>Ga0181521_10004625_pt1 | contig 15623 bp, 13 predicted proteins | sample PEATcosm2014_Bin_32_FD_119764 | JGI IMG/M metagenome (GOLD analysis project Ga0181521, IMG submission 119764) | Peatland microbial communities from MTU Mesocosm Facility, Houghton, MI, USA - PEATcosm2014_Bin02_60_metaG | ecosystem: Environmental > Terrestrial > Soil > Wetlands > Peat | place...
CAAGAACGAAGTGAGCGGCCCGGTTTTCAAGATCAAGAAAGATCCTCGCATAACCCGGCTCGGCGCCTTCCTGCGTAAAACAAGTCTTGATGAGCTGCCACAACTACTGAATGTTGTCCGAGGGGAGATGAGCCTGGTCGGACCGCGGCCTCTGGCCGTCCGGGACTACCTGGGCTTTAGCCAGGACTGGCACCGACGCCGGTTCAGCGTGCGGCCAGGAATTACCTGCCTCTGGCAGGTCCTGGGCCGGAACTCGATTCCATTCGAGAGGTGGATGGAACTCGACATGCAGTACATCGACCAATGGTCATTGAGCCTGGACTTGGAAATCCTCTTGCGCACGATCCCTGCAATTTTGAAAGGCTCGGGAGCTTCGTAAATGGTCATGGAGGAAGATTTTTTTGTCCGTGGCATCATCCGTGCGCCTTTCAAGTGCAAGCTTTTGGCCGCCCTGTTTTTCTGCAGCACGGTCGGCGGGACGACTTTGGCTCTTATCCTTTTTTATCGCCCGAGTTATCTGGCCTCCGCTCAGTTGATGGTTATTTCGAATGGCGATCAGGGCTTAAACACTGCCCCGATACGGAATCTCAGTACGCCAACCGCCCGCGTGACCTTCAAGATGCAGGAGTACACCGCTCGCAGCGTTGCAATCCTCACCGGAACAGCGCTTGCGCAACTGGTCGTTCGATCGATGGACGCAGACGAACTGTATTCGCATGGGAATCCTCCGTAGCGAGTGTAGTGCTTCGCTTTATGTGGAACTTGACCGCTGATTTGCGCGGATGACCTTTTGCAAGATTTCCATGGCTTTGGCGGTCCATATGAAGGTTCTTAGGTTTGCGTCATGAGTAGCGATGTAGTCCTTGATAGCCAAGCCCAGATCCGGGACATTGCGAAACACCCTGCGGCGCAATCTGGCGGTGGTCAGGTCGCAGAAGGAATTCTCGACTGGATTGAGCCAGGGGGCGGACGTCGGCGTGCAGTGAATTTGGAAGCGCGGGCGCACTACACTTATATCCAATGCCGACCATCACACGGTCGGCATCCACCGCGCCAAGGGTCAACCGGCAGTGTCGGTCAAATTTGAAGCCGCACCGACATTCATGATGGATTGCGCTTGCGGGATCGGTTAAGGAGAAGAAATTGATCGGATGGTGGCGCAGGAGTCGGCCTGGGGCGCAGAGGGAATGCGTGGTGGCGATGGAGGCGGTGCGCTCGGGGCCGATGGTGGGCACGAATCCACTGGCCGAGTCGGAATCGACATCGCACGGCAGCATGCGGCGGTCGCGGGTGCTGATCCTGGTGGAGAACCTGCCGTCGCCCTTTGATCGCCGGGTTTGGCAGGAAGCGACCACCTTGGTGGCCAACGGTTACCAAGTGACGATCATTTGTCCGACTGGGCCGGGCTGCGAGGCGTACGAGGAAACCATCTCGGGCATCCGCATCCTGCGCTACGACCTGCCGATCGAAGCTTCCGGTGCAGTGGGGTACCTGCGCGAATACAGCGCGGCGCTTTGGCACACCTTGCGCTTGGCGTGGCGGGAGCACCGGCGCGCAGGGTTCGATATCGTTCATGCGTGCAATCCGCCGGACTTGCTGTTCCTGATCGCGGTATTTTTCAAGTGGTATGCGGGTGCTCGTTTCATTTTCGATCACCACGACATCAATCCCGAGCTCTACGAGGCGAAGTTCCACCGTCGCGATTTCTTCTACCGCCTGTTGTTGTGGTTCGAGCACTGGACGTTTCGCAGCGCCGACATTTCGATCGCCACCAACGAGTCCTATCGCCAGATCGCGCTATCCCGCGGGGGTATGCCGGGCGACCGGGTTTTTGTGGTGCGCAGCGGACCATCGCTCGAGCGCATGCGGTTGCAGCCACCCCGGCCAGAACTGCGCTGCGGGCGCCGCTATCTGGTGGGCTACGTCGGCGTGATGGGTACTCAGGAGGGGATTGACCTGCTCCTGCGTGCCGTCCACCACATTGTCTACAACCGTGGTCGTTCGGATGTGCATTTCGGACTGGTCGGTGGCGGCTCCAGCCTGGCGGCGATGCAGGCGCTGGCGCGGGAACTGGGCGTCGCGGAGTACGTGACATTCACCGGCCGGGCGCCGGACGAGCAGATGCTGGCGATGCTCAACACCGCGGACGTCTGCGTCAACCCGGATGTCGCCAACGAGATGAACGACAAGTCGACGATGAATAAGATCATGGAATACATGGCCTTGGGCAAACCGATCGTCCAGTTTGACCTCACGGAGGGCCGGTTTTCTGCGCAGCAGGCATCGCTGTATGCGCGCCAGAATGACCCACTCGATCTGGGCGACAAGTTGCTCGAGCTGCTCGACGATCCGCAGTTGCGGGAACAGATGGGCGCCATAGGCCGTCGCCGCGTGGTCGACGATCTGCAATGGAGTCACGAGGCTCCGAAACTGTTGGCCGCGTACCACGCACTGCTTGCATTGCCGGTGCGCTCGGCGCGTCGGCCGTCGCCTGCGGAGGCGTAGGCGCGGCGGTCACATGATGGTGCGGCACTTTTTTGAGTTACTGTATCGAATGCCGACGCGAACACAGTCTGCGCCGACCGTGGCGTGCCGCGGCGAACCTGGGCTGCGCCCGTCAACCCTTGAGACCTGGAAGGAAGGGCCGTGCCTTTCGAACAACTTTTCTTGACCTTGCGTGCCCGGTCTTTGGTCGTGCTCAGCGTGTTTACCTTGACCACGGCCGCGGCGCTGATCGGCAGCTTGCTGATGCCGCGCCAGTATCAGTCCACCGCACAGATTCTGGTCGACATCAATGCGCCGGATCAGGTCTCCGGCGCGGTCAACTTGGACCCTAACCCGCTACACATTCAGGAGGTCATGGCCACCTTGGCCGACGTCATCGGCAGCGACCGGGTGATCTTCAAGGTGATTGCCGATTTGAAACTCCTCGAGGACCAGCAGGCGCTCGCGCAGTGGAAAAAGGATGCCGGCGGGAAACTATCCGCCAACGAGTATTTCGCTGAGTTCCTGCGAGAACATCTGGAAATCAAGCCAACGCGCGAGAGCAGTGTGGTTGCGTTGAGTTTTACCAACCGCTCGCCCCAGTTTGCCGCCAGGGTGGTGAATAGCTTCGTCCAGGCCTTTCTCGCCACCCAAATCGAGTTGCACTCCGAAAGCGCGAAGAGTAACGTCCCTTGGTTTGACGCCCACAGCCAACAGTTACGGGAAACCCTGGAGAAGGCCGAGGAGCGGTTGTCGCGGTACCAGCAGGAGAAGGGAATCGTCGTCAGCGATGAACGCTACGACGCTGAACTTACGCGGCTCAACGATTTGAGCGCGCAACTGACCCTGGTTCAGGGCCAGCGCGTCGATAGCAGCTCGCGCGCGCATGAGGCGCAGGGCCAGGCCGACGCGGCCCCTGACGTTGTCCAGAGTCCGACCGTCCAGAAACTGCGGGAGGACTTGGCGCAGGCCGAGGCCAAGCTGCAAGATCTGTCGGGTCGCCTAGGCGTAAACCACCCGCAGTATCAGAGCGCGGCGGCGGACGTGCAGACCTTACGCAGTCGCCTGGCTGCCGAGGTCCGTCAAGTTGCGCGCAACGTTGGTGCCACCAATCAGGTCAACGTCCAGCGCGAGAACGAGCTGCGAGGCGAAATCGCGACCCAGAAAGCGCGCTTGCTGGCGATGCGCGCGCAGCGAGACGAGGCGACGGTGCTGCAAAAGGACGTTGAGAGCGCCCAGCGTGCCTACGATTCGGCCAATCAGCGGCTGTCGCAAGACAGGCTCGCCAGCCAGATCGATCACACGAACGTGACGCTGCTGACCGAGGCCAGGCCACCGGAGGTCCATGTCAAACCCAAAATCAGGTTGAACACGATGATTGGCGCGCTTTTGGGGGCCATTCTCGGGGTGGCGAGCGCGCTCGTTCTGGAGCACTTCGAGCGCCGCCTGCGTTCACCGGGTGAAGCCGCGCGACTGCTCAACCTGCCGATTCTGGGCAGCATGCCGGACGACATTCCGCCTACGGCGGGATGGCGACGGGCGCTGGGGTGGACCTGAAATGACGAAGGGCAGTCGAGCGATGGACCGGGGCAACGGGCGGTCGATGAAATCGACGCCGGATGAGCCGGTCGACATCGAAAGTTCGACGGTGTTTGGAGCGATCGAGGAGGCTGGTGATGACCAGGCCGCTGACGGGGTCCCTCCGGCGCGGCAAGGCTCGGCGCGATACGCACTTGGTGTTGACGGCCTGACGTTGGTTACTCTGGACCCCCGGAGAAGTCGGAGAGACCCTTTTCTTTCGGCACGGCGGGAGGCGCGCGGTCAAGAGAAGCGGCTGGGCGAATTGCTAATCGAGCTGGGTTTTCTCAAACCGGAAGATCTGGCTCGAATTCTCGATATGCAGATCAATCTTGGTCCGGAGCGTCCACGGCAGCGCTTCGGCGCCATCGCACGCGAGCTCGGTTTGGTTACTGCTTGGCAGGTCGATCTGGCCCTGGCAAGGCAGTTCCATTTGCCGGCACTGGCACCGTCCAGCCCGATTCATGCGCCCGAACTCCTCGCCGCCTATCAGCCGAATCATTCGGTCGTGGAGGTCTTGCGTGGGGTGCGCGAGCGCATCTGCCAGACATGGCTGGACGTCAAGCGACCACGGGCGGCGGGCGGCAGCGGACCGAGTGCTGGCGGAAATGCGATCGCGATCGTCAGTGCACAACGGGGCGAAGGACGCAGTTTCATCACCGCCAATCTGGCGATCACTTTCGCGCAGTGTGGTCGGCGGACTTTGTTGGTCGACGCGGACCTTCGCCATCCGCGCCAGCACGAACTGTTCCGGGTTGACGGTCGAGTTGGTCTGTCGACGTTGTTGGCTGGCCGCAGCGGTGCCGACTCGGTGACGCACATCGTAGCGATGCGCGATCTGTACGTGATGCGGGCCGGGCCGATCCCGCCGAATTCCCAGGATCTACTCGCCCGTCCGGAGTTCGGACGGCTATTGGCTATTGCCGAGGAGCAGTTCGACGTTGTCCTGGTCGATACGCCTGCCTGGACTGATGGCCCGGACGCCGAGACCGTGTGCCGCCGCACCAGGGCGGCGGCACTGGTGGTGCGTGCTAACCAGACCGCGGCCGCCGCGGCGCAAGACTTCGTCGCCACATTGCGCGCGGCCCAATGCCAGATGCTCGGCTTGGTGTTCAATCGCTGAGGCGCCGCAGATGCAAGTCCTTCTCGCGGGACCGGCGCTTGGCGCGATCAGCGGCGTCAGTACCCAGGTGAACTTGCCTCGGACGGGCGGTAACCATCCCACGCTCGGTTCAGCAGAGTCCGACTCACAGGGCTGAATCATGTGCGGCATCGCTGGCTTTATCGGAGCCACCCCCCCGGGAATCGATTCGAATAATGCGCTGCGGAAGATGGCGCAGGCGATTGCGCATCGCGGTCCGGACGACGAGGGGTTCCTGTTTGCGAGCGCCGCGCGCGGAAGCGTGGCGATCGGCTTGGCCCATCGCCGACTGTCGATCATCGACCTCGGCACCGGCCATCAGCCGCTGGGCAACGAGGATGGCCGCGTGCAGATCGTCTTCAATGGGGAGATCTACAACTTCCAGGAACTGCGTCGGGAGCTGCAGGCTTGCGGTCACGCGTTCAAGACTGCCTCCGACACCGAAGTGATCGTTCATGCATATGAGCAGTGGGGTGACGAGTGTGTTCAGCGGCTGCGCGGCATGTTCGCCTTTGCGTTGTGGGATGGCCGGCGCGAGCGCCTGATGTTGGCCCGCGACCGCTTCGGCAAGAAGCCATTGTTCCTACGGTCCCAGGACGGCGTGTTGTTGTTCGCCTCAGAAATCAAGGCGCTGCTGACCTGGCCCGGCGTCCAAGCCGAGGTCGACATGAATGCGGTCTGGGACTACTTCAGCTATCGATATGTGCCGGGGCCGGCGACGCTGTTCGCTGGCATTAGCAAGCTGCCACCTGGTTCCTATGCGGTCTGGAGCGATGGACGGCTCCAGCAGCACCGGTACTTCGCCTCCCCGGATGGTCGACCCCGGGCGCGTGAACCGGTGCCGAAGAACCCGGAAGTCGAGCTGCTGACGCGGCTCGACGAATCGGTGGCGATGCGGATGGTCGCTGATGTGCCGTTCGGTGCATTTCTATCCGGGGGTATCGATTCGTCCGCGGTGGTGGCGTTGATGACGCGCCACGCGGAGCAGCCGATCAAGACCTTCTCGGTGGGCTTTGACGATCCGGCCTGCAACGAGCTGGGGTACGCCCGCGTGGTCGCAGAGCGACTGGGCACCGACCACCATGAACTGCTGGTCGCGCCCGATCAGATCATCGCGCAGTTGCCGACCTTGATCGGGTTTCGCGATGCGCCGATCAGCGAACCATCGGACGTGCCGATTTACCTGATGGCGAAGGCAGCGCGCTGTCACGTCAAGATGGTGCTGACCGGCGAAGGTGCCGACGAGATCCTCGGGGGATATCCGAAGCATCGTTTCGAACCCTTTGGCCGCTACTATCGTTATTTACCGGGCGGCTTGCGGCACGGGGTGATCGAGCCATTGCTCGACCACCTGCCGTTCGCGTTTCGGCGTGCACGCACGGCTCTGACGTGTCTGGGTCTGGATCATTTCGACGAGCGCATGGCGCGCTGGTTCGGAGCCATGAGCACCGGTGAACGGGCGCGTCTGGTGGCTTTCTCGCCGAACGGCGCACAACTGAGTGAGAGCTCGCTGTTCGCGCCCGCGGGTACGATGCGGACTGCTGTCGACGGGCGTGGCGCCGGCCCTGGGCGGGCGCTGCAATTTGATTCGGCGCCGGAGGCGAGCCCGTTGCGTCGGATCCTGTATTTCGACCAGACCAGTTGGTTGCCCGACAATCTCTTGGAGCGCGGCGACCGGATGACCATGGCGGTCGGGCTGGAAGCACGGATGCCGTTCATGGATCACGAACTGGCCGGCTGGGTGGCGCGCCTGCCCGATCGCTACCGGGTGCGCGGCATGACCGGCAAGTGGCTGTTGCGCGAGGCCGCGCGCGAGTTGCTGCCGCAGGAGATCCTGCATCGGAAAAAGCTCGGTTTCAGGGTGCCGATCGATCAATGGCTGCGCGGGCCGATGCGGGCCTTCCTGCTCGATAATTTGTCCGGAGGGCAGGCCCGCACCGCAGCCTATTACCGGCCTGCCGCCCTGCAACGGGTGATCGACGAACACCTTTCCGGCCGCGTCAATCACGAAAAACTGCTCTGGTCACTGCTCAACCTCGAGTTGTGGTGCCGGCACTTCGGCATCTCATGAGCAGTTCGTTGGCGTGGCGTTTGCGGCGCCTGCGTGCGATGGATGGCGCGGAGGTCGCTTGGCGCACGCAGCAGAAATTGAAGTCGTTTGCTCAGCGATGGGGGTTGGGACTTGCGCGCCGGGTGCCGACTGCAAGTGGACGAAGCGGGCGGCCTTGGGTCTGGCCTTTGCCGGCAATCGATCCGGCCAGTGCTACCGATCTCGTGGCCGGCGCCGAGCGCCTGATGCAGGGGCAGTGGTCGATATTCTCGGCCGACAATCTGGTCCTGGGGTTCCCCCCGCGTTGGAACCGCGATCCTCGAACCGGCACGCTTGCACCGTTGCACTTCGGCAAGGCGATCGACTATCGTGACGCCGCGCAGGTCGGTGACATCAAGTATCTGTGGGAGCTCAACCGTCACCAGGAAACGGTGACCCTGGCGCAGGCCTATTACGTCACGCGCGATTGGCGCTTTGCGCAAGCTTTGCGCGACCTACTGGAGTCCTGGTTCGAGCAATGTCCGTACCCCATCGGGGTGCAATGGAACAGCTCGCTGGAACTCGCGGTTCGGCTGGTCAATTGGGCGATCGCCTGGCATCTCATTGGCGGCGAGGAGAGCCCGGTGTTTGCGGGCGAGCGTGGACAGGACTTTCGTGCTGCGTGGGTTCAAAGCGTCTACCGCCATGCGCACTTCATCGCCGGGCAACGTTCGTTGCATTCGTCGGCCAACAATCACCTGATTGGCGAGATGGTGGGCCTGTATGTCGCTGCGGTGACATGGCCGCTTTGGCCCCAGGCCCGACGCTGGCAGCAAGCGAGCAAGCGACGCCTGGAAGAGGAGGCTCTGCGCCAGACGACTGCCGATGGGGTCGATCGCGAGCAGGCGGTCTATTACCACTATACGGTGGCCTGGATTCTGCTCGTGGCGTCGCGCTTTGCTGCGACCCGTGGCGACGACTTCAGTGCCGCATTCCTGCGCCGCCTAGAGGCGATGCTGGAGTTTGTCGTCGCCTTGATGGACGTTCAAGGCCGATTGCCGATGATCGGCGATGCCGACGACGCGGTCTGGATTGGGTTCGCGCGCAACGCCGCGGACGACCCGCTCCGGGTATTGCTCGCGTGTGGCGCGGTGCTGTTCGATCGGCCCGACTTCGCGGCGCGCGTGGCGCAATTTCCGACCGGCGCCCGCTGGCTGCTGGGCGCCGGCGCAGCGATCGAGTTCGAGCGCCTGAACCCCGGTGATGAACAGGCGATCGACCAGGCGCGGCCGACCGCGCTACGCGCACTGCCGGCGCGGCGCGACTTTCCCCAGGGCGGCTATTACATCCTGGGCGCCGATCTTGGCAGCGCGCACGAAGTGCGGATCACCGCCGATGCAGGTCCGCTGGGCTATCTTAGCCTGGCTGCGCACGGTCATGCCGACGCCTTGTCATTCACGCTCGGAGTGGGCGGGGAAGAGTTGTTGATCGATCCGGGAACCTATGACTACCACCGTAGGCCGCATTGGCGTGCGTACTTTCGCGGCACCTCGGCGCACAACACGGTGCGAGTCGATGGGCGCGACCAATCGGAGTCGGGCGGCAGCTTCCTGTGGACGCGGCACGCCCAGGTGCGGACGCTGTCCTGGACCGGCGACGCGCGCACCGACCGGCTGGTGGCCGAACACGATGGCTATTTTCGCCTGGACGATCCGCTTGTTCACCGGCGCGAGACGGTGTACGACAAGGAGCGCCGGTTGCTGACGGTGATCGATTCCTTTGCCTGCAAGCTGGCGCATATGGTCGAGTGGCATTGGCACTGCGCCGAACACGCGATCGTGAGTCTGATCGGCGCGACCGCCGTGGTCCAAGGGGCGCGTGCCTGCCTGCAGATAACGATGCCCGGCTGCGGCTGGGATCCGCAGGTGATCCGCGGCGACGCGGTCACGCCCCTGGGCTGGGTGTCGCGCCGTTTCGACGAGAAAGAGCCTTGCAGCGTGGTGCGCTTCAAAGGCTCGATTCACGGCGCGGCGAGCTTCCTGACGCATATCGCCATCGACCCAAATTCACCGGGACATTCATGATATCCACCAGCTCATCCAGCCTTCTTTCGAGGAATCCATCGTGCGTGTAAGTGTCTTCGGTTTGGGGTATGTCGGAACCGTCTGCGCGGCCTGCGTGGCAAGCGACGGCCATCGGGTGATCGGCGTCGATGTCAATCCGACCAAGATCGACCTCGTCAATCGCGGCATGTCGCCGATCATCGAGGAGGAAATCGGTCCTTTGATCGCTCAGGCAGTTGCAGAGCGACGCCTGACGGCCACCAGTGATGCCCGTTTGGCGGTCTTCGAATCCGACCTGACGATGATCTGCGTCGGTACGCCTTCGCAGCCCAACGGCAGCCTCGACCTTGGCCATGTACGCACGGTATGCGAGCAGATCGGCGCGGCGCTGGTCTCCAAGGCCGACTTTCACGTCGTGGTCGTGCGCTCGACCATGCTGCCTGGCTCGGTACGCGATGTCGTCCGACCGGCACTGGAAGCGGCGTCGGGCAAGAAGGCCGGAGTCGATTTCGGCCTGTGCATCAATCCCGAGTTCCTGCGCGAGGGCACCGCGGTGTGGGACTTCCGCCATCCGCCCAAGACGGTCATCGGCGAGATCGATTCGCGTTCCGGCGAAATGTTGCTGGAACTGTATCGCGGCATCGATGCGCCGCTGGTACGGACCGCAATCGAAACCGCTGAAATGGTCAAATACACGGACAACGCTTGGCATGCGGTCAAAGTGGCGTTCGCCAACGAGATCGGCAACGTGTCCAAGGCGCTGGCAATCGACGGCCAGACTGTCATGGAGATCTTCTGCAAGGACACCAAGCTAAACTTGTCGTCCTACTACATGCGGCCGGGGTTCGCGTTCGGCGGCTCGTGCCTACCCAAAGATGTGCGTGCGCTCAACTACAAGGGCCGGATGCTCGATCTCGAGTTGCCGCTTCTGGCTTCGATTCTGCCGTCCAACCGGGTGCAGATCGAAAAGGGCATCCGGATGGTGCTCGACAAGGGTCACCGGCGGGTCGGGGTGCTGGGCTTTTCGTTCAAGGCCGGAACCGACGATCTACGCGAATCGCCGATGGTGGACTTGATCGAGCACCTGCTTGGCAAGGGCTGCGAGCTGAAGATCTACGACCGCAATGTGCGCCTGGCCGCGCTGACTGGGGCCAATCGCGAATTCATCATGCATCGCATTCCGCACATCGCCGGACTGATGGTGGAGACGGTCGCCGAAGTTCTGCAGTTTGCGGATACGCTGGTCATCGGCCACGGCGACCCGGAATTCAAGGACGTCCTCAAGCAGGTTCGCCCCGGCCAGTCGGTGGTCGACCTGGTGCGCGTGGATCGCTTGCGCAGCGGCGAAGGCTACGATGGCATCTGCTGGTGATTCGGCGGGGTCACTAGTACGGTAATACGCGAATAGCGAATCATGGATCTAATGGCCATGTCCTCACGTGCGGAAGGAGGGCGATGCCATGCACCAGACCGAGCTGAAGCTATCGAACAAGGATTGCACGGCGCTGGACGAATGCCGCATAAAAGGACTGCGCCTTGCAAGGGAAGTGAATCGGGAACACATTCTGGCGGCGCTAGACGAGAAGGTGCCCAGGGCCGTGATCTGCCAAGTCCTTGGGATCGGTCGCACTGCGATCTGGCGAACGCGAGCGGAATATCAGGAGGGCGGGCTGGACTTGGCCTCGCGGGATGTCTGGCGCCCGGGTGCGCCTCGCAAATACGAGACGGACGTCGGGGCGGAGGTTGCCGCGCTGGACTGCTCCGAGCCGCCCAAACGAGCCAAACGCTTGACACGGGTGCTGCTCGAGCGCAAGGCACGAGGTCGCCCGGGGATGCAGGACATCAGCCGCGAAGCAATGGGTCGGTCGCTGAAGAAAACTGCGTCAAGCCCTGGCGGGAATTGATGTGGTGCGTGGGTATATTGACCGAGCAGTACCAGCGGTGGATGTGCGAGCTGGTCGATCATTACGCCAGATCCTGGTGTGTGGACGAACCGGTGATCTGCGAGGACGAGAGGAGCAAGCAACTGCTGGGCGAGGGCCGGCCGGGCCTGCCGATAGTGCCAGGGACCCCGGTGCGCGGGGACTACTACCAATACGTTCGATCCGAAACCAGCAACGTGTTCGTTGCGGTTGAGCCGCGTGGCGCTCGTCCGGTTACCCAGGTCACAGACCCTCGAGGCAAGGCGGACTTTGTCGCCTTTGTGCAGTACCTGGTCGATACGGTCTACCGGTCCGCGCGGCGCATCCATTTGGTCGTCAACAACCTCAGCAACCCCTGTCGGGTGTGCATTGTCCAGGTCCATGATGCTGGGGCGGCGCACGCGCTGCGACATGGCATCTTCCCTTACACGCCCAAGCACGCCGGTTGGTTGAACATGGCGGAAATCGAGAACTCGGCGATCCGCTGTCAGTGCCCGAACCGTCGAATCGGCGATCAAGACCTTTTCGCAAAAGTCGTCGCCGCTTGGCAAAAACGGTGCAACGCCGAGCACCGAACCTTCCAGTGGACGTTTACTCGTCAAAATGCCGATCGGAAGCTTGGCCGTCACTATGTTTCGAAATTAACAGGTTGAAGTACCCGTGCGTGAATGTGCGGACAAAATTTGCGAATGAAGCAGCGAAGACCGAAGCGGGTAGCGATTTTCAGCCCGGCACTCGACGCCGTCAGCGGCGTCGCCACGCACGCCAACATGCTGCTGGGGTCGGGGCTTGCGAAGCGCTTCGAGTTAATGCACTTTCAGGCCGGGCGCGAAGGGCGTGCTGAGAGTACGTTGCAGCAATTGGCGCGCTTTGCGTACAGCCCCTTGCAACTGGCGGTGTTCATATTGCGGCGCAAGCCCCGCATTGTGCACATCAATACGTCCATGGATGTGAGGGGGTTCTGGCGTGATCTCACCTACTTGATTGTGTCGCGCGCGCTGGGTTGCCGGGTGGTGAACCAGGTTCATAGCGGATCCGGGCCGCAGAGCCTTTTTTCTAATCCGCTATTGGCCTGGGTACTCAGACGCTTCTTGCTAGGGTCACACGTTGTAGCCGTGCTCTCCAGCGAGGCGCAGCGTTCTTATAAAGCATTCGATGCTCGCATCAAGGTTGAATTGGTGCCAAATGCTATCGATACCGCCAGCTTGCTGGAGGTCGAGCGTGAGGAGTCTTTTGACGGGACGCCGTTGCGGCTGGTGTATATGGGCCGTATCGTGCGGTCGAAGGGGTTGTTTGATGCGCTGGAAGGGCTGAAGCTGCTCAAGGAGGGCGGCCTGCAATTTTGCTTGCGTGTTGCCGGGTCCGGACCGGATGAGACGGCGGTGCGAACGGTGATTGAGCGTCTCGGCTTAAAGCGAGAAGTTTTGATGCTTGGCCCGGTGCATGGCAGGGCAAAGAATCAACTTTGGCTGACGTCCGATGTCCATGTTTTTCCGACCTATCACGATGAAGGGCTGCCCTACTCAATTCTGGAGTCGCTCGCCGCCGGATGTGTGCCGGTCACATGTTCGGTGGGAGGTATTTCCGATGTGATTCAAGATGGCGTGCACGGCATATATGTACCAGCACACGATCCGGTAGCCGTAGCGCGAGCTGTTCGTCGCTTGGCGAATGACCGGAACGAGCTACGGCGCATGTCACAAGCGGGGCGTCGCAAAATTGCGGAGCAATATACGGTAGATCGCCTGGCCGCCCGATTCGGCGAGATCTACGAGGGAATGGCTTAGAAGTCCACGCGCGACTTCGTACCTTATCTGACTGAACCAGTCTCGGCAGATTTATTGGCTTGGGCCTAGCCCGGCGTGGAATCTACCAGTGCGCTCCAGGGGCGAGATAGCGGGGGACGTCTCTTTCGAAAGCCAAGGATCCTTGGCGAGCCCGAGTTCGATCTTAGTGCGGCGTGCGCCAATGTTCCTTGCCATGTGCATTTCGAGAATATTGGCTGGAACAAGATCATCGACTTTTCGGTTCGAGCTGTTCATGGAGCTGGCGCTCCTTAACCCAAGGCCTTTGCTTGCGTGTTCTTCAAGCGACCGAATCCACTTTCGTAGGGTTGGTTTCGATATTCCCCATCTGCGGCACGTCAGGCGCGCGCACATCTTGCTGCATGCTCGTCTACTACGCCGAGTGGCACATGCACGAGGCCTGGCGCGGTTTGATGTTTGCCCATTCCGATTAACAGGCCAAGAAAGCGCGTGACCCCGTGGCCCCGGCCGAACGCTCCAAAGCTGCTCTGGCCAAGGTGGCCCGCCGCACGCTCGACGACGCCCCGGCTCGTCAGTGCACAGCGTCGCCAGTTTGTTCGGAGAACCTGCCACCGTGCGGGACATCTGCTGCACCCCCAACGCCAAGCAACAGCGCGCGCTCGATTTGATCCGGCAGAAACGACTTAAGACAGAAGCCGGAACGCCGATATCATCTCGAGCGCTTGTCACAAAAGGGAAATCTAGTTGCGCGGCCGGAGGAACTTCGGACTAAGGGTCGCATTCAGGCTAGACCATCGGCCGTCGCAACCAGGCACGGGTTAATCCGATCGGCGGAGGCCGAACGGATTAACCCGTTGTGGATCGTTGCTGCAAGCGGATTTTGGGGCACGCTGGCATCGAACTACTGGACACGGGTCCGCGGGGTCCCACCCGTGGGCTACGTCATCCAGACTATTTTGTCTGGGACCGGAATGACCGTAAGGTCGAGGGTCAGGCTCTCGACCAAGGCAGTCAATGAAACCCCATGTTTACGCGCTTTACGAAACGTCAGCTCGTCCGGTCGAGCGGATCCGGTACCGATTGAGGTTCGCACTCTTCGTCTGCTTGCTTAGTGTCGGAGTCAGCGCCTGTGGTGGCGGCTCGGGCTCCGACAGCAGTGGATCGACGAGCAGCGGTTCGGGCGGTTCCGTCGCGGCCGGCACTAGCGGCACGACGAGCAGCGGCACGACGGGCAGCGGCACGACGGGCAGCGGCACGACGGGCAGCGGCACAACGAGTAGCGGCACAACGAGTAGCGGCACAACGAGCTCCGGCACAACGAGCAGCGGCACGAAGAGCAGCGGCACAACGAGTAGTGGCACAACGAGCTCCGGCGGCGCCAGTTCGGGCGCTCCGGCGACCGGGCTGCTGGCACAGCGGATTGCGGCGGTTCAGGCGACTTTTTACCCCCGGCGGGCGGCACACCTCATCGCGGACTTCAGCTTGTCAAGTAGCGATCAGCAAGCAATTGCCAAGTTCGACATGGTGATCCTCGGGATATACCCAAGCTGGGGATCTGCTGCAAGCGTTGTGACAGGAATAAAGAGCTACAACCCGCAAATCCTGGTGGGCAACTACACAGTCCTAGATGAGATGTACGCCTCGGATGCGGCGTATCAAGGACTCATCAACCAGCTTACCTCAATGAATTGGTGGTTGGTAAACGCGGCTGGCAGCCGTACCTCCGCGTCTGGAGGAGGTACCAACGACGTGAATATTACAAGTTATCCGAATACGACTTCCGGTGGGCAACACGAGCCTGAATGGGTAGCCGACTGGTTCAATACGAATAATCATTTTTCTACAGCCAATTTCGACATTTGGTACTTTGACAACGTGTGGGCAGTCCCCCGGACTTGCTCGGCCGATTACGAGGAAAACGGTACCAATCAAAGCTGCACCAATTCCAATGTCGAAGCCGCTTGGCAGGCCGGCCAGGTAGCCGAATGGACAGAGGCGCGCGTAAATCAGCCAGATATGCTCATGGAGGGCAACGCCGACACTAACCTGTCGGCAGCTGGACTGACCAGTCAGTTGGATGGAGCTCACCTGGAGTGCATGACTGGCGCTTCCTGGTCACCAGGAAGTTGGAGCGCCATGATGAGCTGGTATCTTAGCGAACCGGCCAATCTGAAATCAGCGCAGCTTCAGGAGTTCGGCGGCTGCGGCAGTCCGACCGACTATGCCCTGTTCCGGTACACGTTGGGAGCGACGCTGATGGGCAACGGCTTTATCGCTTATAGCAGTAACGACTCCTATGGTCAGGGCTCATCGGGATGGTATGACGAATACAACGTCAACCTGGGCACGGCGTTGCAGTCGGCCGCGACCTCCACGAGCAGCACCTACCAGGCTGGAGTCCGAGCTGGTAGCTATCAGAATGGTGTATGGCGACGTGATTTCCAAAATGGCATTGCGCTGGTCAACCCGCAGGGTAATGGTACAAAGACAGTCACTCTAGGCGGCACGTTCTATAAAATCGCCGGCACGCAGGATCCGACTACCAACAACGGCCAAGGGGTAACCTCCGTCACGCTGAACGCATCCGATGGAATTGTGCTATGCAACAGTGCCTGCGCAAACTACCCACGGACGTCATCA
>Ga0181521_10004626_pt1 | contig 15616 bp, 18 predicted proteins | sample PEATcosm2014_Bin_32_FD_119764 | JGI IMG/M metagenome (GOLD analysis project Ga0181521, IMG submission 119764) | Peatland microbial communities from MTU Mesocosm Facility, Houghton, MI, USA - PEATcosm2014_Bin02_60_metaG | ecosystem: Environmental > Terrestrial > Soil > Wetlands > Peat | place...
CACCGTACCTGGCGGATTCCGGGTCTCACTTGAGGGTTCGAACGATGAAACTATTTCTGTGGTCCGCCGGCATCCTGTCTGGCCCGCCGCGCACTTCCGAGAAGACCGTTCCTGAGCCGGCGCCCTCCCCCGACCCGCGCGCCGTTCGCTACTTTTCAATTGCGGCACGCTACAACGCCGCAGCTGCGGCACTCGGCTACCTGTCGCTCGAGCACGCCGTCAAGGCCGGGCGCATGCCCGACGTCTTGCGAATCGCCTCGTCCGACGAACATGCCGCGGGCCGATCTTGAACTCCCCTCCCCTCTCGGAGCGTCACACCATGTTTCGCAATCACTTCTCGGTGCTCGGCAATGCCGGCGCGGAACCTATACTCCACCGAACTCTGACCGGCGGCGTGGTAGCGACGGTCAACGTCGCGACCAATTACCGGCACAAAGGCACGGACGGTCGCTGGATCGAATCGACGGAATGGCATCGGATTACCGCATTCGATGGCTTGGCGAAGGAGCTCCAGGAGTCCGTCAAAAAGGGCACGCGTGTTGCGGCCGACGGTTATATGCGCACGCGTAAGTTCGTCGACGCCAATCACCAGGAGCGGTACGTCCACGAACTCGTCGCGACGCGTTTGCTCTTCGGCCCCGGCGCAGACGCACCGCGGCAAGCTGAGCGGGAGCCGGAAGGCACGGCGGCGCCCGGTGATAACGCCGGTGGGGAACACGACGTCCGGGTGATTTGACTGTCAAACACTGCGGGCTGCCCTGTCCCTGTCAGGCCGGGAGGCCAAGCTCGCGCCCGGCGGCGCCGAGATCCGTCTCACGGTCTCTCTCCGGAATCGGCAGACCGCAATTTCTCAACGGCGCTGGCCCAGACGAACGTCCAGAGGATACGGAAACACAGCGATGCGCTCGATGCGCGCGGCTTCGACATGGCGCGGATTGATCAGCACGTTGTACGTCTCAGGTACCAACACCGAGCGGACAATCAGAACGGCGGTCTTCCCTTCCGCCAACCAGCGATCGCCCCAGGCCCGCGTGATCCGCACCTGACGGGACCAGTCCGCCGGTAGCTGCGCTTCATCGACCTGCTGTCGCGAGACCTCGTCCGGTATCTCTATCTTCAAGAACTGGTGGCGACCGAATACGGCGGGGTCCGCAACGCCGAGGTGAACCAAGACCTCGAGCACGGCGGTCGCCGGATTCGGGGCACAGTAGAGAATCTCGGCGCCTCGCGTGTGCCAGCGGGCGGAGGCGGCCAGGCCTCCTCGTCCATCGAGCGATTCGTACTCGGAGAACCGCCAGACGATCACGTCAGCCGAACATCCCGTGCTCGGCGCTGATCAGCAGTTCCTCAACCGCGAGCGCGCCCGACTCAGTCGCCAAAGCCTGCATCGGCGTGCGCCCGCCGAGCGCTGACTTCGACGCACGCAACCACTCAGCGGCGTATTCGGGTCTCCCGCTGAATAGTTGCTGGGCTCGCGCCGTCACCCGCGCAATGCGGACGGTCTTGTCCGCCTCTTCCCGCGACAGAACCTGGCGGAGCGCTTCGCGGCGGTTCAGAGTCCGGCGCGGTGCGATCAGCGTGTAGGTCTCTTCGTCCGTAAGGCCACCGCGCGTGCGCAGTGCCTGAACGGTGCCGATCGGTAGCCCCTTTTCGAGGCGATCGATCAGGTCGACTTCGGAGTGCAGCGCTGACTTGAGCCCGAGGAGCGCGCCAACACGTTCATAGAGGGAGGCATCGGAACGACCCTCTTCCGGCACCGCCGCGACCATATCAACTGGGGCTCTCATGGCATGGCTCCTACTGGCATTTGCGCACATTTTATGCGCAACTGGCCCAAAATGCGAGAGCACTGACCGCCGTGTGGAAGGCCGTATATCCCGCCCTATGCGATCTCCGGGTAAACTCGCGTAGCTAAAGGCGACAGTGGTGTCGAATCCGCGATAATTGGCCTAGCAGGCGGCTCGGTTAGGCGTTGGCTGCAGTCTGTCGGCCGGCGCGCGGGCTTTTTGGCGTCGAGCGGCTTATTTCACCGCGCGTTGTCATAAGGCGGCGCGCGGGGTTATACTCCGCGTCCCATGGACCTAGCCATGGCTCAGACCGGCGATCCTGGCCGCGTCACGAACGAACTTAACCGAGTTGACGCGGATCCCACCCGCTTCCCACCGGTCGGCCTCCCAGAACTCATCCATCTCGCCGAACTCGCCGAGGACCTACTCGAACGCGCTCGGAATGTCGCGCTCGAACCGTCACGGGTTAAGGAACTTCGCCGGTGGAACGCGGCCGAGGTGGCCGCCCTCCTCGGTCTCTCCGATGACACCTTCCGGCGGCGACTCCGCAAGGGACCGGAACTCCCCCAGGGCGAGACTATCAACGGACGACGGCTCTTCACGCTGGAGGACATCCACAAGCTGCAGACCGCTCTTGAGTTGCGACCGCGCCGGGACCCGAAGACGGATAAGCCGATTGTTCTTGCGATGTGCAATTTCAAGGGTGGTGTCGCAAAGACGACCAGCTCGGTACATCTCGCACAGTACCTGTGCCTCCACGGCTACCGCGTGCTCCTGATCGACCTCGACGCACAGGCCTCGCTGACTCAGCTTTTCGGGATTCTGCCGCATACCGAAGTCCCCGAGGAACAGACCGCCCTCCCCTATTTCGAAGGCCCGAAGCTCGGGGCCGAGCAGTGGACAGGCACGCTGAAGAGCGCGATCCGCAAGACCCACTGGCACGACCTCGACCTCCTTTGCTCGAACCTGGCCTTCTACGGCGCCGAGTTCTCGATCGCATCGCGGCTCGTGAACGAATCCGAGTTCCGCTTTTACAACGTCCTGGCCCAGGGCCTCGACACGGTAAAAAACGACTACGACGTCGTAATCATCGACACGGCACCATCGCTGTCGTTCGTCAATTCGAACGCGCTATTTGCCGTCGACAGCGTCGTCATCTCGATGCCGCCGGCGATGATGGACCTGCAGTCGGCCGGGCTCTTATTCCGTTGGCTCGTCGAGCTCGTCAGTCTTTTCAATCGCGTCGAAGCCCAGCAGAAGGTCTACGACTTTCTCGCGATCCTGATGACGCGCATGAAAGCCAACGACGAGGTCCATCAGACCATCAGCAACTGGATCCGGACCCGCTTCCCACAGTTCACAATCACGGCGCCGATGCTCGAGACTGCGGTGCTGCAGAAGATCGGCCCCGACATCCTGACCGCCTATGAAGTTCGCACGTATGAGGGCGACACCCGCACGTTCGCCCGCGCGATGCAGGCGATGAATCAGGTCAATGCGGAGCTCGAGGGAGCGATCCAGAACGTATGGCACCGCGCGCGCCAGGCAGCGCTCGCCGCAACGCCGGCGCGAGCAACAGGTTAAGCCGTGAGCAAGCGCGACGAGATTACCAAAGCCCTGATGGACGCGCCCTCCCCGGCCGCACCTTCCGCATCGCCGCGCGCCGGCCCGATGTCTTTCGTCGCGCGAGCCGGACAGGCCGCCGCCAATGGGCTTGCGGCCGAGAATGAGCGCCTCAAGACTGAGCGCTCGAATGGCATGGTCATCCTTCGGCTCGACCCGAAACAGATCACCTATACAGGGTTCATCAATCGCCTGACCGAGAGCTTCTCGGCCGAGGACGAGGAGTTTCGCGCGCTCAAGGAGAGCATCCGGCGCAACGGTCAGCTTGAACCCATTCGCGTGCGTCCGTCGCCGGACGGTTCCCCTCACCCGTACGAGGTCGTCTACGGGCACCGGCGGCATGCCGCGTGCCTCCTGCTCGACACCGAAGTCGAAGGTGGATTCCGTGTGCTCGCCCTACTCGATGCCGCCGCGGTTGATCCTCATCGACTCACGCAGCTGATGCATGCCGAGAATGACGCGCGCCAGCCGCTCTCGCCGTTCGAATACGGACAGATGTACCGGTCGTGGCTCGAGGCGAATCTCTTCGATACCCAGGAGGCGCTCGCCGCGAGGATCGGTCGCGATCAGACGACCGTCTCGGCGTATATCCGGGTTGCGGAATTGCCGGAGGCTGTGCTCAACGCCTTCGTTGATCGACGCGCCATTGCGCTCCGCTGGTTGCAGGACCTCAGCAAGGCGCTCAAGGACGATCGCACCGCCGTCATCGCCAAAGCGAAACGGGTCGCCGAACAGGATCCGCGACCGGAACCACATCAGGTGCTTCGCGAACTCGTCTCCGCGGCATCCCAGGGGAAGCGCGGGTCGACGTCCCGCGAGGAGACTGTGAAGTTCGGAGGCCGCGTGGGTTGCCGGATCATCCGCAAGGACCGGGGCATCACCGTGCGTTTTCCGACGGCGGTCGACCGGCGCTTTCAGGCCGAACTCGCCGATCAGATTCGGACGCTCGTCGAGGCCCACTTCCGCAGCAAGCAGAAAGGCCGACCGTGAAGCGACCTCACTCTATTAACGCGTTAGTAACGGCCGGGGGTTCCCCGGCCGGCGCATTTTTGGGGTCCCGAAAATCGCCCGTTTCGGCCGGTCCCACGCGAATCACTAACGCGTTAGTAAACCATTCCAGCAGAGGGCGAATAGTCCCCAGCGCCGCAGGAGGCCCGATGGCACCACCCAAATAAAAAGGCCCCTTGCGGGGCCTTTTCACATCAAGGGTCGATTCGTGGGGTTACCGCGAAACTAGCCTAGACGTCGCAAATCAAGGTTAGTTGCCCGGGTTTCCCGGGTCAAGAGCAAACCCCCTCGGATCGTCGGTTTTTCGAGAATTCGTGCAGAGCGAAGGGGATGCTATGTCCGCCGAGAATCTGCGCACGGGATCCGTGCGCCCACAGGAAACACGGGACCCGCGCGTGCTGTTGGTCCGTGAAAAGTACTTCAGTTTGCGGCCCCGGCCGCTCGAGCGCTGGCTCTGGACACAGGGCATTCCGGCCTCCGCGGAGCGGGTCTTCTGGCTGCACTGGCAGGAGGGGATGAAGCGCGGCGACTGGTGCTCGGAGCTGCCCATCAAGCGGGTGGCGGCCGAGTGCCATCTCGACGTCTCGACCGTGACCCGCGCCTATCAGCTCCTGATACGGCTTGGCTGCGTGCGCCGCACTGACCCCGGCCGCGACGCAGGAAATCCCTTCCAGCAGGCCACGGCAGTGACTGAAGTACGCATCCCGCGCGAGCTCCTCGTCGAGCTCGACCGCCATCCGAGCCGGGCTCTCCGGCGGCCTGAATCCGCCGCTGAAACGCGGCTAACGGCCACTCGATCGGCTCCAACGCCTCGCGCCGCAGAACTCCCCGACGCCACGGACCCGTTCGCGGGACTGAGCGGTCGGGAACGCTTTCGGGCGCTTTCGCAGCTCACGCGCGCGATGTCACCCGCCGAACGCCGGCAGTACGATGAGGCCGTTCGGACGCACCGGGCGCACGTCGGGTTCGACCCGGATTCCAGGCTGTCTGCGGAGGAGCGGGGCAGGGTCCTGCAGCACCTCTCGACACTCGCCGCGCAGCCGAAGGCGACCCTCCCGGCTGCCCCCGGGCCTCGGCCAACCTCAGCTCCGCGCGGGCCGCGGTTGCTGTCGGTATTTGAGCTCGCCCGCCTGAAGCGCGACGTCCAAGGCGCGACCTCGAGTGCCGCGGCCCCCGAACTCCTGCGCCAGGTCGTGTGGTCGATCGAGGAGGGAGCCCTGCGGCGCTTCAGTCCGCCGCATGCGATCCACATCGCGCTCAAGAAGATCCGCGAAGGGGCGTGGACCCGACCGAATCGCATGCCGCCGAACTGGGCCCGCACGCTGGGTGTGCCGTCCCATCCCGGGACCTGCAGCCGTGCATAACGAAGAGAGGATCTCTGTCGGAGATATTCAAACCCAAGAGACAGACGGCCGCAGGCCGATGACGAGTGATGAAAGCCGATCCGGGAGGCGGGAGGGGAATGTTCCACGGAGTCCTGGGCCCACCGGCGATTCTGGATCTTTTCTTGTATCTACAGCGGGTTACGTGACAACATGAGTCGCTCGGCCGTGGAACATTGGGCTGCTGGGATGCTTTCGGCCGATCAAGGGGGACGTGTACCCCTTGGGAGCTTCCGGGTACAGTTCGGGGATGAACCGCAAGCTCACGGACCGGCAGATCACCGCAGTGTGCCGCGAACTCCTCGCGCGCGATCCCAGGACGAGTGGCCGTGCGGTACGCGCCGAGCTGAAACTCCGGTTCGATTCGCCTGGCAAGACGGACCGGGTATTCGCGGTGTGGCGCGCGGTGCGCGGCGATGCCGCGAAGGGCAGGGTGAGCTACCGCCGGGTCGTCGAAAGCCTCAAGCGCCAGGTTGCCGAGCTCGAGGCACGGGTTCGCGAGGCAGAGCTTGCCCGGGAGGCCTCGGAGCAGCGGGCGCTTTTGTCGGAGGCCCGCGAGATCGCACACCAGGACCGCTGGGCTCACGAGATCCACACACTCCGAGCGGAGGTTCAGCAGCTGACGGGGGAGGGGAGTCGACGCGTCGAACTCGAGTCGCGGGTCCTCGACCTCACGCGCGAACTCGCGCAGGTTCGGACTCGGCTCGCCCACTACGAACCCCTGAGTGGGCCGCCCGTGGCCGGCGAATGAGGATCCTCGCTATCATTGCGACTTCGAATTTCCGGCCGCGCGTTGACGCGCCGGCTTACTCGATCCAGAACCCATGACCTATCGCGTGTACCTGCGTTGGCCCGACCAGAAGGTCTCGGACAAGACCGTGACCGAAGATCGCGCGCTCGCCGAGCTCGCGTACAAGACGCTGGTCGCGCGCACCGACCTCATCGGGAAGCCGGTCGGCGCGGCGTTCACCTCCCGGGTGAACGGCGTGCCGCAGCAGATTGCGTATCACGCGTTCGACGCCGAACCAGAATCGCCAGCGAAACCGGGCACGACGATTACGCTCAAAAAGAAGCGCTGACGGAAGTCCACCGGCGAGCTGACGTTGACCGCATCGAGCGGCGGGACTAGATTCGAGTGAGAGACTGAAGCCGGGCGTCACTGCCCGCACCGTACCTGGCGGCTTCCGGGTTGAAGTTTCAGGAGAGCTTATGCCACGCCCATGCGCCTCTGGCGCTCCCGCGGCACGGTGTACCCGCCGGCCGTCCGGTTCCCCGTTCACCCCCGTCGAATTCAACGACCCGCGCACGGTAGCACGTCGCGTGACGTCATGAGTGACGACGGTAAAGATGATGGCAAGCAGGAGGAGGGGCCACGGCCGATCCTCGAACTTCTGCCACCGGTGCCGCCGCGACCGAAGCCCAACATCCCGCACCTCGGACGGCTCGATGAGTTTGTGAGCGCAGACGATGACCCCACCGGGATCGTCTATCAGCACTCGGTGCTCTGCCAGACGTTCCTGCCGTACCGCGATCCTGGGCCGGACGTTCGCACGTGGGAGCGCTCAAACGGCTTTCTGAACCTCAAAGTCCTGGCCGGTGACGCGGTGGATCCGGACACGGGGGAATTCGTGGCCGTCGGCCTGCCGTTCGGTCCGAAGGCACGACTCGTGCTCTACCACTTGAATGCGGAAGCGTTGCGGACGCGCTCGCCCGTGATCGAACTGGCGGCAAGCGTCACGAAGTTCGTGCGTCATACACTTGCGCTGTCCGGTGACGGCCGGACGATCGCGACGGTCAGGGACCAGCTGACACGGCTGGCGGCAGCGGACTTTCGGGTGGTGATGCGGGCGGGGACTGCTGCCCATGTTCTGAAGGGTACGTTCGTCGAGCGGTTCGAGCTGTGGGCGCCATCCGATGGCACCGCGCGGGATCGGTCACCGACGACGGTGTATCTCTCGCGAACGTACTTCGAAAGTCTCCTGAGCCGTGCGGTGCCGCTGAATGAAAGCGCCGTCTGGTGCCTCTCGCACAATGCGATGGCGATGGATATCTACGCTTGGCTCGCCCAGCGGCTGCACCGGGTCGATCCTGAGAAAGGCGAGGTGCTCGTGCCTTGGCCGCATCTGCACGAGCAGTTTGGTACGGGGTATCGGGAGCTGTGGAAATTTCGGCAGGTACTAAGGCCGACGCTTGCACAGGTGACGGCGATGTACCCACAGGCGAAGGTCTCACTCGATCGTCGCGGAATGGCGTTGCATCACAGTCGACCGCCGGTGGCGAAAAAGCGATTGTTGATCACGACGCCCGAGGCCGACTGACGTCGAGCCGAGCCTCGAGCGCGGGCTCTATCCGTCGTTGACGGGCGGCTTCGATGGACTGATTGTGGATATCCCTGTGAATTCCGATACTTATCCACGAGCACTTTGGTAGGGCAGTCACGAGCAGTTTGGTAGGTTTCCGGGGTCGAGGTCACGAGCACTTTGGTAGGCAATCCTATAGTTAAGACCCTATAGCTTTCCGATAGTGTCCGGCATCGCGCTGGGGACAGCCACCCGGCGGAGGCCTTGGCCGGCTGTCCCCAGCGCTCGCCGGCGGGGGAACCGGGGTGTTGAGCTCGCATGGAGAACGGGACCCAGGAAACCGGAAGCAGCCGGGCGGTCAGCGGTCCAGTGGGCAGAGAGTTGAAATCGTCTCGCGCTATGGTCCTGACCGCTAATTCTGTTGCGTCAACTACGAGGCTCCGGCCGTGAGCAACGTCGTTCCGTTTCCAGGCATGATCGATGCAAACGTCGAGAATCGCATCGCCGCTCACCTTGAGATGCTTCGAACGCTGCGCAAACTATGCGGCGGGGATGCGTCCACCGATCACCACGCGGCAGTCCGACTCGCTTACGCTGAGGACGCAATGCTCGAGTCGGTCGAGACAATCCCTGCAGTGTCCGACGACATATCAAACGTAACGAGCCTGACGGAGGAGCAAACGCGAGTGCTGTGCGAGCGCTTCCGGACATTCGAGCAGGATGTGTATCAGCGCGAACAGTCCGTTCGGACACGGGCGTGTTTGGGGCTTCTCTACGCGGCCTACGACCTGCACCTCGAAGCAACAGGCGCGATGCTGCCGCCGGGTGGAGTCATTGAGTTTCTAACGGAGGCCAACCGCTAGCGGCGCGCCCGGTCCGCACATCCGAACCGCTCATCACGATCTGCCGGTTGGGGAGCCGGAACAGCTCGCGGTGAGAATCGCGGCGACGCCGCCCGGCGGTAGCCTCGGGTCGCTCGTTGACTGACCGCCGCACCGTCGGATACATTCCGGGTGGAGTCATTCGCGAGCCCTTCCCCTGTATGAGGGTTCGCACCGTGTCGAGCGGTTTCTCGGCTGATGTTTCAGGAGCCTCAAATGACCACCTACACTGGTGAGCGCAGCCGTTCACGCGTCGTCGTCCGAGTAGACGGCAACCCGCTCTGCCCCCGCTTCGATCTCCGTCTGCACAGTCCCTCGGGATTCAACTGGGGCTATGCCGGGTCCGGCCCGGCCCAGCTCGCGCTTGCAATCCTCGCCGACCACCTGCCGTCGGATGAGAACCGCGCACTCGCGAACTATCAGCATTTCAATAACCGCGTCATCGCACGCCTCGAAGGCGATCGGTGGACCCTCAGGAGTTGCGACGTCGCCGAGGCTCTGGCGGGAATCGAAGCGGGCGAGCTCGCGGATGCGTAGCGAGCGATGAACGCATCGACGAAGACCGTCCACACGGAACGCCCGCCTGCGACTGCCGATGGCCGCATCAGTGGGGCAGAGGTTGATCTCGACTTCCTGGAAGGGCAACTGAACTACCGGCTGCTGTTCGGCCGACCCGAGTTCATCCACTCGCGCGAGCATACGTTCGGCATCACCAAATGCACGGCAGTGTTCAAGCCGCGCGACCGGTTCGGTCTCGATCTCTGGGAGGGGAGGGTGGTCCTCAGCCGCTCGCGCGAGTCCGTCATTCGGACCGGACTGTGGCGGGTTCTGATCCTCGAGGTCGGCGTTCCCGGGGAGCGCGTGTCACGCGTTCCCCAAGTGAGACCCGGCGCCCACGTTCTGATGGACGCGCGGGGCGTTCGGTGCTGCAAGTGGCTGCTCAGGTGGCTCGCCGAACTCGAGACGCAAGGGGATCTCGCGGACCTTCCCCGGGAGTGTTTCCTGTCGCGCGACCTGTGGTTCCGGGGAGTCGTCCCGGAGCGGACCGCGCCGGCGGCGTTGGGATGGCCTCGCCGTGGCCCTCGTGGTTAGAACGCTCCGACCGTTCGTGGTGATCGGCATCGCCGCCGCTTGCGTGGCAGCGACACGTCTCGCATGGGCCGTGTGGGGCCCGGCGCTGCTGATCAACACGACGGCGAGCGAACCGGTCGGCGTGTACTGGGTGAAGCACCGGGTGAGCGCTGAGTACACCCGCGGGATGCGTGTAACCTTTCCCGTGCCGAGGGTGTATCAGGGCCTAGTCGTAGAGCGCGGCTGGCTCGCGCCCGGAGTCCAACTCATCAAGCACATCGGAGCGCTCGCCGGGGACCGCGTGTGCATCGACGCGGCCCGCGCAGCGATCAACGGGGCACCCGTCGGGCCTGTGCTCGCGAACGATTCGGCGGGACGCCCGCTGCCGCAGGTGCGGGGGTGCCTGACAGTTCCGCCGGGCTACTTCCTGCCGCTCAGTACCACCATTCCGAACTCCTTCGACGGGCGGTACATGGGCGTGCAGCCGCTCTCCACGATCGTCGGTGAGGTGATTCCGGTATGGACCTTCTGACCCTGGCATCGCTGTGTGGGCCGGGCGTCGATCCGGTGACGACGGCGGCGATCATTAAAACGGAGAGCCACTTCGAGCCGCTCGCGATTCGGGACAACACCCTGCAGGTGACGTTTCGGCCGGCCTCCCGTTCGACGGCGGAATCCACGTTGAGCGAGCTCGTCCGGCGCGGCGACCGACTCGCGATCGGGCTCATGCAGATCACGACTCCGTGGGTCACCCGGCTTCACTTGCGAGCATCCGATCTCCTCGACTCCTGCACAAATGTCCGGGTCGGCACCTGGATCCTGAGCAACAACTACAACGCGTGCCGGGTGCCGGGGCGGGAGCCGAAAGCAGCGCTCGAATGTGCGTTGTCGGCGTATTGGACCGGCGACGGGCGGATTGGAGGCGCTTACGTCAATCAGGTCTATGCCGGGACCCGGAGCCCCTACCGGGTACCGGAAACCGCCGGCATCACAGACGGGCTGCTGGGCTCCACTCGCGTAGCAGCACCGTCGTTGAGCCGAATATCGGGGTTCGACTTCCGGCGGCGGTGAAGGATGGATAGCGCAACGTCTCTGGCTCGGATGATGGAGCGATTCTGGTTATTGCGGTCGCTGCAAAACCCAGTCTTCGCGCAAGGGCGCCGCGAGGTGGAGGCCGCAGACGGACGTCGGCTCAAGCGTCATTGCACAATTTAACGATGCCGATTCGCGGAGAGAGTTCGGGGCGACGGCGAGGCGTTTGGGTTCGGAAGGTAGAGAGTGCGGACCGGGGAGTCGGAGTCGAGAAGAGGAGCCGAAGATGTACTGCAAGATAAAAGGAGTGGTGTCAGGTCGTGTCATCTCTTTGATCCGAGAGGAGGCTTTACGAGTGCACGAGGAAAAAAGTGACTTCAAAGTGCAGTCACTCTGCGCCAAGTCGTTGGCAGCCCGCCGAAATATTCTGGTTTGAACGCCGAATAGCACGATTTCATGGATAAACCAAAGCCTGCCGCCGCGCGCGTGAAACTCGGTCGATCCGCGGCGACGGAGCAGCCGCTGCGGGTTCGACCCGGCGGGGAAAAACCGGCGCGTGCGTCAGGCGCGATCGAGAGCGCGGCGCGATTCGTGGGCACCGTGAGCCGCCCGCGTCTCGCGACACCGTCTGCCGCGTCTCGCGGAAAAATGTCTGGCGCCTTGTCCCCCGGACTGGGTGGCGGAGGCTCCACGTCCCGCCTCAAAGGCCGGGGCCTCCTCGGCACCTGGACCGCCGGCCACCCGCGAAGTCAGCGGGTCGTCGTCAAGGTCCGCGTCGTTCAGAACCGCGGTGCCGGCGGGCGGCAGACGCTCCCGCGACACGTGAACTACATCGAGCGTGACGGGGTCGACGAGACTGGAGGGCAAGGGCAGTCGTTTGGCCGGGACGGCCTGCTGTCAGAGTCCGACGTTCGCGAGCTCGTCGACACGGCTCGGGACGACCGGCATCACTTTCGCATCATGGTGACGCCGGAACGTGGGGCCGAGCTCGACCTGAGGCAGCATACGCAAGACCTCATGACCCAGGCGGAATCGGACCTGGGGACCGAGCTCCGCTGGCTCGCCGTCGAGCATCACAACACCGATCATCCGCATGCCCACATCGTCATTCGGGGGGTCGACCAGCAAGGCGCCGACCTCGTCATCCACCGGGCCTACATCGCCCAAGGGTTCCGGGAACGGGCCCAGGGACTCGCGACGCAGGCGCTCGGACTTCGTCCAGAGCGGGAGCTCGAGCAGGCGCGTGCCCGGGACCTCGGCGCGGAGCACCTCACGTACCTCGATCGGCGGATGATCGAGACCGCCGGGCGCTCCGGCGGGATCGTCGATGTCCGACGCGCACCGCGTCCGACCGCGGGTTTTAGAGAGCAGCTCCGGCAACAGTCGGCCGCACGGCTCGAGCGCCTCAGGGCGATGGGGTACGCGACCGAAGTCGCGCCCGGACAGTGGCGCCTCGATCCCGAGCTCGCCGACAAACTCCGAACGCGCGGCCAGCAATCAACCCTCGCCAGGGAAGTCGCCGAGCGCCTCGGTCCCCGGTATCGCTACCGGTCCATTACCCTCTACAACAAGGAAGCGCCCCCCGAGCCCCGGCTCGTGGGCGAGGTCGTGGACCGGCGGCGGGTCGATGAGATGTCAGAGACGGAGATCCTGACCGTCGCCTCGACACGAGGCGCCCTCTACCGCGTGACGCTGTCCCGGTTCTCGGAAGTTGCGGGCGAGGCCGCACGGGCCGGCGACATCGTGGCCGTGACGGTTGCGGAGCGGGCGACCGTGAGCCCGGCCGACCGGAACATTGCCCGGTTCGCGGGCGGTAACGACGGGATCTACGACGCCGGATTGCACTGGGAAGCAGTGATCCGAAATCCACGCTTCGGGCCCGACGTCGATCCCGACGCGTATGTGGCGAACCACGTGAAGCGACTCGAAGGACTCGCGCGGCGCGGCCTCGTCGAGCCGATTGATGCGATGCGGTACCAGGTCCCCCCGGACCTCGTCGCGCGACTCGAAGCCACACCCGCGTCAAGGCGGGACAGCGGTGGCGTCGTCAAGATCGAACGGCTCTCAGCGCTCTCCCTGAAGGAACAGGTACGGGCGATCGGGCCGACGTGGCTCGATCAGGAACTGGAAGCGCGTGGCGGGATTCCCGCCGGCGAGTCGCGCAGCGATTCGACCGTCGAACGGCGCATGTCCGCCGCGGCGCGTGCACGGTTTGCGCGTTTGACTGGCCGCGGTGTGCTCGAGTCGAAGGACGGGGAGCTTCGTGTCACCCGCGGGGTACTTGAGCGTTTGTACCTCGACGAACTATCCGCGCGCGCAAGAATGCTCTCTGCCACCTATGGCGAGCACATCCCCGCGACGGGTCGCAGTCACTTCGTCGGAACCGTCGAACAGCTTGAGCGGCTCGCGAGTGGGACGCATGCTGTGATCGCGAACGACGAAGGCTTCATGCTGATTCCCGCGAGTGGAGCGCTTGGGCGTCAATTGGCGCGGCAGCAAGGACAGCGGGTGGATCTCAGTCTCGAACGCGGACCGGACAAAAGTCGCGCGCTTGGGCGGACGATCCGCTTTGCCGCACTTGACCTCCTGCGCCGGGACCGCGGACTCGGACGGTGACTGGTCGTGATTGGCGGTTCCCGGTCAACTGCAGCTGGTGAGGGCCAAGAAATGCGTGCGTCTAAGCGGACGGCGGCGGCTTTCAGTAGGCTAGTCCAGTGACGAAGCAAACCCCATGGGAATCAGGACCGCCAAGGTCAGGGCACAAGCCAGAATCGCGATCGCGATATTTCCGATGACAGGCTTGGCCACAAGGGCGACTCTGCCTCGCGACAATTCCCGTGAGCGGTAGAGGCTGATGCTTTCACCAGCGGCAATCGTCGAGGAGTTTGGCGAGCAGTGGAATCGGTCCGATCTGCGGCGCGTGATGCCCGAGCCTGGAGTGGTTCCTAACGGCCCGCTGGTCGAACTGACCTCGATAGGCGTGCATAAGAAGCACCAAGACCAGGGCTACGCTAACCAAGCGCTGAGGATGCTCACGGCGCTCTGCGACGCGAACGCAATGACCATCAAGCTGGTCGCACGGCCTCTAGAGTCCAATCTTCTGCCGGGCTGTCCTGCAACGCTCTCGACCGAGCAGCTCGTCGCCTGGTACCAGAAGCACGGATTCGTTGAAACCAGTGGTGCGGGCGATGACACACGCGAGATGATCCGCGCGCCCAGAATGCTGAGCCGAGCAAGTACGGTGATAGTCGAGAGCTTGCAAGAGGCGGCACAGGCGCGGATACAGGAGTGCGCGCCGCGGGCGGTGGCGGAGTTCAAAACGTCCGTTCGGCCCATATATGGATTACTGGACGGTCGCCGCCTAACACATAGCGGCAGTTGCCTACTGCTCGAAATCGACGGCAAGCGGGTCGTCTCGACAGCGGCCCATATCGCCGACGACCTTGCCCTGACGCCACTGTTTGTCGGCGGCCTCGTAGGCACGCATCCAGTGCAGCTTGCGGGGAGGTTTCGAGCAACCACACCTCCAGGGGGCGATCGGCGTTTGGATCACCTCGACTGCGCGTACTGTGAAATATCCGCAAACGACACTGCAGCCCTTGGGCCGGTCGAGTTCTTGAGCGAGTCGAGGATGTCGCACAACCGGGTGCCATCGGAGCGCAGGGTTTACACCGCGTTCGGTTACGCGGTTTCGCGCAATAAGAAGTCAATTGACCATAGAACCCGCTCAATTACGAATCGCTTGTCCATGTATACGGGTCATGTTGTGGAGGTTCCAGCACTGGCCGCAAAGTTGCCACGCTCGGGTGAGGGGCATCTACTCGTGAATTTCGAAAGGCATGCTCACACGGCCAACGGCGAGCGGGTCAACGCGTTCGGACCAAGAGGACTAAGCGGGGGCGCGCTGCTCGATCTGGGCGACTTCACTTCGCCAGCTATTTACGCCCCGGACAGCCAGCACACGGCGACGCTGAGTGGGATGCTGATCGAGCACTGGGACGAGCACCACGTGATGGTCGCGGTGAAGATCGGCGCCATCGTCGAAGGAATCAGACAAGATCTGACACGGCACTGACGCGATATCGTGCGCGCGCGGGCGCTCAGCTCATCGATCGCCCCGCAACCGTGTGCGGTCGGATGACTTGGGCAGCTGCTGGTAGTGGAAATCGCCGTGAACGATTCCAGTTGGCAAGCGTTTACTGACACGGGACGCTACACGGCAGACCTTCGTGGCCGGCCGGGTTCGCCCAGTCGCTAGACGCCAAGGCGCGCATCAGCAGGCCGGCGTACCATCCAATTGTCTCGCGTCGATGCGCAATAGCTCCTCACCTGCAGAATGACCTCGGAGAGGCACCCGTGATCCTGGTTCATCATCTGAATAACTCCCGGTCGCAACGAATTCTCTGGCTCCTGGAGGAGCTCGGCGTGCCCTACGAAATCAAGCGCTATGCACGGGACGCTAAAACGATGCTTGCACCGCCGGAACTTAGGGCTGTTCATCCTCTTGGAAAGTCCCCGGTCATCACCGATGG
>Ga0181521_10004635_pt1 | contig 15598 bp, 14 predicted proteins | sample PEATcosm2014_Bin_32_FD_119764 | JGI IMG/M metagenome (GOLD analysis project Ga0181521, IMG submission 119764) | Peatland microbial communities from MTU Mesocosm Facility, Houghton, MI, USA - PEATcosm2014_Bin02_60_metaG | ecosystem: Environmental > Terrestrial > Soil > Wetlands > Peat | place...
GAGTAGGAACTCGATCTGTTTATTCAACGACCGATGCTCCTTTTCGGCGAGCGCAGTTAGTTTCGCTTTTAGGCCAGCGGGGATGCGCAATAACAGTGGGACTCGATGTTCAATCATGAAATTAGAGAGCTAAAAGTGCCCTCCTTGACATTTGATATCAGTCTGATATCATAATGATATGGGGCACACAGACAATGCGTCGAAATCGAGATAACGGCAACTCTCACCTAGTACGTGAGAATCTCCGGCTAGTCAAGCAGGTTTATCCCGATCTAACAGAAGGCAACCTCAGAAGCCTACGGGAACTGACGAGGACGCTCGGTCTCTCCGTTTCAATGGGCGAGATCCAATACATCGATGCGAGATGGTACGTCACCCATTCCGGGCTAATCCGAATAGCTCAACGGAAACGATGCGTCGGAATTAGCACTGTTTTGCAGGAGCGACAATCTGATCCTGTCGCTAACCGGTGGGTTTTTCGGGCCACGGTTTACAAATCTCGTCGGTCGCGAGGATTCGTGGGTTATGGCGAGGCCGAGCCTTCGAATGTCTCCCCTTTGGTCCGAGGGGCGGAATTGCGAGTTGCTGAAACCAGGGCTGTCAACCGCGCCCTCCGCAAAGCATACGGAATTGGCCTCTGCTCGGTCGACGAACTTGGCTGGTCCCCAAAGCCCCCTGGAACTGACCAACGAAATCAAGCCTCCTCGTCGACCGTTGGAAACAACGGCCATCACAACAATGGGCAGCCACGGCTTCGCGACCAACTCTGCCTTCTGATCCGCCAGTACAACCTCGATCCGACGCTCGTGAAAGCTTATGCTGCTGATTTCTGCGGTACTCAAACCCTCAAGGGTGCCAGCCGTGACTTGGTCGAGTCCTTCATCTCACAACTTGCAAAGTCGGCAAAAGAAGACCGCGCCGCTCTCCTCTGCAAACTCAATTCGTATGCACACCCTCAGGAGGTGACCTCGTGATTCGTCACCTCCCCGGGCTGCATTCTTGGCAACCCGATGACCGCAATCTACTCGAGGGGCTGTTCCTGGTCCGTGTCGATCGGGCGCTCTTTCGCTGGCAGCCGAGAAAACCATTTCTGGAACTCCGATTGGTCGTTTTGGAACCACGGAACCTAGAGAAGAAGTCTTTTTATGGGCGGCTGTACTGCACCGAAAAGGCGCTCTGGAAGTTCAGCTGGTTTCTGCGGGATTTCGGCTACGATGCCGAACTCTTGAGTCATGACCAGGTCGACGTGAAAGCTCTCCTTAATCTGCGGGGAGTCGTGCGCGTCTCTCACTCTGTCATTAACGGACGCACCTACCAAAACTTGGATGCCTTCGCACCGGCAGGCGAGTGGGAGGCGCTCTCGTGCACGGCTGTCAGTGTGACCGCGGGGCAGGGAGGCACGACGTGACCTTTAGCCACACCCAGATCAGTAGCTACCTCCGCTGCCCGCGTAGCTATCGGTACCGCTATCTGGATGGATGGCAGGAAAAGGAGACACGGGCGGCGATGGTCTTTGGCCGCTGCTTTGAAAGAGCTCTGGCCGCCCTGTTTCGTAAGGAGGATTGCGGTGCGGCCCTGTTCCAGGAATGGGGCGCCTTTCGAGATGCTCCCTTTGCGTACAGAAAGGGAGAATCCTGGGATCGCCTGCTCCACCAAGGAATCCACCTGCTCGAGCGGTTCGCCCAACAAGATCGCGTGCGGATTCAAGCCCCACAGCATAACCTGCAAATCAAAATGATCCAGGGCCTTTCGGGAGGACATGAGTTCATTGCCTACCTGGACGCGATCGGCGAACTCGATGGCCAACGCTGCGTCATCGACTGGAAGACGACCACGAGCCGATATCCCGAGGATCCTGCGGGCTTGTTGTCGCTTGATCCACAACTCGTCTGCTATTCCTGGATCACCGGAATCTCAGATGTGGCCTTAGTGGTGTTCGTGCGGAAGCATGATCCGGAAATTCAATACCTAAAAGCGACGATTTCCGAAGAGCAACGCCAGGAATTCGGCCGCTTGGTGGAAACAACGGTTGGTCAGATCACATCGGGCAGCTTTCCTGCGCACAGTGGCATTCGCTTCCCCCAGAACGGTTGCGTGAGTTGCGCGCACCTTGGCCTTTGCCTAGGTGATCAAAAGCTGATCGATTCCAATCTCACCCTCACACCAGGAGCGAGCGACCTTGTTTGGCTTGACGAGCTTGTGGATTGACAGGAGATCGATGGTGACCCCGGAGATCAATCGCCGGCGGGCGGTGTTTGTACTCGGCAGAATCGACGAGATTCTGTCCTGGGAGAAGAGCAAGGAGCAGGAGAAGGACGTGCGGTTTGTCGAGCTGGGGGAGTACCTGTGCGAGGTACGCGCCAAGCAGTATTGGCGCCTGGAGAAATTGAAGTCGTTTGACGAATTCCTGGAGAAACGCTTTGCCGACTCGCGACGGAAGGCCTATTACCTGATGGCAATTCACGAACATCTGACACGGATACCGAAGCATGAACTTCAAAAAGTTGGTTGGAGCAAAGCGACCGAATTGGTCAAGGTGGCGCGCCGAGATGGGGAAGAATTTGACTGTGCAACCTGGTTGCACAAGGCAAAGGCACTGCCGAAAGAGGGGTTCAAGGGGGAGGTCGAGCGACACCTGACCGGGAAAGAGACGGAGCCGTGGGAGATTATCTATTTCAAGCTCTACAAGAGCCAGCTCCGCGTGGTCGAGCAAGCTCTTGAGACCGTCGCCCTGATGCTGGGAACGGACAAATCACGAGGTTATTGCCTGGAGATGATCTGTGCCGATTTTCTGGCGGGAGCCCGTCTGCAGGAGCGCGATCGGTAGAATGCTTGGCCAAGCAAGGCGCTGGTGAATTGAAGACTGCCAAAGTAGCGACGGTTCAGGCGAAGGGGAATCCAGAGAAAACGGAATGAGCGCGCTGCGTCAGCGAAAGCCCCGTCGGAGACTTGACGCCGAAGAGTATCGAGCCCTCCGCAAAAAGGTTTTGGAGAGAGACGGATGGCGCTGTCAGTCATGCGGTGCCCCGAGAGACTTGCAAGTCCACCATTTACAATCCCGCAGCCGACTCGGTGCCGATCGGCTGCGAAACCTTATTACCCTCTGCGCCCGATGCCATCGTCTCGAGCACCTGGGGAAGTCACACCCCTATACACATTTCCATGATGGAGAATCTTAAAACACGGATTCCTATGTTAGTTTTTGGGGTGCCGCCTCTCTTCTGAGCACTTTCTTGGTTGGCGATTTGCCAAACTTCGTTTTGGGATTGTTATGCAAATTGGAGAACGCCTCCGCTGCTTGAGAGAACATAAAAATCTTACGCAGGAAGAGGTGGCCCAGAGAGCAGGGCTGGTTCAGCGGTATATTTCGCGGGTAGAAAACGGCCATGCAGTTCCAAAACTCGAGACACTGGAAAAGTGGGCACGCGCGATGCAAGTTCCTTTGTATGTTTTGTTCTATGAGGAAAAGCCTCCCAGGGTTAACGAGCGTTTGGCAATGCACGTACCGATTGGGCTTCGAGTGGAAAAGGGGCGCGCTATCTCGCAAAACTCCGCCATGTTTTACGGCGCCTAAGCCAACGCGATCTCGAACTTTTCATTTCTGTCGTGCAGCGGATTGGGTCGAAAGAGAACAGACGCTAGCTCTCAAAGAGGGAACCTCTACCAAGAAAGAAAGCAGATCAGCATCCGTCAGTGCGGTGGCGCCTAACCGCGTATCTAGGCGGCCCTTGGGACTTCCGCTGCTGCAGTAACCGGTGAGTTTCGCGCTGCACAGTTCGGAAGCGAACAGTATAATTCCGGAATGCCGCTAACTGCGCTTGACAACAAACTATTTCGAACGCTGGCCAGGGTCATTCCGCAATGCGGTATGGTTTCGCAGGCGGTGGCGTTCAATATGTTCTTGGCGTTTTTTGCAGTCCTGCTGACTGCGCTGAGCCTTGTGAAGAGTTCCTTGGAAGGGGAAGGCGGCCAGCAGGTCGCCATGCGGATTTCGGCGGTTCTTCCCCCAGGCAGTTGGCAACTCATATCCGCATACGTGTTACGCCGGGAAGTGAACGCCTGGTACCTGGCGCTTATCGGCTGGGTCGGAACGCTGCTCGTGGGCTCGCAGGTGATAAAGCTCATCATCAAAGGCATCGAGCTAATTTATGGCGACCACGCCACACACTCCTTTCTCGGCCGGCAGATTCGTGGTTTGCTTTTGTTTTCCTTGGCAAGCGTGGTATGGCTCGTTGCCGTTGCGCTGAGTGTCTTTGGTCGGCCATTGGCGCAGTGGATTACAGCCGAATTTGGTAACTTTTCGTTGGTTCGCAACTTATTGATCGTCACGCTTCCAGTCTTGGCGATGATCCTGGCAATGTTTGTATTGGCCTTGATTTATCGTGTTGCGCGACCAGGTACAACGACCTGGAGGTCCGTTCTGCCCGGAGCGGCCGCCGCAACCATTCTGTGGTGGGGCGTCAATTCGCTATTTGGAATTTACGTTCGGAAGATCCAATTTGGGCCTGTCTACGGTGGTTTGGCCGCGGCGATCGGCTTGATGGCATGGATGGAGATCTCGGCAATGCTTGTTTTTGTTGGTGCGGCTTGGAACTCAGAAAGTGCTACTCGGAACGATTGAGGTTATGCCACAGCGAGAAAAACATCTGGTTGTTGAACGCTGCCAAAGCTGACTACCTGTGCCTCTTTGAAATAGATGTAGCGCCGTCGATTTCGTGGGTGTTCTGAATCGTTTCTGCCTTTTCATTCCACTTTCCGATAAACGTTAACCAGGCATTGGCTCCAATTAGCTGGTCGGAAGCCCTGCTATCGGTAGTTATCTGAAAAATGAGCAGGTCGGGTCGCTGCCTTACAGCAGTTACATGGTACCCAGCCATCTGCGAAAAACTAACCGGTGCCAGTGCCGACGACTGTCCGTATTTGTACAGCCTACTTCCAATTGAATTTGTTAGCCTACAGATGAATACCGGTGTAAGCGATCAGAATGCGACAGCGACGGCTATGAAGACCACGGAGACCCACGGAACTCTCGACCAGGAGACATTGAACAATCTCTCCACTGCGATGCACGGCGAAGCATTTGCCTATGTGAAGTATCTACTCTATGCGGAACACGAAACGCGCGGGGAATTCACGCGTGGCCAAACCGTTGCCAACCGCCGCAACGAATTCGAGAAAAATGTCCTTCACCACTTTCCTAGTGGCGACCGCTATGTCATCGAGGGCCTTGAAAAGGTCGAGCCCAACGCCAAGGTTTGCACCGACGTGAACGCGGAAAAGTTTTTGGAGCCGTTTGTTTCTCGCATGCAAGGAAAGTGAGGGGGGCGCAGTTTGTTATGCGCTTCCATTTCGAGTGAAACCATCGGCCAAAGGGCGGCGGCGTTTCCTCCAGGTGCTTGGAGGAACCCTCGCCGTTTCCCCAGCCTTCCATTCCAACTTTTTCGCGGCTGCCCTGGGCGCTTCAGGGCGGCCTTTTCCATCGGAGACTATGCACTGGCCAAAACCCATCGGAAGTCCCGTACTGGAGAGCTTGCCATACGCCATTGAATCTTCGCGCGACGTCCACACGCATTACGACAAGATCGTCGAAGTCGCCTCGTGGATGGCCTACGAAGAATTGCCCATGCCGGAACTCGCGCTTTCCTTTGGCATTAGCCAAGGCGATCCCAACGATGCCATCGATTTCATTTTGGTCTCCAATTCCATCGATACCGCCTTCACCAACTTTGACACCCACGTCAAATTCCAGGTGGACTACGCGGGACAGCATTGGTCCGACTCCGACGCCGAATTTGCCTGCCTCAAGCGCGCCATGGATCAGGGCGTTCCCATCCTCGATGGCAACTATCTCTCCAAGGTCACCCGCGACCAACTAAACAAGATCTTCCAGGCCAACATCGAGATACCCATGCTCGATGAAAAGCTCGCCGTCCTCCACCAGGTCGGCAAAGTCCTGGCGGATAAATACGACGGCCACTTCCACAACTTTGTGCGCTCTTGTTCGCCAAAGCTCTACGACAACGGCAATGGCCTCATTGACCGCCTCGTAAAGGAATTCCCCCGCTTCAACGACGTCAGCCTCCTCGATGGCCACGAAATCAAGTTCTACAAGCTCCCGCAACTCGGCATCTGGATGCTCTACGGAGCCCTGCATCCCTCCGGCAAATTCCGACTCGACGACCCGGAGAAGATGACCGCCTTCGCCGACTACATCGTGCCTGTTGCCCTGCGCCTCATGGGAATCACCAGCTACTCCAAGGAACTGGAGCACGCCATCAACTCCTACCAGTTAATCCCGCGGGATTCGCGCTGGGAAATCGAGATTCGCGCGCACTGCATCTATGCCACGGCGCTGCTGCGTGAAGAAGTGAACAAGCTCCGCGCGCTGGACGCGCAAGTGATCATCCCGCAGATTGATGCGCGCCTCTGGACGCATTACCATACCACCACTTGGCCTCATCACCTCACCAAGACCATCATGTATTAAGGTCATCACCGAGCAGGACGCCGCCGGACCCGGCGCCACTTTTCCGCTCGTGTATCCCTTCGCATGCACGCTCTCAAACTCCATGATCCCTTAATCCATACTTAACGCCATGCTGTGCTGGTGCAATCTGAGGCGCGTTACCGAGAAGCCAGGTCGCTCTCCGCGACGTTCGTGCGCTCTGCCGTAACCACGGGGCGTTGCGAATCAGGATGCTCAACTTCAGCCTCCCGAGCGCGTCCGCAGCAGATCCGTATCGATCTCGCGCACCTTCTCGAACTCCTCATCCCAAAAGGACCGGGACTGCATCTTCGCCAGGTACGAACGGGAATAGTTAAAAGCGGTCCAGACCTGTTCCTTGTAGCCGAACAGCCGGTCCTTCTGTTCCCGGGGACGCAGGTCCAGAATCTCTCGGTGATCGCAGGCCCGAAAAACTTCCTCGAAACACTCGCCTAGTTGCGACTCTGGGAGCGGACCGCGCCGGTGCTCGAGGTTTCGCAGTACCGAAGGGTAGCGGTCAAAACCGTCCGTGGCAATCGTCACCACATTGTCATTCAGTCCAAGCTGGAGCTGGCGGGCCATCCGAATGCTACCCAAGATGTTGCAGATCCCTGACACGCCGAAAAGTCCCTCGAAGCATTTCAGGGCTCCCTCTGGCAGGCCGAGAAAGCGCTCGAGCGCAGCCTGGTGGCGCTCCAGGAGATCCAGTCCGAGTAGGCAGTCTTCATCGTGGATCAGGGCCACGTAGTCCGTGGTCAAGACATTGTGGATCAGCGTGACCATCTTGTCGCCAATGCCCTCGATGCGATGCGTGCCGCGACCGTTGTTGAACAAGGTCGAGCACTCGCGAGGTTCCAAGGCACACACTGCACATTCGGGAAAACGGGCCTTGATTTCATCGCCCGCAGCCAGTGTTCCCGCCGACCCCGGCGCCGCCACAAAAGCGGCCACGCGGCCATTCCCGTGGCTCTCGGCGGCTTCGAGTGCACTCCTGCCGGTCACATAGCGGTGGAACCGGTAGTTCGGCAGCAGTTCGAATTGCGCCAGGATCTTGTTGTTCGGGTCCCTCTTGTACTCCTCGGTGCGTTCCAGCACCAGAATGACGTCGCTTTCCGAGCCGGGCGTCAGGTCGAGCCTCCCGCCGTACCTGCGAATACGCTCGTACCGTTCCTCGCTCATCTGCTCCGGCATGATCACGACCGCCGGGTAGCCCTTCAAGCGGGAAATGTAAGCCACACCGATGCCGAAGTTGCCGGTTGACGGCCCAATTGTGGTGCTGACGCCAGGCTCGATTTCCCCGCCCAGCTCCGCTTCCATCAGAGTGGCGTACGCCGGACCGACCTTGTGGCTGCCGGAAGGGAAAAAGCGCCCGATAAGGACAACGATGTTTGCCTCCACGCCCGTCAACTGCTTGGGCAGAGCGACGCAACGTATCTTTTTGTCCGGTCCGCGCCAGGTGATGTTGAACAGATTGGCGGGGTCCAGCTCGTTGGACTGGGCTGCCAGCGCTTTGGCGCGGAGCGCGGCGGGCAAAGTCTGCGGGTCAAGCATCTCCCGATAAGTCGGACCGGGTACGTAACTTCTCATAATCTCAAAACCTCTGCCAGAGGGCCTTGGCCCGGATTGCTGCTTTCTCAGCTACCTTCCGTTCATCCACGTTGACGCACTGCCGATCTCGCATCACGTATCGTCCGTTCACGATGAGAGAATCCACGGGAGCGTTGGAGATGCCGAACAGCAGATGCCCGAACAGGTTGTCGCGGTGAACCGGCGTCGGAGGGAAATAGTCGATCAGAATGAGGTCGGCCCTGGCGCCGGTTTCGATGCGGCCGATTTCCATCCCCCATATCTTCTTCGCGATGGTGCGATTGTTGAGGAACGCGACGGCGTAAGCTTCGGTATAGGCAACGCGGGGATCTCTGGCGCACAGTTTCTGTAAATGAAAAGCGGTCTTGAACTCGTCCCACATGCGCGGAGTGTAACCGTCTGAACCCAAGCCCACCATGACTCCGCGCTTCATGGTTGGGACTGTGCCCAGACAACCGAGTCAGCGGAGACAAAGTACTTGCTCGAGGGACTCGCCACGTACTCAACCGTGCGGCCACCGCACTGCGACTGGGGGCTTCGACGTTGCTGCGCAGCCAGACCTATCTCGGCGCCCAGTACCGACGCCTGCGCACCAAGCTCGGTGCTCCCAAAGCCATCACTGCCATGGCTCATCGGCTTGCCCGACTGGTCTATCGAATGCTGGAGTACGGTCAGCAGTATGTCGACAAGGGTGCGGAATACTACGAACGAAGAAACCGCCAACAACAAATCGAGTTCCTCAGAAAGAAGGCGGCCCGACTCGGCTTACAGCTCGCACCGGCCCATCCGTGATAAAGAAGTTTCTGGAGAGTCGGCAAACCGGGTGCGCCGTGAAAAGGTGATGGTCCACAGCGGGGGTAAACCCGCCCGGGAACTGGTTCGCTCCACCCGGTAGCAATCAGAGCAGCAGTGGAGGCAACGAGACTGCTGAAGCCTCTGGTGCAGAAGGTCGCTAGGCGACTTTGGCGAGCGTGCAGGCCGTAACGTGAGTAAACGCTGAGCAGGCCTCGAAAAGACTAATGCAGGAGCCGACCCGCCCCGGTTTCGGGGAAGGCCGAAGTTGGTGGAATCGTACGAGCGAACAAATTTCCATCAAACCTGCCGGGGTATTGGCGACGGCATGCAGGCAAAGTGGACCATACGCAACACGGGAAGTCCCAGCGGTGATTGCAAGATGAATCAACTGGCAGCTCGTGAGAGAAAGGCCGGGCCGACTGGGATGGCGGAGAGGCTCGTGGTACCGACGAAGCCGGGTAACTCCGGTGGAGGGAAGGGGCTTCAGTTGAAGGCGGACGCAAGAAGCGACGACAGAAAGGGAGATTGGCGATAAGCCTAGCAACTCCCGCGCTGTTTTCAGAAGTTGCGGACAGCGTCACATACAATGGCCTCGGCGATTGTGTGAGTCTTCTCCGAGAGCCGGATGCGGCAAATCCGCACGTCCGGTTCGATGAGCGGGGTGTGGAAACGGAAGCATGGCGGGACTAGTGAGACACCGACAGACGAAAGGGTCGGCACCCGATAGGTCCTCCCTAAACCACCGCGCCACACCTCGACTCCACACATCTTGGTACTGGGACCCACACATTATAAAAGGGCGCCCCGTTTGGAGTAGGTTTTGAGTGCTTTGCTCATCCCCTCCAGAAAGGAACACCCTTTATGACCAGCACTAAATATATCGGCATGGATGTGCACAAAGAAAGTATTTCGATCGCCGTGATGAACTCCGTCGGCAAGGTAGTCATGGAATGTGTCATCGAGACCAAGGCCAGCACGATCCTGCAGTTCATTGACGGGCTGCGCGGAGATTTGCACGTTACGTTTGAAGAAGGAACCTGGGCGGCCTGGTTGTACGACCTGCTGAAGCCGCACGTCACCGAAGTTGTGGTGTGTAATCCGCGAAAGACTGCTCTGCTGAAAGATGGCAGCAAGAGTGATCGGATCGATGCACGCAAGCTGGCCGAACAGTTGTACATGAACAAAATCAAGTCGGTCTATCACGGCGAACACGGCTTGCGAACGTTGAAGGAGCTGGCGCGCAGTTATCTGACGATCACCAGGGATGTCACGCGGGTCATGAATCGGCTCAAGGCGTTGTATCGAAGTTGGGCCATTCCCTGTGTTGGCAATGAAGTGTATGCACACCGTCACCGTGCGGAATGGCTCGGCAAGATCAGCGAAGCCGGCGTCCGGCGACGAGCGGAACACTGCTACCAACAGCTGGATGTCTTACGTCTGTTGCGCCAGGAGGTGCGACGGGATCTGTTGCTGGAAGCCAAGAAACACAAGACGTGGAAATTGTTGCGCCAGATTCCGGGGATCGGACCGATCCGGGCAGCCCTTTTGATGGCGCTGATGCAGACGCCGCACCGGTTCCGCACCAAGCGACAACTGTGGACCTACAGCGGTCTGGGATTAGAAACGCATGACAGCGCACAATACCGCGTTCTGGAAGGACAGCTGCAACGTTCCAAGAAACCCGCGACAGTTCGTGGTCTAAATAAGGACCACAACCACGACCTCAAAGATATTTTCAAGGGTGCGGCGATGAGAGCCAGCTGCGCTGCTGGGCCGCTACAGGTTTTCTACGAGGCTTTGTTGGCAAAGGGGAGAAAGCCCACGATGGCGCGCCTGACCTTGGCGAGGAAGATTGCCGCGATCACCTTGATCGTCTGGAAGAAGGAGGTACGTTTCGACGCCAACTATTTGAAACCGCAAGCAGCTTGAGCGTCCCTGGCAGAGAGTCCGTTCCATCCCTGGAGACCATTCCTGGTGGTGGCCGTCGGGTTCTTGAGACGCTCGATTTCGAGGGGAAGTATCAACCGTACATGTCAGGCCCGTGCCTTAAGCACGCGAGTCTCCGTACCCACCCTATGCCCCCTCGGACAATCGAAGAAAGTCATAGGCCACGAGTCTCCGATAGGACCATGTATTGCCACTCATCCAGTGGACAACCGCCAGACTTGTTCTTTCAGAAAACGATTGGCGCCGTAACGACAGCGAAATGGAACCACAGAGGAGAGGAAACGTATCCCCGCTTCGCAGGCGGAGACGAAACAGGGCACTCGGCCTGAGGAAGACCACTCTCGGAATGGGAGTGCACGTTCAAAGAGTTGGGCTGAATGGCGAGACAAAATAAGGACCGGCATCGAGTCGAAGGGGAGGTCTTTCTCTTGACATTCCCTTTTATAGGACTTGTACGGTAACTGCGGTGCATTCGATAGGTCGATGCAACACCATCTAAGAACTGAACTGTTTAAGGATGGTGTTTATGACCCAAGGGAAATGGTCGAAGCTTTCGCCCACCCAGAAAACCGACATCTGGAAGCGTTGGAAGGCCGGGCAGACTCTGCATGAGATCGGGCGTACCTATGGCAAGCCGCATACCTCCATTCGCGGTGTGTTGTTGCCTCGCGGCGGCATCCCTCCCGTCGCGCGCCGCCGCTCGCGGTTAGCCCTCACACTCGCTGAGCGAGAGGACATTTCGCGGGGGATCGCTTCCGGTTTATCGATTCGTGAGATCGCCCGACGTCTCGAGCGAGCCGCCTCCACGGTGAGCCGGGAGGTCACCCGCCATGGTGGCCGTCTTGCTTATCGTGCTCAGGATGCGGACCACCAAGCCTGGAACGCGACGTTGCGACCGAAGAGGTGTCTGCTTGCCCTCAACCGCAAGTTGCGGCACATCGTTGCGAGTAAACTGCTCCTGGACTGGTCGCCGGAGCAGATTTCCGGATGGCTGAAGACTCAGTACCCTGACGACGGGAGCATGCGCGTGTCCCACGAGACCATTTACCGCAGCCTGTTCATTCAAGCACGGGGAGTGTTGAAAAAAGAGCTGATGGACCACCTACGGTCGAAGCGGCGCATGCGCCGCTCGCGCCATGCCAGCGAACACGGACAGTCACGGGGGCAGATCGTCGATGCCCTCTCGATCCGGGAGAGGCCCGCGGAAGTGGAAGACCGGGCGATTCCTGGCCATTGGGAAGGGGATCTACTGAGCGGTGCAAAGCACAGTTACATTGCCACCCTGGTGGAGCGCCATTCGCGCTTTGTCCTGCTGATCAAGGTGCCGAGTAAAGACACGGAAGCAGTCGTTGCTGCCTTGAGCCAGCATGTTCGTAAACTTCCGGCGACCCTGCGGCGCTCGCTGACGTGGGACCGCGGACTGGAGCTGGCGAAACACAAAGACTTTACGGTGGCGACGGATGTGCAGGTCTACTTCTGCGATCCGCAAAGTCCCTAGCAGCGCGGCACGAACGAAAACACCAACCTGCTGCTGCGGCAATACTTCCCGCGAGGCACCGACCTGTCTCCCATCTCTCAAGCGCAGCTCGACCAGGTCTCGCTGCGCTTGAATCAACGCCCGAGAAAGACCCTAGGATTTCAGACTCCTGCGGGTAGACTTCAAGCAAGTGTTGCGTCGACCGTCTGAGCCGGCAGCGTTTACCAGGACTTAGGTTGACTTATCCACGTTTGACTTGCTATGAGGCGCACCCTAACATTGCCAGACATGCTAGGCACCGACTCGCTCATCGGCCGGACCATCTCGCATTACCGAATCGTCGAGAAGATCGGCGGTGGAGGGATGGGGGTCGTATACAAGGCCGAGGACGCACGCCTGCACCGCTTCGTCGCACTGAAATTCTTGCCTGCGGATATCGATAGGGACGCTAACGCTCGAGCGCGTTTCCGAGTTGAGGCACAGGCAGCTTCTTCTCTGAATCATCCCAACATCTGCACGGTCTACGACATCGGAGAGCAGGACGGCCATTCCTTCATTGTCATGGAGAACCTCGAAGGCAAGTCGCTCCGCGACCTCATCACTGGACAGGCCATGGCGCTGGACACGCTGCTGCCACTGGCGAGCCAGGTTGCCGACGCACTAGAAGCAGCACATTCAAAAGGCATCATTCATCGGGACATCAAGCCTGGCAATATTTTCGTGACGAACAGGGGCGACGCCAAGATCCTGGACTTCGGGCTGGCGACAATTTCCGGCAAATCAGAAGGCGGCACAAATTCGGTGACCATTGACCTAGCCGAACATCTGACCAGTCCCGGTTCCGCTCTCGGAACTGTCGCCTACATGTCGCCCGAACAGGTCAGCGGCAGAGAGTTGGATTGCCGAACTGACCTGTTTTCGTTCGGGACGATGCTATATGAGATGTGCACCGGGGTACTTCCATTCTATGGGAATACCACCGGGCTGATTTTTCACGCCATCCTGGAGCGTACTCCTTCCCCTGCTTCGCAGCTCAATCCTGCCATTCCCGCCAAGCTCGATGAAATTATCCTAAAGGCGCTGGAAAAAGACAGAAGCCTGCGGTACCAGAGCGCGGCCGAGTTGCGCACTGATCTGCAGCGGTTGAAGAGGGATAGGGAAAGCGGAACAAAGAAAATTGTGGCGGCCGGCCATAAGGGAACGTGGGCTGGTGCATGGGTAGCCGTGCTGGCAGTGGCCCTGCTTGGCACTGCAGGTATTGTTTTGTATCAGCATTTTGCAGGACAAACAAAAAAAGAAGCCCGGGATTGGCAACAGCTTACGTTTTACACAGACTCGGCCGTGTATCCAGCGTTGTCACCGGACGGAAGAATGCTAGCGTACATTCGAGGCGAAAACACATTTTTTGGCGCAGGAGAGATTTACATAAAACTGCTGCCAAATGGCGAACCGATTCAATTGACGCGCGGGGACAAGATGCTAAAGCTAGCGCCCGAGTTTTCGCCCGACGGGACCCGGATTGCCTTTGGAACGGTGGACCCTTGGGACACGTGGGAGGTGGGGGTACTTGGCGGCGAGCCCCGAATCATTATGAAGAATGCGTCGTCACTCACGTGGATCGACTCTGGGAAAAAGCTGCTGTTCAGCGAGATTAAGAGCGGATTGCATATGTGCGTGGTGACGACGGATGAGGCACGGGGGCAAAGCCGGGATGTGTACGTGCCGGCAGGTGAAAGGAGCATGGCGCATCATTCCTACTTATCGCCGGATGGCCGCTGGGTGCTGGTGGTGTTGATGAATTCCCTTGGGAAGTTGACGCAATGCCGGGTTGTGCCGTTCGACGGAAGCGGCCAGGAGCGGCTGGTTGGGCCGACGGATGCGACGTGTACCACGGGGGCATGGAGTCCAGACAGCAGATGGGTGTATGTGAGCGCGAATAAGGGAGGTTCGTTTCATATCTGGAGGCAACGGTTTCCAGATGGGGAGCCCGAGCAAGTGACGTCGGGTCCGACGGAAGAAGAAGGGATCGCCATGGCGAACGATGGGAAATCTTTCATCACCTCAGTCGGATCCGGAGACGTAAAGGTGTGGATTCACGACAAGAATGGGGATCGCCAACTGTCCTCGGAAGGAAGCGCGTTTCAGACTACATTTTCGAGTGACGGCACAAAACTCTTCTACTTGAAACGCAGCGGAGGCAGAGGCGCGGCAGAGCTATGGAGAACCAACTTGGCAAATGGACAAAGCGAACAAGTGCTGCCCGGGTATGAAATAGAAGTCAGCACCGAAGGAAAAGATTATGCGCTGTCGGCAGACGGCAAGCGCATCGTGTTTGTCCGGAAGGATGAGAAAGGGATTTCGCATTTGTGGATTGCGCCGACGGACCGGCGAAGTTCGCCGCAAAAGCTGGACTCGAAGGAGAGTGAGGATTCACCGTCTTTCTTACCGAATGGAGATCTGGTTTTCCGTGGGAGCCGTGACGGGAGCAATTACCTATTCACGAGGAAACAAGATGGCAGCGGGGAGAAAAAGGTACTCGAGCAGCCGATCCTGGACTTTTTTGCGCTGTCACCGAGCGGGAACTGGGCGATGATCGGACAAAAAGAGAGCAAAGATGAGGATCGCCCGTATCGACTGCTCGCTTACCCCATGGGAGGAGGGACGGGGATGCCACTTTGCCGGTCGATCTGCACGGGAGGTTGGGATCCCAGCGAAAAGCATTTGTTTTTAAGTTTCCTGGAAGGCGGCGAGGAAACCTACTTCCTGCCCATGGGGAACCATGGTGAATTGCCGAAGCTGCCAAAGCAGGGTCTGAACAAAGGGGAAGAGTTGAAGGGAGCACCTGGAGTGACAATTGAGCCACACTGGGTGGAATCGGCAATGGCTCCCCATGTGTATTCGTTTACGCGCGCGACCAACCGGAGAAATCTTTACAGGATTACTATCCCCTGAGATTGAACACTGGCAAGCTGGCGGGCTGTCTGCTTTGTGACGCTTCCACTTTATTGCATAACAATTCATCGGAACCACGCCATTCCAGAAGCTAACTCCTGATTAGCCCCGACTGCGTTTTTGAAGCGTCGGCAAACCGTACCATTACCCACGTGTCCGGTTTGTGCGTTAGTCAGGACTTGAGCGATCGAAGGTACCTCGCCAGGCGGTTTTGAGGCTATAATTCCTGCCCTTATGCCCTTCGCTCCAGGCGCAAAACTCGGACCGTATGCAATTCTTTCCCCACTCGGCGTCGGGGGCATGGGCGAAGTGTACCGTGCGCGCGATTGTCGCCTGGGCCGCATTGTTGCGTTGAA
>Ga0181521_10004636_pt1 | contig 15598 bp, 13 predicted proteins | sample PEATcosm2014_Bin_32_FD_119764 | JGI IMG/M metagenome (GOLD analysis project Ga0181521, IMG submission 119764) | Peatland microbial communities from MTU Mesocosm Facility, Houghton, MI, USA - PEATcosm2014_Bin02_60_metaG | ecosystem: Environmental > Terrestrial > Soil > Wetlands > Peat | place...
CCGTGTGGCGGCTTAGCGTCAGCTCCCCGAGTACCGCATCCACGACTGTGACAATAGCCTGGATCCGAATCTGAGCCGCCAGAACTCCGTCACACAGGAGTCGTTGCAGCACGGATCCGGGGTCAGCGATTCCGGTCGTTTCGAGAACAATCCTCTGAAATAGCGGCACCGCCCCGCAACTGCGGCGCGCTAGCAACGACATCACCGCCGTGCCGAGGTCATCGCCGGCGTTACAACACACGCAGCCGGATGCGAGCAGAACAATGTCATCCGCCACCGGCGCAACTAATAAATGGTCGACGCCAATCTCCCCGAACTCATTGACGATCACAGCCGTGTCGTGCACGGACGGGTCAGCGAGGAGCCGGTTGAGAAGGGTCGTCTTGCCGCTGCCCAGGAAGCCGGTCAGAAGGACTAATGGGACGGACTGCAGTTGCTGCGAAGCGGCATTCACGGGCGGGGCCTAAGGTTGGCGATAGTGCTAAAAGGGGTTGACCTGACGCTACAAGATCACATATTGTGATCACATCGCTACGCGACATTCCGTCGACAGTAAGGATGCGACGATGAAGATCATCGGCCTCGAATTGTTCATTATTGCCCTGCCTAACCGGCGACACCATACATGGGCGAGCAAGATGACGGCGCCGATCGGTCATCACGCAATTATCCGCATTGACTCGGACGAGGGTGTCAGCGGGTGGGGCGAGGCACCGGCAGGCATCACGTGGGGCGGACCTCACATGCGGTACTTTGGCGAATCGCCGGAGACGGTCTGCCTCGTCATCGAGCGCTATCTGCGCAGCGTTGTCGTAGGGCAGGACCCACGCGATTTGGCTGTGCTCCACGTCGCGATGGACAAAGCGGTCAAGGGACATCCGTATGCAAAGGCCGCCATCGACATAGCTTGTCACGACATCGCCGGTAAGGCTGCCAATGTGCCCGTGTATCGCTTGCTGGGCGGCCAATTCCGAGATCGTATTGAAGTCGCGCACTCGCTCGGCATCATGTCGGTCGAGAAATGCGTCGACGAGGCGGTCGCGGCCGTGGAGGAAGGTGCGCGTACCATCAAGTGCAAAACGGGGCTTGATCCCGATCGGGATGTCGAAGTTGTACGCGCCCTCCGAAAACGCCTCGGTGCTGGCATCAGGATTCGAGTGGACGGCAACGAGGGCTATCAGGACGTCTGGCAGGCTATTCGTGTCACGCGACGCCAGGAAGAATACGATTTGTTATTGTGCGAGCAACCGGTTATGGGCGCGCGCGAGCTCGGGCTCGTTGCGGAACGGATCAATACGCCCGTAATGGCTGACGAGTCCGCCTGGAACGCGCACGACATCCTCGAGCTCGTTGAGCACAAGGCTGCCGCCTGTATCTCCTGCTATGTGACCAAGCCGGGCGGCCTGTACCGGGCGAAACAGCAGGCGGATCTCGCCGACGCCCTCGGGCTCTATTGCGACATCGGCGGCTCCATTGAGTCTGGAATTGGCAATGCGGCTAATCTGCACCTGGGGGCGGCAACTCGTATAGCTACATTGCCGAGCGTCTGCCCGACGTCGAAACCGGCGGGGGCGAAAGGCCCCACCATCGCAGGTTGTTACTACCTGGACGATGTCATTACTCAGTCCTTCCACTTCGAGGACGGTGCGGTGCGGGTTCCCGATGGTCCTGGCCTCGGAATAGAGGTAGATCTCGAAAAGCTAGAGAAGTACGCCGTCAAATGAGAGTCGCGATCCTAGGCGCCGGCTCTGGCGGAGCCTCCGCGGCCGTTGAGCTAACGCATGCGGGTCATGACGTCCGTTTATGGAACCGCTCGGCGGCGGCAATCGAAGGTTTTGCCGGTGCCCGTGGAATACGCCATGCAGGTGTACTGGGAGATGGCTTCACGTCCCTCCCAGTCATCACGACGCAGCTGGCACTCGCGGTGGATGGTGCTGATGTCCTGTTAGTCTGTCTGCCGACGCTCGCGCACGCGGCCGTGGCAGAAAGTTTGGTCAATGCCAACGTGGTGACCATTCCGACGATCCTCAACCCCGGCCATACCGGAGGGGCGCTCGAGTTTAGTCATGTGTTTCGCCGGCGCGGCCTCGAGCCGCCACCTGTTGCGGAATTCTCGACCCTAACTTACATCGCGCGAGTGCACGGCCCGGAGCTGGTCGTTACGACGGGACGGGCGAAAACTGTGCGTGTGGCCGCGATGCCTCGCGGCAATAGCGCGCTCACCGCGGCGCTTTCACTCTATGATTGCGCCCGACCGGTTGCAAACGTCCTGGTAACGAGCCTTTCCAATATCAACATGGTTCTTCATCCACCGGGGGCCGTCCTAGCGGCGGCGTGGGTGGAGGCTGCAGGAGGCAATTTCACGTTCTACGTCGACGGTCTCACGGACGGCGTGGCACGCGTGATGGAGGAGCTCGATGCGGAGCGCCGTATGGTCGCGCGCGGCTTCGGCATTGATCTCCCGTCTTTGTTCGACGAGATGCAGGCGGTTGGAACGATCGAAACTGATGTCGACCCGGAAGTCGGCCTGGCCGCGGCGATCCGGGGTGGTGTAGCCAATCGGGCAATCAAGGCCCCCGCGGGCTTTAACCATCGGTATTACCAGGAAGACCTATGGTACGGGCTGGGGCCTTTCCTTGCGCTTGCCACAATTGCCGGCGTCGAAACGCCGTGTGCTCGCTCCTTGATGCAGCTGGGCGAGCTGGCGGCGGGACCCTATGCCCCTCCAGGACGGCGGACGGCGACCGAAATGGGTATCGCGGGCCTCGATCGAGACGCTCTGCTTGCATTTGTCGCTGTACGCTCTGACCCATGACAACCGCCACACGAACGTACTCCCCGCTCTGGCAGCGACTGACCATTGCCGTCGTCGGTGGCGATGAGCGTGAACAGGAGATTTGCCGCCTCGCGGCCGGGTCTGGAGCCGTAGTGAAGGCATTCGGGTTCCCTTGGCCCAGTGACGGAATTGACGGTGTAATTCTTGCTCACGATGCTGCGCGGGCATTGGCCGGCGCAAATATCGTCCTATTTCCTATCCCCGGCATCGCCATCGATGGCAGCATCTTCGCTACGACACAAATTATCCCCAGGGAGTCGCTGCTCAGTGAAATGGCAGCAAGTGCGCACATCATCCTAGGACGGGCGGACGACGGTCTCAGGAAAGCCGCCGCAATGCTCGGAATCAAGATCCACGAGTACGAAGGCGACCACGAGCTAATGCTGCTTCGGGCGCCTGCGATCGTGGAGGGCGTAATTAGGGTCCTAATTGAAAACACTCAGATCACAATTCACGGTGCGCGGATCTGCGTGATCGGGCAGGGAAACATCGGAACGGTTTTGACGCGAACGCTGATCTCGCTCGGCGCCCACGTCACGGTCGCCGCCCGCAGCTCCATCCAGAGAGCGTCGGCCTACACGCTGGGGGCCGTCCCGCTGCCCCTCGAGAACTTACTGCTGGAGGCGGAATCGTTTGACGTACTTATATCGACTGCCCCGGCGTCGGTTGTCACGTCATCGCTAATCGACCGGTTGCAGCCAAATGCGCTGATCGTCGACATGACAGCACCCCCGGGCAGCTGCGACCTGAAGCACGCAAGCGCGACCGGTCGCAAGGCGATCTGGGCCCGCGCGCTCGGGCGGCGGGCTCCGATAACCGTAGGGCGCAGTCAATGGATGGGCATCGCCCGGATCATCGATGGGATTCTTGCGGAACCCGAGCGGCATGCAGGCTGATCTCGTCATCAAGAACGCGCGCGTCGTGGATTTCCGCGGCGAGTTTGTAGGCGGCATCGCGGTAGCTGCCGGCACAATCGTGGCAAGCGGTCCGTCGTCATCGCTGCCATCGGCGCACAGAACGATCGACGCGTCCGGTCGTTGCTTGTTACCCGGATTGGTTGATACGCACTGTCACTTGGGGGTCGCCTACCCGTATGCAGATGACATGCGCAGCGAATCTGCACAGGCAGCGCGCGGCGGCTTGACTACCTTTGTGCTCTACATTCGGAGCAAACAGCCGTCTTATATCCCTTTCTATCACGAGCGCCGCGCCAGTGGCGAAGCGTCCGCCTGCGTTGATTTCGGCTTTCATTTCGGCATCCAGCGCGAAGAGCACATCCACGAGATTCCGGCAATCGCGCGGGAGACGGGCGTCCAGTCGTTCAAGCTGTATTTTGGATATGAGCCGGACAACCCCATTGGAATCGTGCCGGCGACCGACGGATGGGTCTATGCGACGATGCTCAAGGTCGCGAAACTGCCTCGCGGCGTGGTGTCTGTGCATTGCGAGAACACGGCCATCGCCGCCTGGGTCAAACAGGAAATCGTCGCCACCGGCCGCCAGGATCTCGGCGCCTACACTGAGTCAAGACCCGTTGTCTGCGAGGTAGAGACGATCCGACGGATGATCTTTCTGGCGGACCGGACGCGCTGTCCGCTGCAGATTGTTCACACGTCAGTGGGAGAGGGGCCGGATCTTGCGGCCGAAGCGCGCGCTCGTGGCGTCGATGTCACAGTCGAAACCTGTTATCACTACTTGACGCGCACGGCGTATGACGCAGATCTTGACATGCGCGCGAAAATTTCGCCGCCGCTGCGCGACGCCGAGCAGAAAGAGTGGTTGTGGCGTGGACTTCTCGCAGGAAAAGTCAATTCGATCGGCAGCGACCACGTGCCATTCCTGCCAAAAAAGGGTGTGGACTTGTGGACCGAGTTTCCCGGCGTCGTCGCCTTTCCTTGGGAGCTTCCGTTGCTGATTACGCATGGAGTCCTGGGTCGCGGATTGACGTTGCAGCAGCTAACGACGTTGAACTCGTATGCCCCTGCGCGCCGGTTCGGCTTCTATCCCCGCAAAGGGTCGCTTGAGGTCGGAACCGACGCGGACCTGGTTCTCGTCGATCTCGACGAGGAGCGCACTGTGCACCACGACGGACACGGGACGTGCATTTATGAAGGGTGGCAGCTGCGTGGCTGGCCTACGCTCACTGTGTCGAACGGTCGGGTTGTCTTCGAAGCCGGCGAGGTCGATGAGAAGGCTCATGGTACCGGCCGATGCTTGACTCGGCCGACCTAGCCAAACCCGCGACCAACTATCCCGCGAGGCGGCTCGTCGCGACTGCGGGAAACACGCCCTGAAGCGGCCGACCGGGAGCAAGAATCTCGCTGACCCACGACATTCGCGCGCGCTGCGGCGTCGGGATTGCCGGGCGATTGGCAAGCCCTGCGGCTGGACCCGCAGTCCCGGATCGACGCGGAATCTGAAAAATGCGCCCGGCGCAACAGGCGGCGGAGGTAGGCCTGCCGACGATGTCCGTGGCGCAGACGCTCATCAGGACGAGGCAAATTCCGCCGAATACGCCGCCAGCGACCGGGGCGTGCTGATGGCTCGTTAAGGGCGTCTTGCGCAACTAGTGATCACACGATATGATCACTATCTGAGCTGTGACGGAAAGGCTGCGCGGCCAGAGGGACGACCGCATGCGGGCGGAGATCATTACGCGATTAACAAAGGCTATGTCGGCGTCGGGACTCGACGCTGTGGTTGCAGTTTCGCCTGAGAACTTCGCATATGTTTCAGGCTTCGTCGTACCATCGCTGTCACTGATGCGCTGGCGGCATGCCGCCTATATCGTCACGGCCAGCGGGCAGTGCCGGGTCCTCGTGGTCGACATGGAAGAGACGACGACGCGCGCTAAAGCTGGCGGAGTGGAGGTCCGAGCATGGAGCGAGTTCACTGAGAAGCCCATGGCCGTGCTGGCGAGGCTGCTGTCCGACCTCGGCCTCGCAGGCGCGCGAATCGGTACGGAGTTCGATTACCTGCCCGCGGGCGCGTTTGGCGAGCTGACTGCCAATCTTCCGAAGGCTACGTTTGAGCCTGCCGATGAAATGCTTGCGCGGCTCCGGCAGATCAAGACCCCTGCAGAGGTGGAGCACATGCGACGCTTGTCGCGCGTCGCGGATCGCGCGATCCGTGATGCGTTGCAGCAGGCCACCGTCGGATCGACAGAAATGGACATCGCAGCCGCGCTAACCCGTGGCATTTTCGAGCAGGGTGCCGAGAACTTTAAGTTATTAATCGTCGCCACGGGCGAGCGCAGCGTGTTTCCGAATGTCGGGCCGACCCAACGCCAATTGCGGTCCGGGGACATTTGCCGCGTAGAGATTTTCGCGATGCTCGATGGCTATCATGCGGGCGTGTGTCGAACCGCTCGGGTTGGTCCTCCGCCGACGCATGCGGAAGCCATTTGGCGCAACCTAGTCGAGTGTAAGTACCTGACGCTCGACATGATCAAGCCGGGAGCGAGCTCACGGGCAATTTACGAAGCATTTATTCGCCATCTCAGCAAGCTCAAGCTCCCGCCGATTAGCTTCCTGGGTCATGGAATTGGGCTGCACCTACACGAGAAGCCTTATCTCGGCGCGCATTCCGATGTGCCGCTCGAAACGGGCATGGTCCTGGGCTTCGAGCCGCTTGTCTACAATACGGGCTACGGCTTCGGGATGCAGAACAAGGACGTCGTAACTGTCACGGAACATGGCTGCAGCCTGCTCTCGGACGTCACGAACACGGACAATCTCATTGAAATCCAGTAGGCAATTTGTGTGCCGGAGAACGGCTGCGCTTCAGCATGGATGCTGGTTGTCGTCATGAGGATTCTTATTGAACATCTTGAGTTTGCCCTGACGGTCGACGCCGTCGACACTGTCATTCGCGATGCTGCGCTCGTGGTCGAGGACGATCGGATCGTGGATATCGGCGAGACGGCACATGTGCTCGCGAAGCACGATCGTAACTGCTTCGATCAAGTCATCGACGGGAGCCGCCGCGGTATGACGCCCGGCTTCATCGATTCGCATGTCCATTTGTCGGAAACGCTCTCCCGCGCCGTGTTTCCGGATGACCTCGACACTCGCGCTTGGGTCTTTCTATGGGCCAAGCCGTTCTACGCACACGTCAATGCCGAGGATGAGCACATCAGTGCGTTGCTTGCCTGCGCGGAAATGCTGCGCTGCGGAACTACCTGCCTGCTTGACATGGGGGCTCAGAACGATCCTTCGGGGACCGTGCGCGCGATGGAGAGATCCGGCATTCGCGGGATCACGGGCAGGCACGCGGCCGACAATCGGCCGACCTCGCCGCCTCCTGGTTGGTCCGAAGAGATGATGGCGCATCACTTTTTTCCGGGACCGGACGCCGCACTGGCTGCGCTCGAAGAAACTGTCGAGCGTTGGCACAACTCTGCGAATGGGCGCATCCGATGCTGGGTGAACATCGAAGGCAAGGAGCCGTGTACGCTTGCTTTACATGTAGGCGCCCGCGCCCTAGCCGAAAAACATGGCGTCGGCACGACATACCACCTGGCGACCAGTATTCAGGAAGCCCGAATCTCGCAATCCAAGCATGGAAAATGGCCGATCCAGCGTCTCGCGGATGCAGGGGGCCTTGGCTCGAATCTCGTCATCGCACATGGCGTGGCCGTGAATTCTGAGGAGCAACGACTCCTGCGCGCACACGATACAAAGATTGCGTTTTGCCCTGGAACCTCGCTGAAGCTCGCCAAAGGCGCAACGGCTTTTGGGCGCTATCCGGAGCTGCTCGAGGCAGGGGTCACGGTCAGTCTTGGTACGGATGGAGTATCTGCGTCGGGCAACCTGAATCTCATGCGGCAGATGTACGTCGTCGCTGGATTGTTCAAGGACGCACGAAATGATCCTGGGCTGGTAGGCGCGCGCAAGGCGCTGCGAATGGCTACGATCGACGGGGCGCGGGCGCTATTGTGGAATGATGCCGTTGGTTCTTTGGAAGCGGGCAAGAAAGCGGACTTCGTCCTCTTCGATCTCGACCACATAGAGTGGACCCCGTACGCAGATCCCGTGCAAGCTCTCGTGTGGTCCGCATCGCCGGCGTCAATTGCGGAAACTTGGGTGGACGGCAAGGCACTCTACCGCCACGGAAAGGTTCAGCGTGTCGACGAGCGCGCACTTTTTGTCGAGGCACGTAAACGGGCGCTCGAGATCACTCAACGTGCAGGACTCACTGCTACCTCGATCCCGGCCTCGACCACGGTCTATGAGTAGACCGGCGTCATTTACTGTTTGCATTGCTGAGGAGTCGGTTAACCATGCCAGTCGTCCAAGTACACATGTGGCCGGGGCGCACCGTGGAACAAAAGCGTCGCCTCTGCAAAGCGATCACAGACGCGATGGTCGAGCATGGCGGCGCTAAACCAGACGGCCTGCACGTGATCATTTACGAGGTCCCAAGAGATTGCTGGGCGCGTGCCGGGGTCTTGGGCGTCGACCGCAAGGACGTGCCGAATGAACCTTGAGCTACTCGATATCCGCAAAACGGCGCTTGTCGTTGTCGACATGCAGAACGCCTTTTGCCACAAAGAGGGAACGCTGGGAATCTCGGGAGTCGACACCGACCACTTGAGCTCCGTCGTGGCGCCGCTTCGAGATCTCGTCAGGCGTTGCCAAGCCGTCGACATACCGGTGCTGTGGACCCTGCAAGAACATTTCCCCGTCGACCATCGCCGCGCACGCAAGAGACTGCCTTCGCATACATCGAGGCGCAAACGGGTGTCGGCGCTGGTCGGTACGTGGGACGCTGAGATCATCGACGAGTTCAAGGACTTTGCGACTAATCCGACGCTTATCATCCGCAAGCACCGATATGGTGCCTTCCATGAAACGCGCATGCATATGGTTCTGGAAATGCTGGGTGTCGACGCATTACTCATGACTGGCTTGACGACGAACGCATGCGTGGAGACGACGATCCGCGAAGCGTACCTTCGGGACTACGATGTCGTTGGCGTGACGGACTGCATAGCGGGCGTCAACCCGCGGTGGGAATCTGCTGCACTAGAGGTTTGGCATCAGTATTTCGCCGAGACTTGCACCGCCGCCGACGTCTACGCCTGGATTGACCGTCAATTGGCGCCGCAGGCGGTCGCGGTGCATCACGTGTTGCTTAGGGCACGTGACTTCGAACGGTCGAAGCGCTTCTACTTCGATCTCCTCGGCTTTTCTGAACGGCCTGGCGCCAAGCCGCTGGCGGATGGTCGTCCGTTCGTATCGACTCGCCAGGGCCTGGGCATCACGCTGGGCGGCTCTGGTGACCAGGGACAGGTCGATCACTTCGCATTTGTTGTGCGAAACGTGGAGGGCTTGAGTCGACGACTTAAGGAGGCGGGAGTGGTATTCGATCGTGAACTAGGGGCAGGCCCTTATGGCCAGGCGATTTACGTTAGAGATCCAGATGGAAACATTCTAGAGCTCTTCGAGCCGGCGATGAGCGGCACGTAGCTGGCGCAACATGTACGGCGGCGAGATGTACGCAGACATGATCTGCAGGTGTGCGATGACTATCTGCATCGAAGGTGCAGCTAAGCAATCCGTGGCCCAGCCCAGCTCGCCGCGGCCGCAGCGCTGCACGACGGCTATTCCCGGGCAATTCCAAACCGCACCGCAGGGTCACCCAGCCATCGTACTGCCTTGTTAGATTGTTCGTTTGGTTCGGAGTCCCCGCCGCCATAAACGCGGGCACTAAATTCGAGGGTATTCGCCATGAAACGCAAGAATTCAAAGGCTGCGGCACAAAGCAGGCGCACGAAGATTGCTCCTCCGACGAAGACAAAGGCGACCATGCAGACCCTCATTTATCAGGAGCTGCGGCGGTCCCTGATGGCTGGCGCGTTTATGCCAGGCGCCAAAGTGACATTGCGCAGCGTCTCGGCACAAATCGGCACGAGCGTTATGCCCGTTCGCGAAGCCATTAACCGGCTGATTGCCGAGCGTGCCCTTGAAGTCGTTGGCGATCGCCAGGTCATCGTCCCGGTCATGACGGCCGAGAAGTTCTCGGAGATCGTGCATTGGCGCGTTCAACTTGAGAGCGAGGCGGCGCGGGCGGCCTGCCGGCACGTCACACCCGCGATCATCGCGGAACTCGAGACGATCAATGCCCGCATGGTCGAGGCCGTCGACCACGATCAACGCGATGCGTTACTCGGTCTGAACTACGACTTTCACTTCCGAATCTACAACACCGCAGAGTCGACGATTCTGCTGCCAATGATTGAAAGCCTTTGGCTGCAGGCCGGCCCATTCACTTATTTCTCAATTCCATCGCCGAAGACGCTTTGGAATGCAAAGCACCACAAAGAAATCTTAAAAGCGCTAAAAAATGGTGATGCGGATTCAGCGGCGGAGGCGATCAGCGAGGACATCCTGAATAGCGCAAAGTTTCTGATGAGCTCTGGGCACTTCGCGCGACCACCCGTGCGCAACATCGCGGATTTGGCGGCCTGAAGGAGGACATGAAGAATTCGCAGCGATTGTCTTAGTCGTGTCCGGAGCGGCGGCTCCGTTGTGAATTTGGCCGCGGATGAAATTCCGAGTACTCGGCGCTCCGGATGAAGTCTCGGTCACGTGCCATGTCGCAACGCAGCACGATGTGCGGTGTAATGCAGGCGGACGCCGGTGCTCGACACACGGTTGCCGAAAAAAAGCCGCCCATTGATGTCCGGGACGCCAATATCGACGATCCGTATCCCGGCGTATCGCTCCGGCTGCACCCGGCGCCTTGGCGTCCGGCGTGCGCTAGGGCCGGTTAGTTCGGCCCCAGGGGGCTGCCAGCACCCCATGTAGGCCAGTCCGCCGTTAGCGGCTTGGTGGACTATTTCAGGGTCGGGTGGGTAGACGGGCGCGCGATTGCCTGGCCTCGAGGTTGGCCAACGACAGTCGCTGTGCGGCCTGATTCTGAAGTCCGCGGGGTCTCTATCGATTCCCCATGCTCACCGATAGGTGAGCGGCGTATCCATCGCGGTTATTTGGTCGCCGTGCGCTGACGACAATCCCACGTCTCGTCTTGTTCGTGCGTTGCATTTCATGTGATCACACTGTACGATCACGACATGTCATCATTGTTGATCAGGACATTCTTCACCTCACCGATGAAGGTCACGCTGCACAGATTGCAGACATGCACGTACTCGAATCACGTTTCACGGGGACGGCCGACGATCGACGGTTACAGCAGTGAGAGCGCATAGGAGACAATCCATGAATTCGCTTCTAGAACGCCGTTGGGTTCTGATCTTAGGCGGCGTGTTCATCGCCGTTTCGGCGATGATGTCCACCGCAGCGCCGGCTGCCGAAAGCACGGAAGTTGGTGGCAGCACCTTGCAAGAGGTTGTCGTTACGGCCGAACGACGCACAGAACGGCTGCAGGACGTCCCTGCAAGCGTGGGGGTGTTCACTCAGGAAGCGCTCGATGCGCAGGCGATCCGGGGAATTGACGATCTCACACGGCTATCACCCGGAGTGACTTTTCTTCGCAACGGCGCCTACACATCATCCAGCGGCGCCGCATCGGACGTTGCGATAAGGGGCATCGACTCCATTGCCGGCGCCGCAACGACTGGAATCTACATCGATGACACACCCATCCAGACGCGGCATATCAACCTGACGTCGCAGAATGGGTATCCGGCGCTGTTCGATGTTGAGCGCGTCGAAGTTCTGCGGGGCCCGCAAGGGACTCTCTTCGGGGCCGGCGCCGAAGGCGGCGCTGTTCGCTTTATCTCGCCTGACCCGGGATTGGCCAGCTCTTCGGGCTACTTTATGTCGGAGCTCGCAGAGACCGCCAACGGTGATCCAAGTTACGAAGTGGGCGCCGCGGCCGGTGGGCCGATCATCGATGACAAGTTAGGATTCCGGGTCAGCGCCTCGTTTCGGCACGATGGAGGCTGGGTGAATCGTGTGGACTTCGCGACTGGTGACGTGATCGACCCACGCTCGAACTGGGAGCAGACGAGCACGCTGCGAGCCGCACTCACGTTCGCCGTAACCGACCAGCTATCGATCACGCCGTCGCTCTATTACCAGGAACAAGATCTAAACGACACCGAGTATTACTGGAAGGAGTTGTCAAACCCGTCGGCGAACGAGTTCAACAACGGCAATGTCATTCCAAGTCCAGACATGGACAAGCTCTACCTTCCGGCGCTCAAGATCACCTGGAACCTTGGAACGGCCCGCCTGATTTCGAATACCTCTTATTTCTCCCGGAATCAATGGTCAACGACCGATGCGACCATGCTGGACCGAAGCATCTATCTATTCAATGCGACGTACCCTGCCTTTCCGTACCCGCCGCCGGGCGTCACTGCGCCAGAGTACAATTCTGACAAACAGAACAACTTTGTCCAGGAAGTCCGGCTCGAGTCCACCACTGCGGACTCCCGCCTGAATTGGGTGGTGGGGGTCTTTTACGAGCACGCCCGAGAGAACACATCGGTGTCGGTCGTCGACCCGTCCCTACCGAGTGAGTTTGCCGCCGCCTACGGCGTTTCCTGGAATACTGCCATCGGTCCTCTGTTGCCGGGCGGCTATCTTCTGCAGACTCCCTACGCGTTTGCCGTCGACAAGCAGCTTGCCGGATATGGGCAGCTCGACTGGAAGCTTCTCGATTCGCTTAAGTTGACGGCCGGCGTGCGCGTGTCGAACGCGGATAGCAGCGGCGCGCAGTATTCCGCCGGACCCGAGATAGGACCGGCGCCCGCATTCGCCGCGGGCTCGACGACTCAACATCCGGTGACGCCGAAGTTTGGCCTATCGTACCAACCAAGTCGTGACGAGCTCTACTACGCAACCGCGGCGAAGGGATTCCGGATCGGAGGCGTCAACGGGCCACTGAGCACGCTCTGTGCCGGAAATCTCGAGCAGCTCTCAATTTCGAGCGCTCCGAAAACGTATCAATCGGACAGCGCATGGAGCTACGAGATTGGAGCTAAGGATTCGTTCCTGAACCAACGTCTGCAGGTAAATGCGAGCGCCTTCTATATCAAATGGTCTAACATTCAGAATACCGTCTATCTCCCCGACTGCGGCTTTAGCTTTGTGGCGAACCTTGGGGACGTGACGAGCAAAGGCGCTGATGTCGAGATCCTGGCGCGCCCGACCAACGACCTGAACCTCCAGCTGACAGCGAGCTATACCGACGCGCGATATAACGACGCCGTGTACGCTGCCCCAGGTGCAACGAGCACTCTCGCCGGCAAGGGCGACTACCTGCCCGTCGCGCCATGGACCGTTGTCGCCTCGACTGAATACAAGATTCCATTGCAGCGCGCGCATGGCCCGTATGTTCGAGTCGATTACCAGTTCTCAGCCGCGTACAAGAGCCCGCTCGTATTCCAGGACCCATCGACTATCTCTTACGATCCCGCCCCGTTTTACCAGGACCAGGCGAAGTCCTTGTCAGCTCGGGCTGGCCTTCGCTGGAGCGGCTTTGATGTATCTCTATTCGGCACAAATCTCACCAATACGCACCCGGTGCTATTCGATTCGCGCTACTACCCGCCACTACCGTTGTTCTTCGACGCCAGTTGGCGCCCGCGAACAGTCGGGGTAACGGCCACATACCGGTACTAGAGCGAGTTATGTGCAGGGCAGACGGCACTTCGTACTTCCGGGCGATTCGACCGATGGCTACGTCATCCCGGCTGTTTTGAGCACCGCAAGATGGTTGCCGTGCAGGCTGCTATCGTGACCGCGGGCGCAGGCGAGAAGGGCGGACGGCTCCGCTACGCGTGGTACGTAGCCATTGTCTTCGCCATGTTTTTTGCTCTGTCGTTCACGGACCGACAGGTCATTGGCGTGCTCGTCGCGCCTTTGAAGGCCGACTTGATGCTCACGGACGTACAGATCGGTCTCGTTGGCGGTCTGAGCTTCGTCGTTTTTTTTGTGTGCTTTGGATTGCCTTTAGGCCGGCTCTCCGATACGCATAATCGGAAATGGCTGATCGTATGCGGCGTCATCGTGTGGTGTACGGCGACCATGCTCTGTGGCTTTGCGACGCGGTTCTGGCAGCTTCTCGTGCTGCGGATGGGTGTAGGTCTCGGTGAGGCCGCTCTTGGTCCGTGCGCCTATTCAATTCTGGCCGACATCTTCCCTCGCAATCGTTTGGGATCCGCATTAAGTGTCTGCACGATGGCAGGTGCGTTAGGCATGGGTCTCGCCTACTCCGGTGGAGCGGCGCTACTGCACTGGGCGACCGATGCTGCGGGCCCTCATGGCACGTTGTCGGTGCCAATTCTTGGCGATCTGGCCCCATGGCGCATTGTATTTCTTGGCGTGGGGTTCCCTGGGCTCGCTCTGAGTGCTCTGCTTCTTACGATCCGGGAACCGGTTCGCCAAACATTAGACGCCAGAGCCGTGGCGGCCTCTCTTTCAAGCGTGATCAAGTACGTCCGTTTGAACTGGCGCACGTTCGTTACGCACAACGTGGGCATGGGATGCATTTCAATCACTGGCTATACGGCTTCGTTTTGGGACATCGCCTTTTTCGAGCGAACCTACAAATGGCCCGCGGCAGAGAGCGGGCGTCTGTATGGGTTACTGGCTATGGTCGGCGCGATCGTGGGCGCTCTAGCGGGCGGATGGGCCGCTGACCGGCTAACCAGCAGGCGAGGGCGGGACGCGAAGCTTCTCGTACTCGGCGTGACGGCGGCTCTGTGCATTCCAATCAGGCTCATGTACCCGCTGATGCCATCACGAGAGCTTGCCCTCAGTTTGGCATTTGTGGCGGTCGCTCTCGTCTCTGCGCCCTACGGTGTCGCCGCGGCGGCTTTGCAGATCATGGTGCCGTCGCGCATGCGTGGACAGCTCACTGCTGCATATTTCTTTGTGCAAAGCCTCATTGGACTCGGCATCGGACCGACGATGGTCGGGTTGTTGACTGACCACGCATTTGGGGACCCGCAGCTGCTTCGCTACTCACTCGTTATTACTGGTGGCACGGCACAGATCCTGGCCGCCTGCTTGTTTGTGCTCGGCATGACGCCGTACCAGACCACTCTTGCCAACGCGATGGCCGAGGATCGAGCGCATGCGGGCCCGGTCGCCGACGCAACAGTCTCATGACGCATCGCAAGTCCGATCGACATGCGGCAATGTCAACGCCTGCGATGATGACCGTGCCGCACGGGATTGACCGGCCCTCGTTGGGGTGACGGGAGACTTCAGCTTTGACTTCCAGTAGGACTGTGGAAACAACTGGCGCTCTTCTTGGTCTTTGCGAAACCACGGCCGCAGCGAACGAACCTTTCACGTGCGCGGACCGACGATCGAAGCATTCCAGCGCCATTGCGTCACCGCGCGGGGGATAACCGCGGACTGAGTCGAGGCGGGAGGGAACAGGGTGTCTTTTCGGCATGGCACTGGATCTGGGCAGCAACGTCAGGAGATCCGTATCAACGTGATCCACGGCCATGACTGTGAGTTCGGCCGATGAGCGAACGACGCCGATTGACGTCCAGCCATTGGGGCACGTACGAGATCGTGGAGCGGGCCGGCGGTGAGTCCGCACTGGCGGGCATCGCTGAGGATCCCGATCCCTCCCCGGTCGGGCTGGCAATGCTAGATGCTTATCAGAAGGGTCCCCGAGTACGGCGCCCGGCGGTTCGCGCGGGATGGCTGAAACATGGGCCCGGACACCGGACGACCGAACGCGGCCGTGAGCCTTTCGTCGAAGTGTCTTGGGACGAGGCCTTTACCCTTGTTGCGCGGGAGTTGCGCCGCGTGATCGGCCTCCACG
>Ga0181521_10004637_pt1 | contig 15598 bp, 15 predicted proteins | sample PEATcosm2014_Bin_32_FD_119764 | JGI IMG/M metagenome (GOLD analysis project Ga0181521, IMG submission 119764) | Peatland microbial communities from MTU Mesocosm Facility, Houghton, MI, USA - PEATcosm2014_Bin02_60_metaG | ecosystem: Environmental > Terrestrial > Soil > Wetlands > Peat | place...
AAAGTCAAACCGTCTGCCCAAAGGTTACGCGAACTCCGAATCACCCGGCACACGACCCTCCCAAAGTGGAACTACACCATAGCTCCATCCACTGCCAATTAGTTCTTGCGCCGATGCTAAGGGCATAGTCAACTCCGCGATGAAGCCGAAGTGTGTCACTACTATGAAAAGGACTAGCCATGCCCCTTCCGTCATATCTCATTTCGGCTTCGCTTGTGGTTTGTGAAAAGGTACTCCACGAAATGGATGGAGTGACCAGCGCGATACGCATTGTGGACGTTTTTTACGTTCCCCCGCTTCCGCTTGGGGCAGTCCTGCCGCCGGGGATAACAGAAGAGAATTATACCCCTTTGATTCAGGCATACGGACTCCTTCAGGTGAGGGCCGAGATTGGACATCAGGAAGACCACGACTTGGAGTTTAGGCTTATCAACACTATTGGGGAAATGTCTGTCTTGTCACTAGTCAAAGGCCACTTCCAACCAAGGGTGGAAGGTACACCCGTAGGGCTGACGGTTAACGTTCAACTAAATATTGCCGTGAAGAGATTCGGCACTTGCTTTCTATGCGTTTACGTAGACGGCGAGGAAATTACCAGAGCGCCATTCACAGTTATACGACAAAAGCCGAACGTAGAACCAGTGATCTAAACGCAGCGGTCCTCTGTGATGGCTTGCCATACACTATTTCGACGGGATGGGCATACACGCGGACTTCGCTGCAAAAAGGGCGGACGGCTTCTGCCAACTCCTTCCGGAGTCCGCTTTCGGAGTCATCCTCAGAAAAAGCGTTCAGAATCGCACGAACTTGGTACGCGAGGGCTTGGGTCTCCGAATCGGCGCGTTCGTGGATGTTCCAAGAGAACTCGGCAGACCAATCGTCAAATTCTTGAAAAGAAAGGCTATTAGCTAGAAACGCTTCGACCTTTTGGATAATTTCGTATTGTTCAGCCATGCCGCACCCTAGGATTAGCATAGAGGAAATGCGACGCCGTTTCAATAAGGGAAAGTACTGGGAGCGACTCAAGGATGGAGAACTGGAGGAGTACAGCATTGTCTACCACCCGAATACCTCCTATCCAGAGGTCATCGCCAGACATCCGGGAGCCGTCAGCGTTACGGCTCGTTGGCGTGTGCGTGCAACACAGAAAGACGTAGTCGAGGTCCATTATTTCAGAATGCCTGACGGTTCTGTCATTCCACGCAAGAGACCAGATCCTAAATTATTATTCGAGGACGGCGTTTGGTATCATCAAGAGAAAAAACAACAACGCGAGAGACGGCTGGCAGCAGAGCCTACATGGAAAAAGTTGGCGCGAAAGTTGTTCGACTTAGTGGGAGTCCCACTGGAGTAAAGTGTCACTTTCGTTTTTTCGGCCCGCACGGCAGGTCAGATGACTTCCGCTTCCGTTTCGCCCTCCTTCCCGGTTAGCTGTTTATAGGTGGCGCGCTTCCCGATGATCTTTCTTCCGAACGAAGTGACTGAACCGGTCGCCGTCATCCATTGGCTTCCGATTATTGTACCGGAAGGCTTGCTCATCGACATACCGGAAAAGATGGAAGGGTTCAACGCTCACGTAGGTGCCGTTGATGGTCCGCTTCAGGCAGGACCAGAAGTTCTCGATACCGTTGGTGTGGACGTTTCCGTTTACATACTGCTCAAGGTGGTTCACTACTTCGTGGTTGTACAGGTAGTCCATGCGCCATTGTTCGCCATGCTCATCGGAGTAGATATTGGCCCCCGCGTCAACGTGCTCTTTCACGAGCGGCTGAATGGTGCCCTTGGTCCGGTCCTCTACCACGGCAGTGCGGACAGTCTTGCCGCGCTCCAAGATGCCCAGCACCACAGTTTTGCCGCCAGTGTTGCGGCCTTCGGCCTGTGCGCGGGCCTTGCGGTCCTTGTGCATGTTCCGCGCCTTGCCACCGATGAAGGTTTCATCTACTTCAACTTCGCCGCCAATCTTGCCGCCGTTATGTTCATCCTGCATTGCGGCCCGAATCCGATGGTCCAAGAACCAAGCGGTTTTCTGGGTTACGCCGATGGCCCGCGCAACTTCGCAACTGCTAATACCATTCTTGGAGTTCACGACCTGCCACATGGCCATCAACCACTTGTCTAGGCCGATGGGGGAATCTTCCATGATGGTTCCGGTTTTCAGGGTGAACTGCGGCGCATCGTGCTTCTCGCGGCAGTGCCAGCGGTTGTACTTTTCGAGGAACAGGACGTTCTTGGAGCCGCACCGGGGGCAGACCGCGCCGTCCAGCCATCGCCGCGCCATGAGGTATTCACGGCAGTTGACCGGGCTGGAAAAGTATACGATTGCCTCTTGGAGGGTTCGGGGTTCGGGGGCGCGTTCCATACCTCAATAGTACCCGATCCCGACTATTTTGTTAAGTATATAATAACCAATGTTTTCGCCCTGTTTTCAATGCCTTGGGAGAAACAGCCCCTTTATCCTGCAAGCTCCCGGCTTATCGTGAAGGCGAAAGAGGGAGTTCGGTCCACGTGTTTTTCTGCCAGGACGACCAAACATCCAGCCTACAAATCCTCCCGCTCCCTTGGGGAGCGTCACCGCTTCAATCGCCGGATTCCCTCTTCTCTTACACTTCCAGCTTCCAGGTCTTATACCTCCAGCTTCCAGGGCGTCCGGTATTCCCTAGTCAGAAAGCCGCGCGCCGCCGCCTGGGCCACCGTCAATTCGTGCCCGTCCCAAGCCAATGCACGCCCCAGTCCGTCATCATGCCGCCGGCGTAGTCCCAGAACCAGCGGAAATACGAGAACTCCTTGGGGTCCACGCCGAAGCGGTTGCGGTTGAAGGGCCGCATGGGCGCGGGTCCCAGCCACATATCCCAATCGAGGCCCGGCGGCGGGTCGCTGTCCGGCGGGTTGCCGATGCCTTCCGCGGGCGAATTACCGTAGTTCCACGTCCGGACGAACGTGACCTTGCCCAGTTCGCCGCGCCGCACGATGTCGCACGCCTGCTGGAAGTGGACCGCCGATCGCTGCATGGTTCCGGCCTGCACCACGCGGTTATACTTACGCGCGGCCTCGACCATCTTCTGGCCTTCTTCCACCACTACGCACACGGGCTTTTCCACGTATACGTCCTTGCCCGCCTTGCATGCCTCCACGGTCATGTAGGCGTGCCAGTGATCCGGCGTCGAGATGTTCACGATATCGACGGACCTGTCCGCCAGAATCTCGCGAAAGTCGTGGATCGCGCGGGGACTGTGCCCTTTCTCGCCGGCCTTGGCCATGGCTGCTTCCAGGTTCGGCCGATAAACGTCGCAGACAGCCATCACCTGCAGGTTGGGCTGCCGCATGGCGTACTCCAGGTTGCTCCTACCCATGCGCCCCATGCCGATAAATGCGGCGGCCACGCGATCATTGGCGCCCCTAACGTCGCCTGTAAACAGGGAAGTGGTCAGCGCCACCCCTGCCGACCTGAGAAACTGCCTTCGGTCTGTATTCGGATCTTCCATGCGGTGGATTCTACCACCACGCAAACCGCTGGAACTGTGGAGCTTTTCGACAGAATCCGCGCGCTGAAATATTTTCGAAAATCTTTTCTAAAATACTAGACAAAGGGACCTGAAAGAGTTACATTAGGGTCATACAGACAGCATCCCTGGCGGCGAGTCCCCTCCCGCCGCCAACCCTCTGAGTGCATAGGCCCCGGATACCCAGCCGGGGCCTTTAATTTTTACCCCCAAAAAATTCTCAAAATAATTTCGCGAGGTACTGGACAAACGGATCTGAAAATGATACATTGAACTCAATACAGACAGCATCCCTGGCGGCGAGTCCCCTCCCGCCGCCAACCCTCTGAGTGCATAGGCCCCGGATACCCAGCCGGGGCCTTTAATTTTGGATCGCCTTTATCTTGTAGATCCCCGACCCGTGCGGTCCGACGCGGAACGTGTACCCGCCCGAAATCGTCCCGATGTCCCTCCGCTCCCACAAATCCCGCAGCACGCACCGCTGGGGCAGCTTGAGAGCGGCCCACTCGACGCGAATATCGATCGGGCCAGCCTCGCCCACGTTGAACACCGCCACGTACTTCTCGTCCGTGCCCGAGCCGTCGGCGGTCCAGACGACGCTGTCGCCGCCTTCCGCAAACGCGCCGCCGTGGGCTCCGTGCTGATCGGCCGCCAACACCTCATCATTACTAATCAGCGACAGTGTGAAATCGTCGTTGCTGGGCAAATCGCCGCCGAACATCAGCGGCGCCTGGGCGATCGACCACAGGCTCATCAGCGTGCGCTGCTCGTCGCGCGTGAATCGCGTCATGCGGGGTTCGCCGCGCTCGGCGCGAATGCCGATGCGGCCTAGCGGCAGCATATCCGCGTCGGGCCACGCGCCCGGCCGCCCGACGCCGCCCCAGATCGACATCAGGATGAAATTCAGCCGCAGCGCCTTCCAGTCGTCCCAGAAATCGTCCGAGATGCGCCACATGTTGGCGTTGTCCTGGAGGAATGCCACGTCCTTGATCATGGCGGGCCCCGGCGACAAGCTCAATACGATAGGACGCCCCGTCTTCCCTATCGCCCGATGCAACGCGGCGATCTCCTCGCGATGCGCGGGCCGCGCGATGTCGTCGGCCTTGATGTAGTCCACGCCCCAATCGGCATAGAGCTTCAGAATCGAATCGTAGTAATCCTGCGCGCCGGGGCGGCTCAGATCGACACCGTACATATCGGTGTTCCACGGGCAGATCGATGCGGTGTCCGCGATATCGCCGGCGCGTAACTGGCTGCCGAGGACCGGCAGGTTTGCCTTCACCGCCTGCCTGGGAATGCCGCGCATGATATGGATGCCGAAGCGCAGTCCAAGCCCGTGGATGTAATCGGCCAGAGGCCGGAAGCCGCGGCCGTCCGCCCCGCCTGCCGACGATGGGAAACGGTTCACCGCCGGAATGAGCCTGCCGTACTCGTCCATCGCGAGCTGCGCGCCGGGGCGGTAACCGTGCGACTGGGCGTTCGGCTCGGACCACTGAATGTCGACGACCACGTACTGCCAGCCGTGCTGTTTCAGGTGCCGCGCCATGTAATCCGCGTTGGCCTTCACTTCCGCTTCGGTCACGGTGGTGCCGTAGCAGTCCCAACTGTTCCAGCCCATCGGCGGAGTGGCCGCCACGTCCTCGGCCGCACAAGCGGACGGCATCGAAGCGGCAAGCAAGGCGAAAAGTGCGCTGGTAGGTTTCATCGAGCCTCCTCGCGTTTGATTCTCGCACATTGCGGTATTACACTAACTGACCCCTCGCTGGCTCGACCGCAGCGATTTGCAGACTGCGTGACAGCTTGGCGGAGTCAGCGCAACCCTTCCGCGGCCCGCTTCTTTCCCCGTTGCTGCTTCTGCCGTTTCTTTTCTTTCAGGATCGCTTCGTCGGCCCAGTTAGCACGGTACGCAAAGACCACCGCCTTTCCGCACGATATCAAGCTGGAGACCGTCGAGGATCCGGAACCCTTGCCATTTCTGAGAATATGCTCGCAGGCTCAAGCCTCCGGGCGCACGTGTCCCCGTCCAATCGAAAGCCCTTGTCGCTGCAAACGCTCGTTCTGCGCGGCTACTATGATGGGCCACTTTTTGGGCTCGAGCCTGGCGAGTAGCAATCACTTCTTCTCTTTTGCCCAGATCCCATCGCAGAGCTGCTCGAACTGCCTGTCTCCCCGCATCGGATCGAACAGTGGTTCGATCGGCAATGCGATCAGCCAGAAGGCATGCTCTTCGACCGCCGTCCGCAGGCTCTCCATCGCCTCTTCGTGGTTGCCCATGCCCGCGTGGATCGTTGCGAGATCATAGGCGGAAACGTAGTGCTCACGGCCCATCCGCCGGAGTTCATCGAGTACAGCCTCCGCCTCCGCCGGCCGGCCGCTTCTGCCATAGCAATAGGCCAGCGTCGCCAGTAATTGTCCCAGAAATGCGCGCCCACGAAACAGCGGGCGCGCCTCGAGGCAAATCCCGGCCGCCTCGTCGTAATGCCCTTGGGCGGCATGAGCCCGCACAAGCGGAACGTACGTGCGGGCAAAGGAAGGATGCAAGTCCAGCGCTCTCCGGCAGGCGTCAATTGCTTCCGCGTACCTCCGCGCCCAGTAGAGGAGGAACCCGAAATCGCAGGCGATGGCGGCGGAAAGAGGCTCCAGGCGCTCGGCTTGCCGCAGGGCCGCCAGCGCCTCGTCCCTGCTGCCCGCAATATTGCCCCACACCGCCAGACAGTGCCAGGCATGCGCGTAGTTCGTGTCGATTTCCAACGCCAGTTTCCATTCGCGCCGGGCGGCTCCCGGATCACGGTCGAATGTCATCAGTACCGCGGCTATTGCGGAATGTGCGGCAGCCAGACGCGGATCGAGCGATAACGCCGTGACTGCCGCCTGGCGCGCCTTTCGCATGCATGCGTCAGGCGGATCTAGTAGCCCATGCGCCGCCATCGAGGGGTACGCGTCCGCCATCGCCGACCACGCCCTCGTAAAGCGAGGATCGCGCGCAATCGCGGCTTCGTAATACTCGATGGCCCGCCGAAAACCATGTTCGGTTCGCTCGTTCCAGAGGTGGCGGCCTTTCAGATAGAAGTGGTAAGCCTCGCGGTCGTGGGTCGGTTGCGAAGCCGCTGGCATGGCGGCAAGATGGGGACGCAAGGATTTCACGATGATGGATGCGATTTCATCCTGGACTGCAAATAAGTCCGTCATCGGACGATCCCAACGGTCCGAGCAGAGGTGATACCCGTCCTCCGTGTTGATGAGTTGCGCCGTGATGCGAACTGAATCGCCGGACTGCCGCACGGTCCCTTCCACGATGAGGTCCGCATGCAGCTTTTGCCCAAGCGAGCGGACATCGCCGCCGCTCCCGCCTAATGCGAAGCAGGATGCGCGAGACACCACGCGCAAATTCTCGATCCGTGAGAGCTGAAAAATGAGTTCCTCGGTGATTCCGTTGCAGAGGTAATCGTCATCCCGGCAAGGACCGAAGTTGGCGAACGGAAGCACTGCTATAGACCGTGGCGGCGTGGCTTCCGGCGACTGCGCCGCGATGATGTGAGGGACATAGCTGCCCTTCCGGCATTCGATCCGGATGCATTCCTGCGCTCCTTCCGACTCGTAATACGCCAACAGCCGCTCGCGCAGTTTCCGCGCCTGCACCCGCACGATGGCGTCCGTCCGCGGATCGAATGACTCCTTGCGTCCGAAGACTTCGAGCCCCAGCGTGTATTCCTTAATCTGCCCGGACTCTCCTGCCAGCGTCTTCTCGACCGTGAACTCCAGCAGCCGCCGGATACTCTCGGAACCGATGAACCCGGCGCTCGCCATGACGCGGTGCAGATGCGCACGAATATCGGACGGGGACAGCTCCGAGGGAGCCATACCCCATAGAGGATAGCACGCCTGCCGCTCGCTAGCTCAGCCTCTCCCACTCGAACTGCATACCGCGCCGAAGGAACCGGCCCGCTTCGCCGAAGTGGTAATGGAAGACGATGCTGCGATCCGTCGCTGCGCGATCCAGCAACCGGCGCCGTGTTGCGATGAGCGTCTGCACATCCAAATCGAAGATCGAAGTCCAGTCCGGATGTGCAACCTGGTCCGGCATAATCAACAGGTCGCCCGCAAACAGCAGCGATTCGGTACCGGAGGAGATGGCAACCGCCAGGTGGCCCGGAGTGTGGCCGGGCGCGTCAACGGCCGCTATCCCTGGCACGATCTCCGCTTCACCGGCGAGCCACTCCAGCCGATCGCGGACCGGCGGCAGGTATCGGTCGATCCACCCGCCCATCAGGCTCTCGAGTTCCGGATTGCCGTATACCGAGCCGCCGCCCAGCCGGCTGCGAAGATCGGCCGAGTGCCAGAAATCGTACTCTTGCCGGCTCATCAGGACCCGCGCGTTGGGGAACCTCGCCGTTCCATCCTCCAGGGCCAGGCCCCCAATGTGATCCGGGTGCGCGTGGGACAACACCACCACGTCGATGCCGCGCGCCTGGAAGCCCGCCCGCGAAAGGCTCTCCTCCAGGTGACCGGTGGTCGGCGCCATCGGTCCAGCGCCGGTGTCGATCAGGATACGGTGCGATCCCGTATCGACCAGCAAAGGCGTGTAGGGCACCGCGATGTGTTCTGGCAATCCAATGGTTCGCTCGGGATCATCTCCGCAAAGGGCAGCTCGGGGATAGAGCAGGTCACCATCGGAGATCGGGTAACACCGGAAGTCCCCGACGCGGATTGCGCCAACTGCGTTCGCCGGAACCGGGCTCATGCGGTTGCCCCCTTTTGCCCGCAGACCTCCGCGGCGTACTGTGCGACGGAGGTCAGTTCCATCGGCATGAGCCGAAGAGTCGCGGAAGTATTCATAGGACAGCCATGCACATACTCGAGTTGCAGCTTGACGAAAGTTTCCGTCAGCGGGTCGGTCGCTTGCTCCAGCTGGGCGAGCAAAGCTTCTTCGGGAACGAACTGCCACTCGAACGGCGCGCCCGAAACGTTCTCGAAGATCCGCACGACTTCCAGCGGGCTGAGGTCTTGCGGCCCTCCCACCTCCAGGATCTGATTGCGTGCGCCCGGAGTCAAGTGCGAGCGCGCCGCGAACCCGGCTACGTCTCGATAGGACACCCAGGTGATCAGCGCCCGCCCGTCTCCGAAGAGAATCACCTTCCGCTGGACATAATCGAAGCCGAGCGCCGGGCTCAGCCAGACCTCCATGAAGTAGTTGCACGCCAGAATGGTGTAACCCATTCCGCTATCGGCCAGCGCGCGCTCGGCCTCCGCCTTGGCGCGCGTCAGCGGCGACTCGCGCACGAGGTTGCGTGGAATCGTGACGAACGTAAAGTGTTCCACCCCCGCGGCGCGCGCCGCCGCAATCAGAGACAACTGGCCCTGCCGGTCCACGGTATCGATCGAGTCTCCGTCCTGGCGCGACAACGTGGACGACGCCGTGGAGATCGCTACTTCCGCGCCATAGCACGCCTCACGCAGGCTGCCCGTATCTTTCAGATCGCCCCAGCAGAGGTCGACCCCCGCGCCGCGCAGCGCCTGGAGGCGCGCTGGGTTCGCGGTCTGCCGAACCAGCGCGCGCACCGCCAGCCCGCGTGCGCGAAGCCTCTGGCAGATCGCCCCTCCCAGCGTTCCGGTTCCTCCAACAACTAGAATCATGCTTTCCCTCCCATAGTCAGAATGTCACTCATCCCGTCGGCGTGGGTAGTGGCTCAGTTCGAAATTCGCGGGCGCGTCGATTTCGGCTCGCTCCCACCTAGAGACGGATTCGTGCCCGTCGCTCCAATAGTCGAACCAGAGCTTGGGAGTGTGGCACATAGCCGCGGCGATTCGGAAATCAGCACCGAGCCGCGCCCGGGCGTATACCCGGGCGCGGTGTAATTGGCTATTGCAGTGGCGGAGACGTCTCGAAGTTGAAACAGACGTTTCCCCGATACCTCAGAACGACAGTGAGCTCGTTAAAGTCGGCCATCCCGAAGAAGGTGGCCCAGCCAGTGGCGTTAGCCCATTTTCCAGTGCCGCCTGGGATGATGTAGACGATGTACTTCCCCCACGGAATGGAAACAACCGCCGTGTTACCGGGAATCGGGTAGACCGGATAGAGGAAGGCCTGCTTGAGCTTAATAACGTCGCCCTGACTCGAAACCCAGTAATGTTGCACGTTGTACGAGCCGTCGGAGTTCAGACCGAGGATCTGTGCCGACACGGCCCCTCCCAGATCTCCGAAGGCCGGCCCCAAGTTGATAACACCGGGCGTAATCGCGCCGACGTCCGTCATCAACACTCCAGCGATATCCTGGCAATTAGTCCCATTGTTCGCGTAAACCGGGAGCATCGCGAAGAGCGCCACAGTCAAGAGTAAAACGAAGCTGCGAATTTTCATACTAGCTACCTCCACGATCAGAATGTCACCCATCGCGTCAGCGTGCAATAACCGACAGGTTAGCGCGGGGTTAACGGCGTGGCTCGGACCGCCGCGACTCAGTCTGGCTTGGCTGTACGCAGCCTTGCCGAAAAAGACACCTCGCGCAACGAATTCAAGGAGCCGGATTGGAAGTTCGAACACAGGCGCCATCGCCGGCACGATCGCCTGTGCCACGAAGGTCCGGAAGCTTTGAGGAGCGGCGCCCCTTTACTCGTGCCGCAACGCGATAGTTGGATCCAGCCGGGCCGCGCGCCGCGCCGGGAAATAACTTGCCGCCAGCGCCACGACCGCCATGGCCAGCAGCACGCCGCCGAAGGTGGTCCAGTCGGTTGCGCTGACGCCGAAGATGAGGCTGCTCAGCAGTCTCGCTATAAAGATCGAACCGGTCAATCCGATGCCCAGCCCGATGCCCGCCAGCAGCATGCCGCGGCCCACCAGCATGCGCAGCACGGAATCCCGCTGCGCCCCCAGCGCCAGCCGTACGCCGATCTCATGCGTTCGCTCGGTCACCGCGTAGGCCATCAGGCCGGAGACTCCGATGGCGGAGAGCGCCAGCGCGATCACGCCCAGCACGGTCATCATCACCGCCACGTACGATAGCCCCAGCACCGCATCCGTCATCACCCGGTCGAGCGTCTTGATCTCGGCCAGTGGCTGATCGGGATCGACCTTTGCCACCTGGCTCCGTACGGCCGTCACCACGCGCATAGGATCGCCATGCGAGCGGACCGCCAGGGTCGTCCAACCCTCGGCCGCCTGCCGGTAACTCTGATAGAGGACCGGAGGCGGTTCCCTGTCCAACCAGTCATACTGAATCTCGCCCACCACTCCTACGATCGTCAGCCAGGGCTTCTCCGAGTCCGCCGCGCCGGCCTTGATGCGTCTTCCCAGCGCGCTTTGCCCCGGCCAGTAGCGCCGCGCCATGCGCTCACTCACCACCACCACCGGCAGCGACTCCGCGCCATCCCGTTCGCCCAGCATGCGGCCTTCGCGCAGCGGAATTCGCATCAACGAAAAGTAATCCGGGCTGATGGTTTCCGACTGCGCGGACCGGTACTCGCCCTTTTCCACCGGCACGCCCTCGATGCCGAGTTGCACGACGCGGTGGCCGTCGCCATACGGAAGGCTGCGCACGATGGCCGCCGACTCGATCTCGGGGACGGACCGCAACTGCTCCAACACCTGCCCGTAGAACGACGCGCGCTTCCGCAGGTCGTTGTACTTGCCCTCCGGCAGGTTGATCTGAACGCTCAAAACGTGCCGGGGATCGTAGGGTTGCCGCACGGCCAACAGCGATTTCACACCCGTGACCATAAGCCCGGCGCCGATGAGCAGCACCAGGGCCAGCGCCAGCTCCGAGACCACCAACACGCTGCGCACGCGCTGCCGCGAGCGGCCCGCCGAAGTCCCCCGGCCGGATTCCTTCAGCGTTTCGTTCAGATCCGGCTTCGAGCTTTGGATGGCGGGCGCCAGGCCCGAAACAACTCCGCTAAGCACCGCGAGCCCCAAGGCAAAGGCGAAGGCGCGCGCGTCGAGCTGGATCTCATACCAGCCCGCGATGTAGCGGGCAATATCCGCCGGCATGTAGGCGAGGATCAATTGCACGCCCCATTCGGCGAGGCCAAAGCCGACGGCCGCGCCCACCAGCGAAAGCGCGATGCTCTCGGTCAGCAATTGCCGCACGACGCGCCAGCGGTGGGCACCCAGCGCCGTGCGCACCGCGAACTCCCGCTGCCGCGCCGCGCCGCGCGCGAACTGCAGGTTCGCCACGTTGGCGCAGGCGATCAGCAACACGAACCCAACCGCGGCCAACAGCATCAGCGTGTACCGGTAAGTGAGGTCGCCCGTCACGAAGTACTTGATGGGCACGACTTGCGCATCCCAGCCGCGGTTGGTCTCGGGATACTGCTCGCTCATTCGCCGCGCAATGGTGGTCATCTCAGCGGACGCCTGGTGGATCGAGACCCCAGGCTTCAGCCGCGCCAAGACCTTGAGATAATGGCGCCCGCGCACTTGGCTCTCCTGCGGGTCCGTCGTCCAAGGGGCCCACATTTCGACGCCCACCGGAAAGTTGAACTTCTTAACCATCACGGCGATCACCGTGCGGCTTAAGCCATCCAGCTTGATGGTCTCTGGCCGACGATCGTGCGATCGGCGCCGTAGCGCCGCTTCCAGAGACCGTAGCTCAGCACGACGGTCTGGCTCTGGCCGCTCCGCGCGGTGCGTCCATAGTCGAAGGCGTTGCCTTCTTCCGGCAGAATACGCGGCCCAGCATGGGCTTCGCGCCGAGCACTTCGAAGGAGTTGGCCGCGGTGCGCGCGAGCATAATGCGTTCCGGCTCGCCGGCGCCGGTCAGGTTGGCGTCATCCCACGAGTATGGTGAAAGCGCGGCGAACGACCGGCTCTGCCGCTTCCAATCGAGATAATTGGCCGGCGAGACGCTGGTCCAGTTGGCCGTCTGGTGCGGCGCGCGCTCCATCAGGACGACCAGGTTTTCCAGGTTCGGCAGGGCCACCGGCTTCAGCAGGAAGGCATCCGCCACGCTGAAGAGGGCTGTATTAGCGCCGATACCCAGCGCGAGGGCGATCACGGCAACCGCCGTGTACCCCTTGCTCTTGAGGAGCATGCGGAATGCGTAGCGCAGGTCTTGGTGCATGGCAATAGTAGATGACAGGCCAGGAGGCCTATCCTACGTGAATCTGACGCGGCGGCCGTGCGACATCGGCATGATGCAGATGGTGCCGTTGACGTTCTTCAAATCGATGTAAGTCCCGCCACCCTTTAGTACGCCGTGCAACTGGCTGCCGGCGGAGTGGTCCTGCCTCACCGGAATACCGAAGTCGTTATCGATGCCGCCCGTGACGTTGCGCGCATTGAATTCGGCGCCCGCGTCGTAAGGGATGGAGAGCGAGATGGGCCCGTTCACCGAATTCATGGAGATCGTCCTGGCGTCGCTCAGGCGCTCGAAGGTGGCTTCCAGCTTTCCGTTCACGGTCGAGAGGCGGACGTCTCCGGCAATCTTTTGCGCGCGCACCGTTCCGTTCACCGACGACGCATTGATTCCGCCGCTGACGCCTTCGATATCCACCGCGCCATTGATCGCCTTGATTTCGCTCAGGCGCGCACGCCGCGGCACCATGATCGTAAACTCCACGCTGCCGGGATTCGTGGTGGAGCCGTCGCCGTACCGGGTTCGGATGCTGATCGAATCGGCGGTCGAATCGACCGTGACCCGCGCTTCGTCCAGCAGGCCCCGGCTGGATGCGGTCTTGACGGCTGCGATACGCACTTCGTTGCGGTCCCAGGCGCGGATGTGCACATCGCCGTTGATGTTTTGGAGCGACACTCGTCCCCGCGCCGAAAGAGGATAAACCCGGCTGGACTGTTGATGGAAGTTTCCGCTTGCCGGCAGGCTGACCACGCTTGCCAGCGCCAACAGGGCGCTTGCGAGTAGCATTCTCCCTCCTCTGTGCCTTGCTCTGTCTGCCAACCGCTTGCTTACGCGCGCGGCTCCGTAACGTTACCGCATTTGCGAGATCGACACGTTTACGACATAGACGCAACCGTTACCGAGCCGCGACCGTCAGGGAGCGGTTTGCGCGATCAGTTCCGCGACGCCTCGACGCTTTCCTCTACGATCCGGCCGTCAAACAAGCGGATGGTGCGGTCCGCAAACTGCGCGTACCGCGGGTCGTGCGTCACCATGCAGATAGTGGCGCCATTGCGGTGCAGGTCCTTCAATAAATTCATGACCGCTTCGCCGTTGGCCGAATCCAGGTTTCCAGTCGGCTCATCCGCCAGCAGGATGGCCGGATCGCCGCCCAGCGCGCGCGCCACCGCTACGCGCTGCTGCTGACCGCCCGAGAGTTGCGACGGATAGTGCTTCATGCGATGCGACATGCCGACGCGCTCCAGCGCCTCCTGCACGCGCTTCTTGCGCTCGGCAGATCCCATCCCGCGATACGTCAGCGGCAATTCCACGTTCTCATACACCGTCAGATCGCCGATCAGGTTGAACGCCTGGAAGATGAAGCCGATCTCCCGGTTGCGAATCCGCGCGCGCTCCGAAAGCTTCAGCCCGCTGACCGGCCGGTTATTCAGCGTGTACGTGCCGTCGCTCGGCGTGTCCAGCAAGCCCAGAATAGCCAGCAAGGTCGACTTGCCGCAGCCCGACGGTCCGGCAATCGAAAGGTACTCGCCTTTCTTCAGATCGAGTTGTATCCCGGACAGGGCGTGGGTCTCGACCTCGTCGGTCACGAACACCTTCGTCACACCATCCAGGACAATCAGCGATTCTTTTCCGTTAGTGCCCATTTCGTCTCCATTACAATACGTTTCACACGCGGGTTCAGTTCAACTTTATTCGGTCGTACTGGTCCCAATTCGACATATCCGACAAGATCACCCGGTCGCCCACATTCAGCCCGCTTTTCACCTCGATGGTATTCACCGAAGCGCGGCCCAGCGTCACCTGCACGCGATTGGCGTACTTGCCGTCCGGCTCGATCTTGAACAGGCTGACCTTGCTGTCCGCCTGCCCGAACACCGGCCGGCCCGTGTAGACCACATCGTCGAGCCGCATCAGCTCGATGGTTCCATCCACGCTCAAATCCGGACGGGCGCCCGCCGGCAGCGGACCTTCCAGCCTGCAATCCACAGTCACCGTGCCGTTCAATACCGCTGGGTCGATGCGCGAGACCTTGCCCTTCACCAGGCCGTTGCGGGTGTCGATGACGGCCGGCTGCCCGATGGTGACGTCCTTGGCCTGGGTCTCCGCGATCTTCAGCTCGGCTTTCAGATGCGAAGGTTGCGCGACCTTGCCCAGCGCGGTTCCGGCCAGAACTTTCTGCCCTTCCTCAACGGGAATCGGCAGCGCCTGCAGCATGCCGTCCGCGCCGGCCCGCACCTTGAGCTCCTGCACCTGCTGTTGTTTCAGCTTATACTCCGCTTCGAGCTGATCGACCTTGACTTTCGACGCGGCCAACTGGGCGTCCACCGACTCCTGGTTGATACTGAGCCGCTTCGTCTCAATCCCGTTGCGCGTGGATAGCTCCTGCGCGGTCACATCGGAAATCTTGGCATCCACTGGGGCTACCAGGCCCTCTTTTACCAGGGCGTCGTCGCGCTCGGCCTTGAGTTGCGCGGAATGGTAATCGGCGGAAACCTGCGCAGCATTAGCTTGTAGGTCCAGCCCTTGCTTTTCCAGGGTCACCCGCAAATCGGTGTAAGCGGCTTGCGCGGCTTTGAGATTGTATTCGGCGCTCATCAGGGCGGTCTGCAGCTCCTCATTGCTCATGGTCAGGATCACGCTGTCCGCTCTCACCGGCGTGCCGGGTTTGATGAGGATCTTGTCGATGCGGCCGTCCGTTTGGGCCGGGATCAACAGGGTGTCTTCTGGGACTAGCGTGCCCAGGCCGTGGACTTCGAGGACCATGGGACCGCGGCGCACCGTATCGGGCCACAGGGTGGAGAGTTCCACGCCCGGCGCGGCGGGCTTCAGACGCCCTTTGAAGACAAACGGGATTCCCACATAGTACCCCACGGGTATGAGCAGGATGACGATGACTAACCCGATGATAATGCGCTTGATGAGGCGTTTCTTGGCTGCGTCTTTTCGCGGTACATCCATGTTCGGTTCCACGGACGGAAGGGCACGGCGCCTGCCAATCGCTCCGGGGCTGGTAACATTATGACTCCT
>Ga0181521_10004638_pt1 | contig 15598 bp, 19 predicted proteins | sample PEATcosm2014_Bin_32_FD_119764 | JGI IMG/M metagenome (GOLD analysis project Ga0181521, IMG submission 119764) | Peatland microbial communities from MTU Mesocosm Facility, Houghton, MI, USA - PEATcosm2014_Bin02_60_metaG | ecosystem: Environmental > Terrestrial > Soil > Wetlands > Peat | place...
CCGAGAACGGCATTACCTGCAATGCCATCTGTCCCGCCTACGTGCGTACTCCCCTGGTCGAGAAGCAGATTGCGGATCAGGCCAAGAATAACAACATCTCGGAGGACGACGTGGTTCAGAAGATCATGCTTGCACCCGCCGCCATCAAGCGACTACTGGACCCCGGCGAAGTTGCTTCGCTGGTGAAGTACCTGTGTACGGACGAAGCCGCAGGTATCACCGGCGCGGCGCTGGACATTGATTTGGGCTGGACGGCGCGCTAGGAGAAGATGCTTCAAGGCGTGCCGCAAAGCACGCCTTCATAACTCGGAGGGAGAATTGCTATGCCTACCAATCCTCTGACCACTTTTCTTCAGACCCACCCTATAGCCACGCTGGCCGCCGCGCGATCTCCGGAGCGGCACAAAATCGTCTCCGCCGCCGATGCCGTGCGCTTGATTCGCGATGGCGATACAGTTGCGACCGGAGGCTTCGTGGGCGTCGCCTTTCCCGAAGGGATTGCCATCGCCATCGAGCAGCAGTTCCTGGCGTCTGAAGAGGAAACCGGCCCCGCCAGCGGACGGCCTCGCAACCTGACGCTCTTCTATGCCGCCGGACAGGGCGACGGAAAGGAACGCGGGCTGAATCACTTTGGTCATGTGGGTCTGGTGAAACGCGTCGTTGGCGGCCATTGGGGATTGGTGCCTAAGCTGCAAGCGCTGGCGGTCACTGGCCAGATCGAGGCTTACAACCTGCCCCAGGGAGTGATCTCGCATTTGTTTCGCGATATCGCCGCCCATCGCCCCAGGCACATTAGCAGAGTCGGCTTGGGGACCTACGTCGATCCGCGTTACGGCGGCGGCAAGATCAACGACCGCACCACCGAGGATATCGTCGAGTTGGTGACCATCGACGGCCAGGAGTACCTGTCCTACAAAACGTTTCCGGTTAACGTCGGCATTATCCGCGGCACCACCGCGGATCCCGAGGGCAATATCACCATGGAGCGCGAGGCGCTGACGGTAGAAATGCTTGCCATTGCCATGGCTGCCCACAACTCCGGCGGGATCGTCATCGCCCAGGTGGAACGCGTGGCCGAGAGCGGAACGCTAAATTCGCGCCAGGTGAAAGTACCGGGAGTTCTTGTCGATTGCGTGGTGGTTGCGGAAAAGCCGGAGCACCATTGGCAGACCTTCGCTACCGTGTACAACCCTGGTTTCAGCGCCGAGATCCGTACGCGGATGGGAGCCATCCCCCCGATGGAGCTATCGGCGCGCAAGGTGATCGCGCGCCGGTCGGCGTTCGAGCTGAAAACCAACAGCGTGGTCAACCTGGGCATTGGCATGCCCGAAGGCGTGGCCAATGTGGCCAACGAGGAGAAGATCACCGATCTCATTACCCTCACCGCCGAGCCCGGAGTGATAGGTGGGATTCCGGCCGGAGGGCTGGATTTTGGCGCCGCGGTCAACGCCCACGCCATCATCGATCAGCCCTACCAATTCGATTTTTACGACGGCGGCGGACTCGACCTGGCCTTCCTCGGCCTGGCAGAGGCGGACCGCGAGGGCAGCCTCAATGTGAGCAAATTCGGTCCCAGATTGGCGGGCGCGGGAGGATTCATCAATATCAGCCAAAACGCCAAGAGCCTGGTGTTTTGCGGTACCTTCACGGCGGGCAGTCTGGAGCTCGGGTTCGCAGACGGCAAAGTGCAAATCCTCAAGGAAGGCCGTACGCGAAAGTTCGTGAACGAAGTGGAACATAGAACCTTCAGCGGCAAATACGCCAGCCTGCGCGGACAGCCGGTGCATTATGTAACCGAACGCTGCGTGTTCCGCCTCACGACGGATGGCCTGGAACTGATTGAGGTGGCCCCGGGAATCGATATCGAAAAGGACATCCTGGCGCACATGGATTTTAAGCCCATCGTGAACCAGCCCAAGCTCATGGACGCGCGCTTGTTCCTGCCCAAGCCCATGGGTCTGCGCAGCGTTCTATTGGATCTGCCCCTGGAGAGCCGGCTCACCTACGAGCGCAAACAGAATCTGTTCTTCGTCAACTTCGAAGGCTACGCGGTGCGCAGCCTGGAACAGATCGGCCACATCGACCAGGCGGTGCGCAAAATTTTGGCGCAGGCGCCAGGAAAAGTATACACCATCGTCAATTACGACAACTTCTCGATCACTCCCGAGCTGCTGGGGCCGTATACCGACATGGTGAAGACGCTGATGGAGGATTGCTACTCAGGCGTCACCCGCTACACGACCAGCGGCTTCGCGCGCATGAAACTCGGGGATGCCTTGGCCGAGCGCAATGTGGCTCCTCACATTTACGAGAATGCCGAGGAGGCCGGCAAGCACCTGCTCGAGCTCGAGGGGCAGCAGACGAAATAACTCGGGCTTATCCGGGCAAAAGGGCAGATCGGATTCCTGGCGGGAAATGGAGCCAGCCAACGCTTGGCTGTAGGCCGACTCCACAATTCGCGACGAAATCCAGGCAGGCCTTAGGACATCAGCAGCCCGCCGTTTACGTTCAACTCCGCTCCGGTGATGTAATCCGCATCCCGGGCCAGGAAGAGAACCGCTTTGGCGATCTCTTCGGGCTTTGCCAGCCGGCGCAGCGGTATCCTGGCGCAAATCTTTTCCAGAACCTCTGCCGGCATCGCTTCCACCATTTCCGTAGCGGTATACCCAGGGCAAATCACATTGGCGGTGATGTTCTCTTTCGCCAGCTCCAGCGCCAGGCACTTGGTGAACGCAATGAGGCCGCCTTTGCTGGAGGCATAATTGGATTGGCCGAAGGATCCCGCCTGGCCGACGATAGAGGCAATGTTGATGATGCGCCCGTATTTTTGCTCGATCATGGACGGCATTACGGCGCTGGTGCAGTAATAGGTCCCATTCAGATTGACCGAGATGACCGCTTCCCAGTCCTCATCGGTCATCTTTTTCATGGTGCGATCACGCGTAATCCCGGCGTTGTTGACCAGGATGTCGATCTTCTTCCATGCCTCCAGGATTTTGCCGGCGACACTGCGCGCGGCCTCCTTCTTAGACACGTCGCCCTGCACCAGCAGGCACTCGCCGCCCATGGCGCGAATCTCGGCCAGGACCGCCTCCGCCGCGGCCACATTGCTGACGAAGTTGACGGCCACCGCTGCCCCATGGCGGGCAAGTTCCAGCGAGATAGCCTTTCCGATGCCGCGCGATCCGCCCGTCACCAGGGCAACCTTGCCTTTGAGCGAATCCGCCGCCAGCCCGCTGTTGCCCGTATTGCCAATACCGCTACTTTCTGACATAAAAAGACTCCTTGTGTACGAATGTATCTCGTGGAGCAAGGTCACCAGAAACCGGCGCCCCGAAGCTCCGCTCGGATGGCCCAGCGCAATGGCCCCGCCATTCACGTTCACTTCGCCACTCCGAGCCATCTCATGTGCACGGTATCCGGCGAAATCGACACTGATACGCTGAGTGCCATTAGCATCTATAACGGCGTCGGCCTTGTCAAGAGGGAGGGGAGCGAATAATTGCAAAAATAGCGCATGTGGAGGCACAGGCGCGGCTGGCTGGCATCACGGTCTAAGCGCCGGCCTTCAACACGCCCTCAGGCAGAGAAAACCTCAGCGCCCTTGAGCACCCTGATGGTGCTGGCAAATAATAGGTCAGACCTGCAAACGATTGATTCTATTGGAAATATGGGCACGACTGGACTCAAACCAGCAGCCTCTTCCTTGTCAAAGCCTATACGGTTAGCAGAATCAACAACTTACGGAACCTGCGCACCCCCTGGTACATCTTCAGGAACGCTCAGAAACACTTATTGGGCACACGCAAACAGACATATATCGGGGCAACTCATGGAGGCTAAGGGAATGTGACCTCGTGCGGCACTGTTGGATGCCGGATATTTTCCCGGAAGAAGAGGCGTCTATGGAAAAGCACAAGTCGGAGTACCCAATAGAACAGTAGATGAGGGAAATGTGGGACGCGATCAAATCGGGCAAGCCGGGGGCAATGGAGGCGGTACTTCGCAAGCGGCGAGAAGCACAGGCAGCGGTGGAGGCGGCGATGAAGGGCGTGATTAAGCCAGCCGCGCCGACATCACCCCAAAATTGATTTGAATCGATCCTGCGATAGATGCCAGACACATGGAATAACAAAGGGATAGGACTATTGCAGTATGTACAACTTGTGCATATAATAAGAACAGCATGAACTTCGACTGGGATCTCCGCAAGGCAGAGGCCAATTTCAAGAAACATGGCGTCCGCATATCAGAGTCACTGCCAGTTTTCGAAGACGATTACGCAATCACGATTACGGACGACGAGTCAGATCCGAACGAGCAGCGGTTCGTCTCGATGGGAATGGGCGTGAAGGGACGAATCCTAGTCGTGGTTTATAGCTATCGCGGCAGAAGAATTCGCATTATCTCCGCGCGATTGGCGGAGGCGCATGAGCGTAGCCAATACGAGGAATCCAGATGAAACAAAGATACGATTTCAGCCAAGGGAAACGAGGACGGATTGCCGCTACTGAGCCTGAGCCGCGCGGCAAGACGCGCATTACAATTCGCCTGGATGAGGATTTGATGGATCATTTCCTGAAAGAAGCCGATGCGACAGGCGGGGCAACGGGCTATCAGACGCTGATTAACGAAGCGCTGCGCCAGCACGTGGAGGGCAAAGCGCCAAGATTGGAAGAGACATTGCGGCGCGTCTTGCGAGAAGAGATGCGAATGGCGAGTTGAGATTGCGCAGAATCCCAGGTCCTAAAACCGGGACTTGGGGCGCCCGCATCCCCGGATTAGTGAACAGGATTGTGCAGAATATAAACCGGCGAAATTAAGGAATATACGCACTCGCCAGAAAATCCATGACCAGGCCAGAAAAGACCGCATTCGCTTCTCTGTGTACATTGCAATACTTCTTTATCAAACTGACGCGTCAGTAACACAATGTGAAGATCATCCGTAGATGAAGCGACCATATTGTAGGAATTGGCAAACTCTCCGAAGGAAACGTCAGAATCGGAAACTACATAGATGAATTTTTCAACGCGATTTGCGTAGATTTCCGTCAGTATGGGACCTAACCTCTCATGAATCACTTGCGTTTCATTGATCCAGATATTCCCATCCTTATGAAGTCGCACAACAATGCTTCTATCGCTGAGGAAATCGCAATCTTTGTGGGGAACCATCCGCACCTGTGGCAGCAGTAAATGCATCCCAACCGACGGCGGCCTTTGCACCACGAAAGCGCACAAGCTCAGCACCAGAAACAGGCTGGCCATTGCAGGAGCGATAAGCGTACGGAAACGGAATGGGTCCATATAATACTCAGACACCGGCGGGTGCGGATTTGTTCCCAACCGCGCACTATTTACGCGCCCTTGGTGACCATGCGGATGAGCATGCCCAGCAGGGCCAGCACCACCGCGCCCCAGAAGGCCGCGCTAAAGCTGCGTACGTGGAAGCCGCGGACGATGCCCGAAGCGAACCAGATCATCAGGCCGTTGATGACCAGCAGGAAGAGGCCGAGGGTGAGGATGCTGATGGGAAAGGTGACAACCTTGAGGAGGAAGCCAACCGTGGCGTTGAGCAGGCCGATGATGAGGGCGGCTGCCAGAGCCGAACCGAGTCCCTGCACATAAAAGCCGGGAACGAGATTGGAAACAACCAGCAGGGCAAAGGCGCTCAAGAGCCATTGAACCAGAAGTCTGAGCATGGCAGAAAATCTCCTTATCGTTCAAATCGTAACATGCACAATCACTCGGCCAGCGGCGGCTCCAACTCCTCGGCAAGTTGTGAGTCGCTGATTCCTGATGCGCCTTTGGTTTTGACCTTGGCAGTGGTCATCACGAAGACAGCAACAACGATGGCCGCCATGCCGGCATACTCGGCTCGTTCGGGGCGCTCGCCGAGCAGCAGGATACCCAGCAGAACCGCAACCACCGGGTTCACATAGCAATAGGAAGCGACCTTGGCCACCGGCACGTGCTCCAGCAGGTAGACGAAGGCAGTGTAGCCAATCAGCGAGCCGCCGGTGATGAGCCAGGCCTGCGATGCAACCGAAGCCACATTCACGTGGAAGTCGGGCCATTGGCCCAGCGCGGTGCCCAACAACATGCAGAAGGCGCCCGCGATCAGCATTTGCCAGGCCGCGGCCACAAAGCTGTTGACGGGCAGCCGCGCGTGGCGCGAGAGGATGCTGCACAGGGTCCAGGCTAGAGCACCTGCCAACAGCGCCCCAATGGCCACGAGGCGCGTAAAGTCCCCGGCAAAACCGGTGCGCAGCGAGGGCCACACCAGCGCCGCCAGTCCGGCAAAACCCAGCGCCATGCCCAGCCAGCCGCGCACTGAAAGCAGTTCGCCGCCCGGTAAAAGCATCTCAGCCAGCGCTATGAAGAGAGGAGTCACCGCCAGCACCAGCGAAGCCAGGCCGCTGGGGACGGTTTTTTCCGCGTAGACCAGGGTTACATTACTTCCGCTGAGCAGGAAAAGCCCAACCAGTCCGAGGATCAGCATGGTTCTTGGCGGCCACAGCAGACGCAAGCCGCGCCAGCGGCACCAGGCGAGCAGAATTGCACCGGCGATGAAAAACCGCGTGCCGGAGAGCAGCAACGCCGGCATCTGGGCCGCGCCAATGCGGATGGCCGTATAGGTGGAACCCCAGAAAAAGTACACGCAGGCAAAAGAAAGCACGATGGAGGCTGCGGAGGCCGCTTTCTTTGCCTGATGAGGAGAAGAGTTCGTCATGGGTTGATTCCATGCTACATCTTTTTGATAGACTTAACTCCATTAGTTTGGCGCGAAAACCATGCTGGAGGTTATCCAATGAAGATCCCATCGATGAAGCAACCAAGCGCCTTTCTTCCCCTGGCCATGTCACTCACCGCACTGGGGATTGTGCTTGGTCACATTGCCCTCTACGGTGCTGCTCGCGAGGCCGATGAGGGCGCCGCTGCCCACCTCTGGCAGATTCTTATGGCGGGACAGATACCGCTGGTGGCGTTCTTTGCAATCAAGTGGCTGCCGCAGGCGCCAAAACCGGCGCTGTCTATTCTTGCGCTGCAAGTTGGAGCTGCGCTCGCAGCCATGGCCCCCGTTTATCTTCTCCATTTGTGAACTGCTCCATCAATTACGTTGCGCGCTTGGGCGCGGCGGATTTGCTGTACAGAACCCGCAAAAATGTACTATTCTCAAAGAAGCGGGGATTTCATGTACAAGCGCGACCCACAACGACTGCTAGCACCGGCCACCAAGCGCTGGTCGCGGTCGCGCGCGCTCGGCCTCTGCCCACGGCGCTACCTGCGCATACTCCCGCCCCTCACGCGACCTAGCCTCTTCGGCGGCGATTAGGTCAGTCCCGCCGAAGATTCTCCCCAACTCTATCTCGTCCTCGCAGGCGAGCAGAACTGGACCATCCCACCCCTTTGGGATCCGCGGCCGGGCATCGAGCAGATGCCGCCGGGCAGCACAACGGAATCTTTCGAGGAGACCAATAAAATGACCAAGCAGGAAATGCACGCAAAATACGGACCCAAGCTCGTCTGTCCTCTGCCAGGACCCAAGGCCAAGGCCGCAGTGGAAGCCGACGACCGGCTGATTTCGCCCAGCTACACGCGGTCCTATCCGCTGGTGGCCAGGCGGGGGCGCGGCATCCGCGTGGAAGACGTGGACGGCAACCAGTTTCTCGACTTTGCGGCGGGCATCGCCACGGCCTCCACCGGCCACTGCCATCCGGAAGTGGTCGCTGCCATTCAAAAGCAGGCCGCCGAGTTGATTCACATCTCCGGGACGGACTTCTACAACGAGCCGCTGACGGATCTGGCAACACGGCTTTCGGCGATCGCGCCCATGCCCGGGCCGCACAAGTTTTTCTACGGGAACTCCGGCGCGGAGGCTATCGAGTGCGCGCTCAAGCTGGCTCGCTATCACACCGGCCGCCAGCACATCATCTCGTTCCTGGGCGCGTTTCACGGGCGCACCATGGGCGCGTTGTCGCTGACCGCATCGAAGCCGCAGCAGAAGCGCCGCTTTGCGCCGCTGCTGCCCGGCGTGACTCATGTCCGCTATCCATACGCTTATCGCGGTTGCACGGGCGGCGCGCCGGAGGAAGAAGCCTTCAGCATGGGCTGCGCGCGATCCATCGAGGAAAAACTCTTCAAGACCGTCCTTCCGCCCGAAGAAGTGGCTGCCATCTTCATTGAGCCGATCCAGGGCGAGGGCGGCTACGTGGTGGCGCCGGACAACTTTCTGCGCGAGCTGCGCGCGATCTGCGACCGGCACGGCATTCTGCTGGTGGTGGATGAAGTGCAATCGGGCGCGGGCCGCACCGGCAAGTGGTGGGCCATTGAGCACTCGGGCGTGGAGCCGGACATCGTCTGCATGGCCAAAGGCATCGCCAGCGGCATGCCTCTGGGCATCTGCATGAGCCGCGCGGAGATCATGGACTGGGTTCCCGGCTCGCACGCCTCCACCTTCGGCGGCAACCCGGTCTCCATCGCCGCCGCCATGGCTACGCTGAACATCATCGAACGCGAGGCGATGGCCAACGCCGCCCGCGTGGGAGGGCTGATGCTGAAGCGGCTCAACGGCTGGAAGCAAACTCACCCGATGGTGGGCGATGTGCGCGGACGCGGCCTGATGATCGGCATCGAGCTGGTGAAGAACAAGACTACCCGCGAGCCCGCCACTGCCCTGCGCAACCGCGTGGAGACTTTGGCCTTCGAGCGCGGGCTGATGGTACTGGGCTGCGGAGAATCCTCGCTGCGACTTTGCCCGCCGCTCATTGTCAGCGAGCAGGAGGCCACCGTGGCGCTGGACATTCTGGAGGAAGCGATCACGCTGGCGGAAAAAGAGTAGAAAAGCGCCGTGGCAAACCCGGCCAGAGGTAGGCTGGATTTGCGCCTTATGTCCATCCAGCGAGAGAATGGATTGCCATGGGATGGTTTGAGCAGATGCGGATCGGCTGCGAGGAACGCGCGCTGGCCGGCCTGGAATGGGTAGCGCGCCGGCGAGGACGGGCCGAAGGCCAGCCCGCCCCCCACCTGGCTACCGGCATTGAAGGCGAGAACGCGGCCTTTTTCCACCTGCGCCGCAAGGGTTACACCGTAGCAGCGCGGCGCTGGTCTTCAGGCGACCTGCCCGGCGATGTGGACCTGATCGCCTGGCAAGGGCCGATGCTGTGTTTTGTTGAAGTGAAGACGCGCACCGCCCGCGACGCCAATCCGGCCGAGATCGCCGTGGACTCCCACAAACGCACGATCCTCCGCCGCCTGGCCCGCCAGTACGTGCGTCAGTTGCCCCTGGAGTCCGCGCCGCCGGTGCGCTTCGACGTGCTCAGCGTCTACCTTGTACCCGGCGAAAAGAAGGAATTTCAGCACTTTGAAAACGCGTTTGGGTGGAGTGAGCGGAGGGATTACGAGCGGAGATAAAAAAGCAGCCGGAATCGCCTGAGAACTTCCGGACAACGGTACTCAGACACGAACATGACCAAGTTGGTCAAGTTGTGCTATAGTGATCTTATGCGAACTGCGAAGATCAGCGAACTGAAGGCCAAACTCAGCGCTCATATCCAATACGTCAAGAATGGCGAGGAGGTGCTGATTTTTGACCGCAACACGCCCGTTGCCCGATTGGTCTCTCCTGGACCGGTTAATGATGAAGACGCACGCAGACGACGCCTCATCGCAAGAGGGATCATCACACCGGCACACGATCCAGAGAATCGCGCTGGTTTTCTACCGGTCCCCGCAGGAGACCACGTGATTTCGCGGGAAGTGATGGACCAAATTTGGGAAGAAGAGCGTGCCGACCGGTGTTGAAACCCGTTGCATTCTGGGATGCCAGTGTGCTGGTTCCGCTCTGCGTGGACCAGGTTCCCACGCCGCTGGCTCTCCAGTTCAACAGTATGTATCAAATCGCAGTGTGGTGGGCAACGCATGTGGAGATGGTCAGCGCCTTGACCCGATTGTTGAGGCGGCAGGAAATTACTCCGCTGGTCTACGCGCAAGCTAAGCTGCAAGCCAAAGGACTTGCGAATCTCTGGAATGTGATTGTGCCTTCAGACAGAATCGCTCTGGAAGCCCGCAACCTACTGGAGCGTCATCCGCTCCGCGCGGCCGATGCCTTGCAGCTTGCGGCGGCCTTGGAGTGGTGCGAAGGCGAGGCCAAGGGAAAAGTATTTCTGACCTTCGACCAGCGGCTGCGTGATGCGGCCACACTGGCTGGATTCACCGTGGAATAAATCCACTTATCCCCGCGCGTCTTCAAACTCCTCGTGCCAGGCCATCTGAATGGCCTCCAGCCGCGCCTCGTTGGACTTTGCGGGATCGTCGGCAAAGCCTTCTAACTCCGTCACAAAGCGATGCAGGTCGGTGAAGCGCACCGTCAGCGGATCCACTGTTGGAAATTTCTCATGCAACTGTATGCCGATCTCCTCGGCGTCGGTCCAGTGAATCTCGCGCGGCATCTATTTTTCTCCTGATGAAGGGTCCGATCTCCCACCCTAGCCGCAAAAACAAAAACGCGGCGAGGGTGGGGCACCCAGCTTATTATCTCGACTACTTCTCTTCGGCCAGGGTCAACGGCTTGCCCTCGGAGACGTAGTTGCGGTTCCACTTGGGAATTTCAACCACATAGTCGCCGGGACGCGTGATGACGGCCTGGCAGCCCAACCGCGAATTCAACTGCTGGTCGGCGGCCATGTCCATCCGGTCGATTTCGTCATCGTCAGCCTCGCTGATACCGGCTTGATCTTTGATCCAAAGATGGCAGGTGGTGCAGGCGCAGACGCCTCCGCAGGCGTGATCGAGAAAGACGCCGTGATTTTCCGCCACGTCAAGAAACGACATCGGCTTGCCGTGATGCTCATAGGGCATCGTGCCGTACTCGAACTCCACCGTTTTTCCCTCGGGCAGAAATGTGACGCGTACCAACTTCTCGGCGGGAATATGTTTTTCGGTTGCTTCGCTCATAGGTCTAACTCCTCGTGCTGGGCCGTTCTACTTGAACTCCGCCGGCGCCATGGCGTGCGGAGCGGTGACGGCTTCGGCCAGCTCTTCGCCGGCTGTGTTCATGGTCTTGCCGCGCAGTGCGCTGGAGACGGCGGCCTCCATCATCAACTCCGCAAAGCGGCGCGTGGCGTGGTCGAGAATCAGCGTCGCCTCGCGGATCGCGGCTGCGTTCTCGCTCAATTTCACTTTATTCAAGTAGTCGCTGGCCAGCTTTATGGCAGTCTGCTCGTCGCTTGTCAATTGCGCCCACGCAGGATTTTCCGGAGCGCGCTCGACTGCCGTGAGAATCGTCTCCGCCTCGTTGCGGGCCTCGATCAGTAATCGCTTGGCAAAATCCGCTTCGGCGTTGTCGAAGGAATCCAGAATCATGCTCTCGACCTGCTCATCCGTTAATCCATAAGTAGGCTTCACTTCGATGTGCGCGGCTTGTCCGCTGCGCTGCTCTCGCGCGGAAACGTGTAGAATGCCATCGGCGTCGATGAGAAATTTTACTTCGATGCGCGGCAGCCCGGCGCTCATCGGGGGAATGCCCTTCAGGTCAAACCGCGCCAATGACCGGCAATCGGCGGCCAGTTCGCGCTCGCCCTGGACGACATGAATGGCGACGTTGGTCTGGCCATCGACGCCGGTGGTGAAGTGCTCAGTGGCCGAGGCGGGAATGGTCGAGTTGCGCTGGATAATCCGCGCCACAGTCCCGCCCAGCGCCTCGATGCCCAGCGAGAGCGGCGTCACGTCGAGCAGCAGCATCTCCTCGGTGGACTTGGATGAGCCCGCCAGTATGCCGGCCTGCACTGCCGCGCCCAACGCAACAACCTCATCTGGGTTCAGCTCTGTGTGCGAACGTTTGCCGCGAGCGGCGAGGTGAAATAGTTCATCGACGAGTTGGCGCACCGCGGGAATGCGCGTGGAGCCGCCTACCAGCACCACTTCGTCAATCTGCTCAGGAGTGATGGCGGCGTCGGCGAGCGCCTGCTTGCAGGGTCCAACCGTGCGCTTGAGTACCGGCTCGATCAGCATCTCGAAGGCTGCGCGAGGAATCTCCCGCTGGTAACGATCGCCGTCCGGCAACTCGATGTCAAAATATGCCATCGGCTCGGTGGAGAGCTTAACCTTGGCCTCGATGGCGGCCTTGCGCACGGCCTGCACCGCGCCCGGATTCAGCCGCAGATCGATGCCATGCTCGGCGTGAATCTCGTCGAGAGCGATGGCCAGCAGCAGGTTGTCGATGTCGTCGCCGCCCAGGTGCGTGTCGCCGTTGGTGGACTGCACCTCGAAGATGCCGTCGCGCAGTTTGAGAATCGAAATATCAAATGTGCCGCCGCCCAGATCGTAAACGGCAATCGTTCCCGACTTGGCGCGATCGAGGCCGTAGGCCAGTGCGGCCGCCGTTGGCTCGTTGACCAGCCGCAGCACTTCAAGGCCAGCCATGCGGCCGGCGTCCTTGGTGGCCTGGCGTTGCGCATCGTTGAAGTAAGCGGGTACGGTGATGACCGCCTGAGTGACCGGCGCCGAGAAGAACCGCTCGGCGTTGCGCTTGAGCTGGCGAAGTACGTAGGCCGAAATCTCAGGCGGCGTGAAGCGCAGCTCGCCCAGCTGAATGCGCGGAACTTCTCCGGCTTCCGTGTCCCCAGCCAGGCGGAAGGGAAAGAGCTTCAGTTCCTCCTGAATCTCTTCGAGTCCGCGACCCATCAGCCGCTTGACGGAATAGATTACACGCTCCGGCGTCTGGATAAGCGCCTTGCGCGCGCTGTTGCCCACGGTGACGGTAGGACGGCCACCATCTGCCGGAATGGGGTCTAGCGCCACCACCGAGGGCACGAGATTCGAGCCATCGACGCCGGGAATCACCACCGGTGTGTCGCCCTCCATGTAAGCGACCAGGGAGTTGGTGGTTCCAAGATCGATTCCGACTACGCGCCCTTCAGCCATTCTTATCAGGCTCCCAAAACTTCGTTCACGTCGCGGACCAGGTTGCTGAGGTAGCGCCGGCGATCGAGCAGCGCCACCATCCGCCGCTGCGCGGACGCGCGCGCCCCGGCATCGCCCTCGTCCCACAGATTCCACTCGCCGCGCAGATCCTCATCCACGGCTTCCAGCAACTGGTCAAACTTCCTCTTCGCCTGTTCAAGGCTGACCTGGAGGCCTGGGTCGGTTTCGCCGGTTGCACGCGCCGCGCGCATCTCTTCCATCTGCATGTTCAGCTCGAAGACTTCTTCCAGCAGATCGTCAGGCGCTCCCTCGCTCTTACCCTCTTTGCGCTCGTCATCGGCGGCCAGCTTTGCGCCCAGCAGCTTGAGCAGATATTCGGTGCGGCGCAGGGGATCTTTGAGAGTGCGATAAGCGTCGTTGAGCAGCGCCGTGTCGGCCAGGCTCCATTGCTTTTCGTTGTCCAGCGCGCGCGCAAAACGGTCGGGATGCAGCTTGCGGCTCAGGCGATGGAACTCGTGCTCCAGCGCGGACAAATCCAGATTGAGTCGAGGCTCCAGTCCAAAAACCGAGAAATAGTCGCCGCCCGGCGGAGGCTGAATCTTGCTGCAATGCGGGCAAAAGAGCGTGGAATCGTTGTGGCCGATGGAACACGACCAACAGGCTACGGGTACCGCTGAATCGAGAACTTTGAGCATGGTCGTACCTTGCAAAATCAATTGTCTACGCTGAGAACGACGAGCCGCAGCCGCAGGAGCGCGTGGAGTTGGGGTTGATGAAGTTGAATCCCTGGCGCATCAGCGTTTCTTCATAATCCAGCGTCATGCCGTGCAGGTAGAGGAACGATTTGGGATCGACAAAGACGCGCACGCCGTCGAACTCAAAAATGCGGTCGCGTTCGCGGGGTTGCGTGTCGAACTTGATGGAGTAAGAAAGTCCCGAGCATCCGCCGCCCATCACGCCCAGGCGCAGCCCGCCCTCTGTGGGAGAGATGCCTTCCTTGGCCATAGCCGCGCGAATACGCTTGATGGCCTTGTCGGTAATTTGCAAACCTTGCGGCGGCGCTTCTGTTGCCGCCAATGGCGGCGTCTGCCGCGCCGCAGTTGCTTGCGGCTCCTGCACGGACGGAGTTCCAATTGTCACGACGTTCGACATACTTGCCTCTTCGTTACTGCGCCACGGCTACGGTTGTGGTCTCGGCCGTTTCCTCCGCGTTGCCGTTCTTCTTCTTCCAGTCGCCGATGGCCGCGCGAATCGCATCCTCAGCCAGCACTGAACAGTGTATCTTGACCGGGGGCAGCGAGAGTTCCTTCACAATGTCGGTGTTCTTGATGGCCAGCGCGTCATCCACGGTTCGGCCCTTGATCCATTCCGTGGCCAGCGAGGAACTGGCAATCGCCGAGCCGCAGCCAAAGGTCTTGAACTTGGCCTCTTCGATGACCTGCGTCGCGGGGTTGACGCGAATCTGCAGGCGCATCACGTCGCCGCACTCCGGCGCGCCCACCAGACCCGTGCCGACCTCCGTCGATGCCTTGTCCAGTTGGCCCACATTGCGCGGGTTGTTGTAGTGGTCGATCACCTTGTCGCTATATGCCATGTGTTGCTCCTTTTACAGTTCTCAGTTCCCAGTTCTCAATTGCTTCAGCGGTTCGCCGTTACTGACAACGGAGAACTGAAAACTGAGAACTCGCTTTTAGTGCGCCGCCCACTGAATCTTGGTCAGGTCGATGCCGTCCTGCACCATTTCATAGAGCGGTGAAAGTTTACGCAGATGCCTGACGACCTCGATGACCTTGTCGGCGACGTAATCCACTTCGGCCTGGGTGTTGAAGCGGCCGAGACCAAATCTGATGGAACTGTGCGCAACGTCGTCACCCAGCCCCAGAGCCTTCAGCACATACGATGGCTCCAGCGTGGCCGAGGTGCAGGCAGAGCCGCTGGATACCGCAACGTCGTTGATGCCCATCAGCAGCGACTCGCCCTCGACGTAGACAAAACTCATGTTCAGATTGCCGGGAAGGCGATGCTCCCAGGAGCCGTTGACATGAACGTAGTCGAGGTTTGCTTCGAGCTTTTCCTTCAGCCGGTCGCGCAGACCGGTCAGGTAAGAGGCTTCGCCGGCCATCTCCTCGTAAGCAATCTCGCAGGCCTTGCCCAGTCCGACGATGCCGGGCACGTTCAGCGTGCCGGATCTCATGCCGCGTTCGTGGCCGCCGCCGTCAATCTGCGCCGCAATCTGCACGCGCGGATTGCGCCGCCGCACGTAGAGCGCGCCCACGCCCTTGGGCCCGTACAGCTTGTGCGCGGAAATCGACAGCACGTCAATGTAATCGGCCAGCACGTCCACCGGAACCTTGCCCACCGCCTGCACCGCGTCGGTGTGAAAGAGCACGCCGCGCTCGTGACAGAGCCGGCCGATCTCAGCGATGGGTTGCAGGACGCCGATTTCGTTGTTAGCCGCCATGATGGTGACCAGAATGGTTTTGTCGTCCATGGCGCGCTCGAGGTCTTCGAGGTCAATCAGCCCGTCGGCCTTGACCGGAAGATAGGTGATGCGGTAGCCCTGCTTCTCCAGCCGCTTGCAGGTGTCCAGAACAGCCTTGTGCTCCGTCACCTGGGTGATGATGTGGTTGCCGCGCTCGCGGTACATCTCGGCGATGCCCTTGATGGCCAGG
>Ga0181521_10004642_pt1 | contig 15588 bp, 13 predicted proteins | sample PEATcosm2014_Bin_32_FD_119764 | JGI IMG/M metagenome (GOLD analysis project Ga0181521, IMG submission 119764) | Peatland microbial communities from MTU Mesocosm Facility, Houghton, MI, USA - PEATcosm2014_Bin02_60_metaG | ecosystem: Environmental > Terrestrial > Soil > Wetlands > Peat | place...
CGCTCACGTGATTGTCGCAAGTACGTCACCCTTGTGTACCAGCTCATCGGCGGAAATTCGGATGTGAAGCCGGCCAGCAGCGGGCGCATGGATCTCGACGGTTGCCTTTTCCACCATCACTTCGGCCAGCAGGCTGTCCTGCGCAACCTGCTGGCCATCGCTATAAAACCACACACTCACTGCGCCCGGTGCATCGCCTTCCCACCCGTCGTTTGGAACAATAACTTCAGGCATGGGCAGGGGCGCGTGCAGCCATTTCGCGGACGGCGGTGACGATCTTTTCGACATTGGGCAGGGCAAATTGCTCCATCGGCCGCGAGAACGGAATGACCACATCGGGGTACGCAATGCGTCTCGGCGCGGCCTTGAGCATCCTAACGTCATGCTCGACCACCGTCGCGATCACTTCCGCGCTCACGCTATAGCTCGTGTAGTCCTCGTCGACCACCAGCAATCGTCCCGTCTTGCGTACGGAATCGATGATCGCCTTGCGATCAAGCGGCACTAGACTGCGCAAGTCGATCACCTCCGCATCGATGCCTTCCTTGCCGAGCTGGTCCGCCGCCTCGAGCGCCTGGTGCACGGTGAGCGCGAGGCCGACGATCGTGATATCGCGGCCGGTACGGACCGTCTTGGCCTGGCCCAGTGGGACCGTATACGAAGCTTCCGGCACCTCCACAATCGATCCCTTCTCGGTGCCGAGCCAGCCCATTCCTTGCAGCGCCTTGTGCCCAATGAACACTACCGGATTGTCGTCCCGGATTGCCGAGATCATGAGCCCCTTGGCATCGTAGGCGTTGGACGGCACGACCACCTTGAGTCCGGGCATGTGCGCAAAGCTGGACCATACGCATTGCGAGTGCTGTCCGGCGTCGCCGTAACCCCCGCCGGCGTAGGTCATCAGCACCAGTGGGCACTTTACTTGCCCTCCGGAAAAATATGACTGCTTGGCGGCGAGGTTGTAGATCGCGTCGAAGCACACGCCAAAGAAGTCGATGAACATCAACTCAACAATCGGACGCATCCCTTCGGCGGCAGCACCAACTCCCGCGCCGATGAATGCCGTCTCGGAAATCGGCGTGTCCCGGATCCGCTCGGGACCGAAAAGCTCAAGCAGGCCACGCGTATTGCCAAATACACCTCCCAGCTTTGCGATATCTTCGCCCATTACGAAAACGTTAGGGTCGCGTTGCATTTCCTGTGCTATGGCCTCGGCGACAGCGCGCGTCACGGTGAAACGCCGGCCGGAATCCGATGTGCTCATCTCTTGTCTCCTGTCATGGTTGGTCGAGCGCGTCAGGCATAGAGCTTCTCGAGCGCCTCGAGCGGCTGGGGGTACGGGCTTTGGCGCGCAAAGGTGACGGCGTCGTCGACGACTTTTTGCGCCTCGCGCTCGATTTTCGATGCCGCGGACTCGTCCAATACACGTTCGGCCAAAAGCAGCGCCTTCATCCGCGGGATCGGATCGCGCGCCTTCAAGCGATCCAACTCACCGACCGGGCGATAGCCTTCGGCATCTCCCATGAAGTGGCCGGCCAGTCGATCCGTCTCGATTTCGATCAAGGTTGGCCCTTCGCCGCGCCGAGCGCGCGCAATCGCCTCACCGGCCTCCTGAAATATCGCTATCGGGTCGTTGTCAAGCACTTCGATTCCGGGCATGCTGTAAGCGCCTGCTCGCATGCTATTGACGGACACTGAGGTGGACGCATGTTTCGCCACCGAAATCCCCCAGGCGTTGTCCTCGATCACGAAGACTACCGGCAGCTTCCACAGTGATGCCAGATTTAGCGCCTCGTGGAACGCGCCCTGGTTCGCCGCGCCCTCGCCGATGAATGAGACAGCGACGCCTGGCTTTCCGGAAAGTTTTCGAGCGAGGGCCATGCCGACCGCTGGCCCCATGCCTTGCGCGATGATGCCACTACAGCAAAAACGCACCTTGCTGTCGAACAGGTGCATATGGCCACCACGCCCGCCAGATAGGCCATCGCGCTTGCCGAAGATCTCGGCGGTCATACGCTTAAGATCGACGCCTTTGGCAATCGCGATGTGATGCGGACGGTGGGTTGCCGTAATCGAGTCGGCGGCGGTCAGATGCGCGCAGACTCCGACGGCGCAGGGCTCTTGCCCCTGCGACAGGTGCATCTCACCGGGAATGGTGCCATGCGCCATGTTGAACACCGGCGTCTTGCCCTCCATGTAGATCGTTTGCAAAGTGTTTTCGTATGCGCGCGACAGCAACATGTGCCGATACATCCAGATCTTTTGTTCTGCGGTTGGCTGGTGACTCATTGGCGTCTCCTGTTGCAATGCAATAGACCATAGGCCTTACGGAAGACATGCGCCAACGAGATGGAAGCGCGCATTGGCTACATCCCGTAAGCGATGTGAGGACAATTACAAACTACCTCGCACTCGCTGGCGCAGATGCGACACGTATCGCACAACGAGCGCGTCAAGAATGATGTTCGGCTGTAGCTGAGCATGCTAAGCCTCCTGTTTCAAAATAGCATCATGGCGCGAATGAACTCGCCGCTATTGTTGCTCACGTGTTTCTGGAGGCGGGGTACCTTATGCATCCCTCAGAACTCCGAGCCGGCATTCGCGGGGCTCTTTTCCGTCCGTTTCAATATCTCGGACCTTCAGACCGGACGCGATGGGCCCGTGGTTTCGGTCGTGGACGCAGGTTGGGTGCAGAGCGTCTAATTTTGGCGAGCGAAGTCCGGGCTTGCTTTATCAAAGTAACGATCAACCACTGGTGCACCGCGCGGGCCGCGCTAAGTCTTTGAATTCCATGGCCCGGACCCTCGTCCGCGCGACCTCGACCTCGAGTCCCTGCGACCTGCGCGGTCTGAGAGCCAAGAGGTCAAACGAGATTCCAGTTACGAAGGAGCGTTCATGCAGGGCCGGCGTCGAGGGCAGCGCCAACTGCTGGCTTTCCACCCGTGCCCACCTGAGACCTCGATCTGACTGCCGCAGACTTTGGCCGATCTATGGCAGGGCCCCGCTACGACCTACTTCGCAAACAGAGAAGGCCAAAGAAACGTGGGGTGCGCCAAGATCTGAGCAAAAAACGGAGACCGCCAACGTAGGGCCCGCGGAACGACGCGTCATGCGGGCCGTGCTCGCAGCGTGTCTCGACCGTTTGAATTTGACGCCTTAGTGCCGGTGGACGGAGTCTTGGGCCAACCCGCGTGCCGTGCTCTTTCCCTTGGAACAGCGAAAACTGCAGCGATCCTTCGCGCACACGTTGCACGGTTTGCCCGAAAGGGCCGCGCGCACGGACTTCGTCGCGATGATCACGGATACGCCATGGACGCTGCAAGACGTCTCTGGGTGCTGATGAGCCCTACGTACCGGTGGACTGCCACCGAAAGGTACACACACGAGCTGCGAACCAAAAACAACGATGGCGGGAGCTTGCTTTTGCAGCGGCCCCGCTAGCATGAGCGATGCCCTAAAATGCCGGCCCTTTGCCGCCTGGAGTTACCCGCATGTCCGATTGGCCAACGCCCATCACCCCCGCCACGTTGTCCGGATTACAACCAACGGCCGTCTGGCAGCATTTCGCCACGCTGTGCGCAATTCCCCGCGCCTCCAAGAACGAGGCGCGCCTGCGCGAGCATTTGCATGCGTGGGCCGCGGCGCGTGGACTGGCCGCAAGCGTCGATGACGCCGGCAACCTGCTCATCACCAAACCGGCGAGCGCCGGTTACGTCGATGCGTCGGTCATCGTCTTGCAGGCGCATCTTGACATGGTATGCCAGAAGAACGCCGGATGCGCGCACGATTTTTTGCGCGATCCGATCGTGCCTGTTCGACGGGCGGATTGGCTAAGTGCCGAGGAAACGACGCTCGGTGCAGACAACGGGATCGGCGTCGCGCTGATTCTCGCCGCGCTAGAAGATGCGACCCTCACGCATGGCCCGCTGGAGGCCGTGCTGACGGTCGACGAGGAATCTGGCATGAGCGGCGCCAAGGGACTGGCGGCGGGTGCGCTTTGCGGACGTTCCATGCTAAATCTCGATACCGAGGAATGGGGCGAGTTTTACCTGGGATGCGCCGGCGGCGTCGACGTCAACGTCAAACGAACGAGTTCGGCGCAACCCCTGCCTGCGGGTTATCGGGTTTGCCGAATCAGCCTGCGTGGACTGCGCGGCGGGCATTCCGGTATTGACATTCACGAAGGACGGGGCAATGCAATCAAGCTGCTCGTACGCGTCCTGCACGGTCTTGCGGAGCGCGGCCCCTTTCGTTTGGTGGCCTTGCAAGGCGGCACGGCGCGCAACGCGCTGCCGCGCGAGGCTTTCGCCTGCGTTGCCTTGCCGGCGCAGACCATCGCTGCGCTGCCCGAGTTCCTCGCTGAACGACAAGCCGCCCTGCGTTGGGAATTGCGGGGTGTCGACGAAGGTTTGTCGCTGACCACTACAGCCGAGCCGGACGCACAGGTCATGGCACCGGACGAGCAGCGCATCTGGCTCGCATACCTGCATGCCGCGCCGCACGGCGTACGGCGGATGAGCCGGCAAGTGCCGGGCATCGTCGAGACATCGAACAATCTGGGCATGGTCGATCTGAGCGCGAACGGCGGTTCGTGCAATTTCTTGGTGCGTTCCCTGAACGATGAGCGCAGTCGGGCACTGGCCAACGAAATCGCCAGCCTCTTTGCTCTGAGCGGGACGTCCGTGGAAATTTCCGGCCAATACCCGAGCTGGTCGCCGAATCCGGATTCGCCGTTGCTGGCCCTGTGTCAGACAGTATTCCGCAGGGAGTTCGGCGCCGAATCGTCGGTCAAGGTGATTCACGCCGGGCTTGAGTGCGGCATCATCGGCGCCAAATATCCCGACATGGATATGGTGTCGTTCGGCCCTACGATCCGCGGAGCGCACGCACCGGGGGAAAGTGTCGAGATTTCGTCGGTTGAGCGCTGCTGGCACTTGCTCAAGGCGATTCTCGCGCAAGCAGCGAGCGGCCGAAACGCGGCCAGAGCGTCCTACGCCGGAAGCTAGTCCTGGCGCCTCCCCCCGTGATCGAGACCACGGAAGACGCGAAACGGACGGGTGGGCAAATTGGCCCTGGATTCGCGGCCCCTGTTAGCAGCGAAAGGGGCCTTACTCGGCGCAAGCACGTTCGAATTGGCGCATTGCGAAATAGACGCAGAGGACCGGAAATAAACGAGCGCAGTGGCGGTGCAGCCGAAGCTTCTGCTCTAACCCGGTTTCTCAGAATCACCACGGATGCCGCGTCCGGCGTCAAGCGGTCAGAATTGCACCCGGTTCACCGGTGCATGCTTGCGGTAAGGAAGGTCGATCCTACCCGTTCGGGTGGCCGTTCTTGTCCGCTCGGCAGATGCGCCGGCGGCCGGCGAAGACGATGATGAGCTACCTTCTCGTTTCGGGATACGCCATGAATTCACCCTCTGCCGCCAGGCCGCCGTTTCCGGACTCCTCGCCCGGTGTCGCCGACCAGGTGGAACGCGTCGCTCCCTCGGTCGTGGCCATTGCCACCGACCGTCGCGGCGGCGCGGCCGGATTGCTTTGGCAAGCGGACGTCGTCGTTTCCTCCGCGACGGCAATTGCTCACGAGCGCCGCCCATGCTTGGTCGGCGGCGACGGGCGCGCCGTGGAAGGGGAACTGATCGGCATCGATCCCGATACTGATCTGGCAGCCGTGCGCGTATCCGGCGTCGATGCACGTGCCATTGAGCAATCCGGCGACTTGATCCCGCGCGTTGGCGATTTCGTGTTCGCCGTTGCTCGGGATGTGCACGGCGGCCTGCAGGCAAGCTTCGGGCACGTCGGCGCGACCGGGGGTGCGTGGCGCAGCTGGCGAGGGGGAAGGATCGAGCACCGGATTCGCCTCGACGGCGGCCTGTATCGCGGATTTAATGGCGCGGCGGTGGCCGATTGCGCCGGCCGCGTGCTTGGGATGGCGACAAGCGCGCTTTCGCGCCGGCATGGCATCGTCCTGCCCAATGTATGCATCGACCGCGTACTCGGCGAACTGTTGCAACACGGACACGTACGGCGACCGTATCTGGGCATCATGGTGCAGCCCGCGCGCACGGTGTCGTCGCAGGGCGGGACGGCGGCCGCGCGAGAAGTTCTCGAGGGTCTGCTCGTGAGCTCAGTGGCCGAGGATGCCCCGGCGGACCTTGCCGGGTTACGGGTCGGCGACATCTTGCTCACGCTCGACGAAATTGCATTGGTCACGCCCGAAGACTTGCAGCAGCGTTTGCAGGATTGCGGCATCGGAGCGTCCGTGCTGGTCGGATTGCTGCGTGCCGGCCAGCGTCTATCGTTGACCATCACGCTGGGAGATCGTCCCGCAGCGCGCCATGCAAGGGGATGCTGCACGCCGTGAAACGGATCCTGCTGCAAGGCGCCTCGCCGCTTGCCTCCGCAGGGCTCGCGCACGCGCTTCGGGACATGCCGGGCTGGGTTATCGGCGGGGGCGAGGCCGAGGCGGGCGATCGTGCGTGGGCCGAGGCCGACGTCGTTATCCTGTTCGCGCGTAGCGCCGAGGAGGCCGTATCGCTGTGCGGCAAGCTTCGACCTGGCCAGCCGGCCGTCCTGCTGATTTCCGCAGGGCTTCCCATACTTGCACGGCGAAGCATCAATGCTGGTCGTGCAATTGCGCTCCTTTCGGAGCGCGCGGGCGCGGCGCAATTGCGTGCTGCGGTCGACGCGGTCACCCAGGGATTGAACGTAAGCGACCCGGCCCTGGACGAGGACCCGCGCGGTTCCGGTGAGGAAGTGCGCGTTCCGGTGGCCGATTCGCTCAGCGCGCGGGAGCGGGAGGTTTTCGAGCTGGTCGGCAAGGGGATGACCAACGCGGACATCGGGCGGATTCTGGGGATTTCACCAAATACCGCCAAGTTCCATGTTGCGCAGATTCTCTCCAAGCTAGGAGCAGCTTCGCGAGCCGAAGCGGTGCACGTCGGTCTGCGCCTGGGACTGATCGGATTTTGATTTCCCGAGGAGCGTGGCATGCTGCACCGTCCGGAGGATCCCGCGCTTGCGGGCACAGTGGATGCCAACCTGCTGGACGCGTACTCGCGCACGGTCGTTGAAGTCCTGGCGCGTGCGCGGCCGGCAGTGCTGTCGTTGCAGGTCGAGGCCCGCTACGGCGCGCGCCGCCGCATCGCCGGTTCCGGCTTCCTGCTAACGCCCGACGGCTATGCGGTCACCAACAGTCACGTCGCCGAATCGGGCTCGCGCATGCTTGCCTGGCTAGATGACGGCGACGAACAGCTGGCCGAACTGGTCGGGCGCGACATCGACACCGACTTGGCCTTGGTTCGTATCGGCGGAGAGCGCTCATGGCCTCACCTCGAGCTTGCCAGCTCGGCCGCGCTGCAGGTTGGGCAGATCGCCATCGCGATCGGCAATCCCTACGGCCTGGGACACACCGTCACAACGGGCGTGATTTCGGCGCTCGGCCGTACGCTGCGCGCAGGCAACGGGCGCTGCATCGATGGCGTGATCCAGACCGACGCGAGCCTGAATCCCGGCAATTCCGGCGGACCGCTGCTGGATGCCAACGCGCGCGTGGTCGGTGTGAACACCGCGATGATCGGTAGCGCACAGCTGCTGTGTTTTGCCGTACCGGCCGACACGGTGCGCTGGGTGGCGAGCGAACTGCTACGGTACGGGCGCGTACGGCGGGCATGGCTGGGCATCGCGGCGCAGACCCTGCCGCTGCCGCGCCGCACGGCGCTGCACCATGGCATATCGACCAGGACGATCGTGAGCGTCGACGAAGTCGAGCCGGGCAGCCCCGCGGATCGCGCCGGCATCTTGCCCGGAGACCACCTGATTGCCATCGACGGAGAAGCCCTGGCCGATGTGGATGCCGTGCACCGGCGTCTCGGCGGCCAGTACATCGGCCAGGCCACGACGCTCGAACTGCTGCGCGGTATGCGCCGCATGTCGGCGCAGATCGTACCCGACCTGAGGCCCTGAAACAGGCCAATGGCGCGATCGCGCGGGCTAGTTTTCTGGTTAGCGGTCGTGGTTAGGTACGGTCAACGCCACGAAGCAGAGCATCGCGGGAATAGGTTGCGACGACGTGCCGTAAGTTGACGGCTGTTCCATCGGTCAACGGGGCTAGTCAAATGGCCACGGGATGGCTTTGGGTAGTGTCATGACAGGCATCTCGGATGGTTGCCGCCGAGGCTCTCGCAAGTCGACTGCTCGCCACCATGGCGTGAGCTCATGTGCGTGTGCGGGCTCAACGGGCTCGCCCAGTCGCGGCATCAGTAGTCGCGCGCCTTTCTTTGGGCCGAGCGTCAGCAGCGCCTCGGCCGGCTGGTCCCAATCATGCATCGCCAATGCAAACGTACCCCAATGCACTGGGAGAAATGCGCCACCACCCAAAAGTGTCAGCGCCTCGAGCGCGTTCTCAGGGCCAAGGTGGATATGGCCCCACGCCGGATGGAAGGCGCCCACTTCAAGCATGACGAGGTCAAACGGGCCCAAGCGCTCGCGGATCGCGACGTACTCCGTCGTCAAGCCCGTGTCGCCACTGAAAAACACCGAATGCCGCGGAGATCGAATGGCCATGGACGACCACAGCGTGGCGTTGCGGTCCTTGAGCCCGCGACCCGAGAAGTGCTGAGACGGCGCGGCCGTTACCGAAAGCTCGGCGCTTGGCAACTGGTATGACTCCCACCAATCCAGCTCAACGATGCGCTCGGGCCGCACGCCCCAGGCCTCCAGATGCGCCCCGACGCCCAGTGAGGTTACGAATGGCACGTCGATCCTTGCCAGCTCGCGGATCGTCGGATAATCAAGGTGATCGTAGTGGTCATGCGACACGATGACCGCGTCAACTGGTGGCAGAGCCGACAATGTGACAGGCACCGGCTGGAAGCGCTTTGGGCCAACCAGGCGCGATGGCGACGCACGCGCACCCCAGACGGGGTCCGTCAACACGCGTAGGCCATCGATTTCGATCAGGACTGTAGAGTGACCGAGCCACGTCGCACGAAGACCGGTGCTCGGTGCACTGGACCAAAGGTCGCGCGGGTTGATGGAAGGCAGCTGCTTGCTGGGAACACGCCGCTCACCGCCGCACAGAAATTCTGACAAGGAAGGCGGTCGCGCACTTTCGTCCTTTAAACCCGGCAGCACCGGATGAATATTGCGAAAGCCATCACCGGCCCAAAGAAGCGAGGACTGCATGCGCTCGACGCGCAAACCGTCTGGCTTTTTACCCAAGGATTTCATTTCTATAGCAACAATTTAGTTAAGACCTATCGCTCCGAAACCGCGAGGTACGAGGTCTTGGAAATTGGTCCGTGTCCGTCTCCTGATCGCGCATCGCAGCACTCAAGTCCACAGCAATCGCACGAAAAGTGCGTCGGTCCCGGGATGGAGCTGCCCCAGCGGGCCTAAGCTTACGCTCGGCCGGCAGACGGGCACGGGAAAGGACTGCAACTTCATATCCTCCGGGCCGCGGCCATCGGCAAGGTATACGCAAGTAGGCCTCTCGGCAGACCTTGCACCGTTGCTTCTACGACATCGCCCCAGGGAGCTCGGCACATGCGCGCAAGTGAAGGCGCTCGGCTTGCCAAGCGAGCGTCTGCGCAATTCGCCGCGACGCCTTTTAGCTGAGGCGCGCCACCCCGGCATTGCCGCCGGACTGCACCAGGCCAATCGCTACCGTGAGCGGCTGCCGGAGTCTGGCGCTTTTGGCACTGGGCACTGTTCTGACCCACGCGTGATGGACACGCTGGAAACATCGATACCGGCTATTGGAAAAGAGTTTCATGGAACGTGGGTAAGATCACTCATGCTCGACCCGATCGCCTCGTTCTCCAATAGCTATGCGCGCCTGCCGGAGCATTTCTTTGCCCGGCTGGATCCGACGCCCGTGGCGAGGCCACGCCTGATTATGCTCAATCGGCCACTTGCGGAGCAACTGGGCCTGAATATCACCGCCGTCGATTTGGACACGCTCGCGGCGATCCTCGGCGGCAACCTCATTCCCGCCGGCGCCGAGCCGATCAGCATGGTCTATGCCGGACACCAGTTCGGCAACTTCGTTCCGCAGTTGGGCGATGGCCGAGCGATCCTACTGGGCGAAATGTTCGACCACGCAGGCGTTCGCCGCGACATCCAGTTGAAGGGTGCAGGACGCACCCCCTTCTCCCGGCGTGGCGATGGGCGTGCCGCGCTGGGGCCCGTACTGCGCGAATATCTTCTCAGCGAGGCAATGCACGCACTGGGAATTCCGGCCACCCGCGCGCTGGCAGCTGTTGCCACTGGCGAGCCCGTCTACCGGGAGTCCCGCTTGCCCGGAGCCATCCTGACGCGCGTGGCCGCGAGCCACGTTCGGGTAGGAACGTTTCAGTACTTCGCGGCGCGTGGCGATAACAACTCGGTCCGGCAGCTTGCCGACTACGTCGTGGATCGACACTACCCCGGGGCAAAGGACGCCGAGCGCCCCTACCTGGCACTGCTGCAGGCAGTCGCGGAACGGCAGGCTAGTCTGGTTGCGCGCTGGATGCTGGCCGGTTTCATCCATGGGGTGATGAACACGGACAACATGGCGATTTCGGGCGAGACCATCGACTTCGGACCATGCGCGTTCATCGAGGCGTACGATCCTGCCGCCGTGTTCAGCGCGATCGACGAGTTCGGTCGCTATGCCTTTGGCAATCAACCGCAAGTCGCGCAATGGAACATTGCCCGGTTCGCCGAGGCCCTACTTCCGGTCATCGATTCCGATCCAAACCGGGCGACCGAGCTTGCTCTAGAGGTGATCGCTGCGTTTCCTGCCTGGTTCGAGCGGGACTGGATTGCTGGTATGCGCAGCAAGCTTGGGTTGACGATCCCGCAAGATGGAGACCTGGATATCGTTAAGGGCTTGCTCGATGTCATGCACGCCAACGAGGCGGACTTCACGCTGACGTTTCGCCGGCTTTGCGACGCCGCCGGAAATTCTGAGAATGATGCTGGGCCGCGAGCACTGTTTGCCGATCCGTACGCCTATGACCGCTGGGCCGCGACGTGGCAGTACCGCCTAGCGCGTGAGCCGCGGTCGCCTGAGGAACGCTCTCAGGCCATGCGCCGGGCGAACCCAGCCTTCATCCCACGCAACCACCGCGTCGAGCAGGCACTGGACGCGGCCGTAGAGCGAGAAGACTTCGCGCCCTTTTCGGAATTGCTGCTTGTCCTTTCCCGCCCCTACGAGGAGCAGGACGCCTACCTGGAATACGCCTTGCCTGCCCAAGCCGACGAGCGCGTTTTTCGGACATTCTGCGGAACCTGAACAAGGTCTCCGTCTATCGTAGCTTTTTGCAAGCATCAATGGACTGGCGGCGCGCCGCACATCAATTGCCGACCGTCCGCTATGCGGAGAATTGAGCGGCGACCTCGGGGGACCGGAGGTTTGCGCATCGCGTCCGTCGCGCGTTGGACGCCGGAAAGACGACCCTCAAATGTGGGGGCGTCGGTACTTGCGTCACCGCATCGATCTCTTCTGGATGGAGCCTACGAAGGTTTTCATTTACTCCGAGCAACGTCGATTCGCGGGGCAAGCCGCACGAATTGGGGGTGGCTTTGACTGTTCGCCGCGGATCGGAGCCTGTGAAAAAAAGCGCGATTGCATCTGTCTGCGGTTACGCGGCAAAGTAGTGTTAGGTTCTTGCGCTAGAGCAGTCGGATCCAGGAGGGTCGTAGTGCCCGAGTTGGTGATCGAACAACGGCGCCATAGTTTGGGCGGCTTTGACGTCGGCCGCTTGCTGCCCTTTGCGAAGCGGCGGATGGTCGGCCCCTTCATATTCTTCGACCACTTGGGACCCGTGCAATTCGAGGCCGGTATCCCCCGAAGTGTGGATGTGCGGCCGCATCCCCACATCGGCCTATCAACGGTCACATATCTATTCGGAGGCGAGGTCATGCACCGGGACAGCGTCGGCTCCGAGCAGGTCATCCGCCCCGGTGAAGTCAACTGGATGACGGCCGGCCGCGGCATAACCCACTCGGAGCGTTTCGAGCGCGCGCGCCGCGAAGGAGACCTGATACACGGCATCCAGGCCTGGGTGGCGCTGCCCGAGCGCGACGAAGAAACAGAGCCAGCCTTCTTCCACCACGGCACGGCCGATCTACCTGTTTTTGACGACGGCGCAGCTAGGGCCCGGCTCATCGCTGGCAAGGCATTCGGCGCGGAAGCGATCGTTCGAACGCACTCGCCGATGTTCTATCTGCACTGGGAGCTCCAGCAAGGGGCGCGTGTACGCTTGCCTACTGGCCATCCGGAACGCGCCGCATACGTCGTGCAGGGGTCAATCGAAATCGACGGGGCGAGGCTAGGGCCGGGGAACATGGCCGTCTTGGCGGCCGGCGACCAGGGGATCTTGCGTGCCATCAGCCCGGCCATCGTGATGGCTCTTGGCGGCGAGCCCTTAGGTCGCCGGTTCATAGAGTGGAACTTCGTATCGTCTTCCAAGGACCGGATCGAGCAGGCGAAGGCAGACTGGCGTGCAGGGCGCATCAAGTTGCCCGACCTTGACCACGATGAGTTCATCCCTCTGCCGGCCGATCCGACGCCGCCCGACAAACCGATGTCCTGACAAGATTGTCAACTTCCCCGGTACGGCACACCGTCGTGCGCGCCTTCCAAAATTGGCGTAGATCATTACGAGGTCGACGTCCGGGCGCGACAGTACGGGTTGACCGCGGACGAGCCGCCGACCCGTGGCCGCCAGACGCGGCCGGGTTAATCTCCAATGGAACACTGCAGCCCAGCGTGGAGCAACAGATAGACGTGAAGACGAAAAGGAATCGCCCATGGCCGAGCAATATCTAGAGGACTTCGCGGTCGGTCAATCGTTCGGATCTGGCCGGATGCGAGTAGATAAGGAGCGCATTCAGTCCTTTGCGCGGGAGTTCGATCCCCAGCCGTTTCATCTGGACGACGAGGCGGCTCGTGGGACCATTTTCGGCGGACTTGCGGCAAGTGGTTGGCACACCGCCGCAATCACGATGCGACTGCTGGTTGACAGTGAATTCAAGCCCGCCGGCGGCATCGTTGCTGTGAGCGTCGAAGAAATCCGCTGGCCTCGGCCTGTCCGCCCCGGAGATGAACTGAGACTCGACGTTGAATTACTTGAGGCAAGGCCATCGAAATCGAAGCCATATCAAGGAGTGATCAAAGTGAAAACAACCACGCTAAATCAGCACGGCGAGGCGGTGCAGATCTTCCTTGGCAACCTAATCGTTCCGCGCCGCTCCAACCAGTAAACCCACCGCGGCGCCTGGTGGGCATCTTCCCGACGTGAGCTCCCATCATGGGCCTGCCAGCTCCATGGCCAACTCCGCCCGCAAACTCTGAAGGTCGCGGGAAATCGTCGCTACCGCAAGCGTCCGATCGCCGCGCATATACGAGACCGCGCAATCACGAGATGCTAGTGTTCCTTCGATCCGGACGGCGTCCCATTTCTCCGCGTGACCGACGTAGTTGATCGCGACGTCATAGTGCTGGCTCCAGAAAAACGGCACCGCATCGAAGGGTTCGCGATGTCCGAGGATGTTTCGCGCCGCCACCTGGCCCTGGCGCTGCGCCACAACCCAGTGCTCGACGCGGATGTGATCGCCGGAATGCGGATCGGGCCAGCGCGCGACGTCACCCGCGGCAAACACGCCAGGAACGTTGGTTTCGAGGTGCTCGTCGACCGCGATGCCGCGGTCGACGGTGATCCCCGCCTGTTGTGCCATAGCAATCGATGGCCGCACACCCACACCCAAAACCACCAAATCCGCTTCGAGTCTCGCGGCGTCGCTAAGCACTACACTTTGACCGTCAATACGGCTGATAGTCCTACCCAAATGGAAGGAAACGCCGTGCGACTCGTGGATTTCTTGAACGAGACGACCGACCTCCGGACCCAGCACTCGCTCCAAGGGGACGCTCTCCGGTCCGACAACGTGAACCTCGATGCCGCGCGTACACAACGATGCGGCAACCTCCAGCCCGATGAAACTCGCCCCCACTACAACGGCACGCTTGGCCGACACGGCTTTGGCGACAATCGCCCGGCAGTCGGCAAACGTGCGCAGATAATGGATCTGCGATTTTGCGGCGCCCGGGACTTCGAGTCGCACCGGTTCGGCACCGGTCGCAATCAGCAGTGCTCCGAATCCGTAGTCCTTGCCGTTTTCGACCTGCACGCGTTTGCGATGCAGGTCGACCGACGACACTCGTGAGTTGAGCATGAGGTCGATGTTGCGCTCAGCGTAGAACTGCGGCGCTCGCAGCGGCATCCAGTCCTCCGGCGCCGTACCCGCAAGGAAATCTTTGGACAGATTCGGCCGGTCATATGGCGGCGAGTCGTCGGCGCTTAGCATGGTAACGGTGTCTTGGTAGCCTTCGCGACGTAGCATGTCCGCGGCGGCCAGACCGGCCGCGCCTGCCCCGACAATAACCACGGAAGCGGGGACACTCGCAGAACTTGTGGGCGCGCTCCTTCGCGAGTTCGCTTCCGGGAGCTTTTCGCGAACAAAGGCCGTGTCGCCGACAATCTCGACACGCCAACAGGGAATCGGGTCCAACGCGGGCGCGCGCAAAGCCTCGCCGGTGCGAAGGCTAAAGCAGGCATGGTGCATAGGACAGCGCACGGTATCGCCCACGATCAGGCCTTCGACGAGCGGCGCATGGTAATGCGGGCAAAGAGCGCCTACGGCGAACAACGAACCGCCATTGCGCAGCAAGATTGCATCTTCTGCATCGATGCGCCCAAGGACCATCCTACCATCCGGCAGCGCCTGGAGCGCAACCCCGCTTCTCAAATCCAAACTTGGAGCCTTTTCCATGTCGGTCATGAAATCCTCCCCTTGGCCCTCGCATTGGCGTACCCGATCGCGCCAAGATTCGAGTGTGCCCTCGCAGCGTCATTGTAGTGTTTCTGAGGATGCGTCTGCGGCGGACGTGATTCGCTCAAGTTCGGCGCTTCACCCATAGACGGTGGCGGCATTAGTCCAACGTCAGCGCCAACCTGGTGCACTCCGCAATGCACGGGCACCCGGTGGTCGGTTGCTCAGGCTACGGCCTTTGCCCGGACGCCGAGTTCCCCCGGGCCCTGGACAACACCCGCTATCTCTGCGTGACCGTACCCGGGCGCGATTGCAACAAATGCGCGAGGCCTATGCTGCCGCCATGCCATCGGCCTGCACCCGGCAAGGTATCTGGAACAACTGCACATCCATGTTCGCGCAGGCGAGGTGCCCGCTTACGGCAACGTACAGAATGTGGAGCACCGCCTCGGGAATAAGAGGCCGCAGTGGCGCGAGAAACACGCACATCGGGACGTTGCGAATGCCGCTCGAGGCAGGTACGCGTTCCGCAACGGCGTGCAATCGTCGCGGCGACTAAGCGGAAGGCTCCAGCGTCGAACCGTTATCAGTGCCGGTCACGCTGCGCGCATAGGCCCTTGCAACGACAGCAGCTGGCAGACCTTGAGATGGATCCATCTTGAGGGCTTGCAGCGTCTCGGACACCCACGGCGGGCTGACGGCGTTCACGCGTATGCCACGCGGCGCTTCCAGTGCGGCCGCTCGGACGAAACCCTCCACGCCGGCATTCACC
>Ga0181521_10004646_pt1 | contig 15576 bp, 11 predicted proteins | sample PEATcosm2014_Bin_32_FD_119764 | JGI IMG/M metagenome (GOLD analysis project Ga0181521, IMG submission 119764) | Peatland microbial communities from MTU Mesocosm Facility, Houghton, MI, USA - PEATcosm2014_Bin02_60_metaG | ecosystem: Environmental > Terrestrial > Soil > Wetlands > Peat | place...
ACGAACCCGCGAAGCTCTTGAGCATGCCATCGCCGAGGCCCTCAAGCGGATCACACCAGACAACGCCAGGGCATGGTTCAGGTTTTGCAGCGCAGTCTACAGCATTTCCTAAAATGCTCTAAGTAACACAATTATATATACTTAATTAGAAACGCATCTCTTCTTCGCTCAAGATTTTCTCATTTGAAATAAATTCGAAAACTTGAGCGAGCGAGGCAAAACAGAGCTATACTGTTGCGTCACCTGAAAATCGGAATGGGGACAATGGAAGCCGTTGTGCGGCTTTCGGCGATGGTGACAGGGAGGGTTGAGAATATGACAACCTGCTGCTTCACTACCCGCAGAAACTTCCTGAAATCGACAGTGGCTGGCGGAACTGCTGCAGCGATGGCTTGGCGCCTGCCTTCGGCATGGGGCGTTGACGTTCCTTTCGCCGCTCTGGGCAGCTCGACAAGCCGAGTCTCTCTGGCCGCCGGCGACGATCGCGCCAACATTGCGTTCAAGGCGCTCGAGCCGTTCAAGAAAGAGATTGCCGCCGCGATTGGGAAGAAGCGCGTCATCATCAAGCCCAACAACGTCATTCCCAACCACCCGTTGTCTGCCTCCCACGCCGACAATCTGGAAGGCATTCTGGAATTCCTGAAGTCCATCGGCAAAAAGGACATCGCGATAGCCGAGTCGCCTGCCATGGGTTCGGCCCTGGATGGTTTCGAGAGCCTTGGCTACAAGAAATTTGTCACCCAGTACGGCGTGAAGCTCGTCGACCTCGACAAGGATGATTTCCAGGTGCTTCAGTGCATCGACCAGAAGGATTTTCAACCCCACCCCTGCCGCATGGCAAAGACGATGCTCGACCCCAACAACTTCATCATCTCGGCGGCGAAGCTGAAGACGCACGACCTGGTTGGTATCACGCTTTCATTGAAGAATGTGGTGGTTGGTTCTGCGCTCAAGGATGCGGCCAACCGGCCCTTGAGCGGCAAACGCGTCACCCACGGCGGCGGCACTTACGGCATCAACTACAACCTCTTTGCCCTCTCCGCCAAACTTCATCCGCATCTGGCGGTGATCGACGGCTACGAAGGCATGGAAGGCACCGGCCCGGTCAACGGCACGCCGATCGCGCAGAAGGTCTGCATCGCCAGCATGGATTGGCTGGCGGCCGACCGCGTCGGAACGGAACTCATGGGCGTCGACTTCAGCAAGATCGGTTATCTGACCTTCTGCGCGCAGGCGGGCGACCGGGGCCAGTCGGATTTAAGCAAGATTGAGATCGTCGGCCCGCCGATCAAGGATTACGCAAAGACCTATCAACTGCCGAAGCAGTGGGAGCAGATCACTAGCTGGCAGAAGCCCATGATCATTGTTTGACGGCCTTCTGCGTATCTGCCAAATCTGAGACTAACTGCGATGTGCTCGGGACTCGAGACGCGCCTTCGGCGGTCCCAGGTCCTTACGCCGTTTACGAGAACAAATCTGCTTTGCTCCTAGTTTATAGGTTGGCTTGAGGCCTTTCCCCGCTCGCCGTATACTCCAGTCCTGCAGGACCTAGCCGTCGACCGGATCCTCCAACGGCCCCGCATTGGAGAACGTAGCCGTGCTCGAAAAGCAAATCATTCAAAGCGACCGGATGCGTGCGGGAAGGTAGCTACTGATATTTCGGGATCCCTTCATTGATCGAGCAGGAATGTAGGATCACGACTCAGCGCGCCTCGAAGGCCTCAAGCCGGCTGGAGTTGCCCGTTCACAATCACATTCTCGTACCTGAGACCTTTGACGCCGCTGGCCGCGAGCTTTTCCTGCTGCAGCGCCACGTTGAAATCCTCGAAGGAGACGTTGCTGATCTCCATTTGACCAGGGTTTGGCCTGATCGTGCCGAACGCTGTGTAATGACCCTTGATGCCGATGAAGCTCAGGTTACGAACCACAGAGTGCGGCGGCGCTTCACGCTGCAGATTCGTATACTGCGACCACGGCTGCACCGAAAGAATCGCGGAGGCTGTGGCTTCGGATCCAAGCGTCAGCACGCCGCCGCCACGTCCGACTGTGAGAGATCAGATCGAGCTGAAGAGAACGCCGTTATTGAGCCGAGTCGGTGGTCACGCGGACTTTATACCGGCTTGTCAGCTCATCGAGCATCATGGTGATGATTGTGGCGGACATGCCAAGGCCCTTGACACCAAGCGGCGCGCCGTTCTCGGAGTCGTACCGCTCAGAGATGCCGGCTTTGAGCGCATTGGCGACGGTAAGATCGGCGACCCGAGCCGCTTGGGCTCGATAGCCATAATTCGCGAGGCCTTTCGCAACTTGATAGTTCGGAGCGGGCCACACGTCTCCGCGCCAGAACTGCGAAGATACAAAGCTGGGATTTGTGCTTGCCACGGTGGGGACAGGCAGCGGCGTAGCCCACGCGGGCTCCGCCAGAATCGCGGCCATTGATGCTGCCTGCGAAGCAGAAGGCACCCGTGCGATCAACGGCATAAAGCCACCAACCGTTGGGGTCTGGATTTGGATAAATGTGTCGCGATGCACAGAGAGGAAGCAACTCTGCTGCTGCGACCACATGTGGGTGCGCATTGCCGCGGCGCCCTTGGCATACCGCGCCCTGCGGCGCTGGGCCATCGCATGATCACCGAGGATAGTGGCCATCCTTACAAGTGACAGCTCCGACAACAGGAGATAAGCCGTGTTCGCTGGAATAAGTATGTCCCCATACCACGCGCCGTTCTCGAATCCGACAGCACGGCCGGGATGAGGCGTCAGGTGCAGGTCGTCAAGATCTACCTCGTGATCGTAGGTTTCATAGCGTGCGTGTTGCGCGTCTCCGCTGTAAGCACCCACGCCAATCAATCCGCATCCTGTAACATCGCGCTCGCGCCAATACCATTCATGGAAATTCTCCAGAGGCTGCAGTCCTGCGCGCAGAAGGTCCGTATCGTGATTGCGTTCATAAACGCGCTCCATGCCCCACGCAAGCAAGGGGGCCTGGGAATACGCGGGAAATGTTTCCCAGTCTTTGCCGGAACGGATTTCGGGCGCGTCGAACGGCGCCATAAAATTCGCAATCATGCCATGCATGAAAGACGGCTTGACTTTGTTCCAGCGCTGCTGGAAATCCCAATAATTCTGAAAAACTCCGCGAATCGTTTCCTGCTGTCCGGGCAGGACCGAGAGCAGGTCCACCACGAACATCGTATCCCAAAGCCATTGAGCATAATAGCCACCGCCCGGAACAATCCACCTATACGCCAAGGGGGGATCCGGCGGACGGATTTTTCCCAGTACGCAATCCGCGTATGCGTCTACGAGGAACTGCCAGCTCGCAGGATCGTTGCTGCTGAAGAGCGGCTTTAGAAGCGAGGCGACCTGATCGCGCCCAGGCGCAGGCTCGCCGACAGAGGGGGCTTGCCCCAAGAGTTGAAGTGTAGCCTTTGGCGCGGTTGCAGCCACGATTGTGCTTGCAATCCCACCCAGAAGCTTTCGCCGGCCGGAGTCGATCGAATTGGAAGTCCACTTCATGGAGGCTCCTCCGATGGGCTGAATTCTACTCAGGAGAGAGCTCAAAGCGATGCGGCTTTGGCTGCGCCAGCCTGCGCTGTTCATCGGCGAGTGCGGTGTCCTTCACTTCCAGTGCCCTCAGAGTCTCCGCGTCGTTGCCGGTCTTCGGATCCTCAATCGCCAACAGGAAGCGTGCCTCGTCCAATCTCGTCCGCTTGAGCTCGATTCCATCTACTCCCTTCGCCTGGTTTTCCATCGGTGTGGAGTAGAGGGCAAGATTCACACCCGCCCCAAGCTGCTCCCGCGCGAAGGAAGCGATCCTCTTGCCATCGATCTCCAACGTGTATCGGGCCGCAGGCAAGCCGTTCACACGGAGTAATTGCTGGTTCATCGCCTCCAGGCTGGAGATGCTCAGAACAAATTGCGTCATTCCGTCGTCCAACTGCAATGGCAGGGGCAGCGCATTGTCGGTCTGCGTCCAATGCAAGGTGCCATCTTTGAGGGTGAGATCGGAGACCTGTGTATTCTCAGTCGCGCCCGCTTTTTCGAGCGGCGCATCCAGTTGCACGCTGCTCACAACCGGCGACAGCCCCCATGAATGCGCAAGCGCCGCGGCCATAACCCAATGAGATGCTTCCGCAGGATGAATGCGATCCGGGATCAGCAGGGCTGCTAAAGAGCTATTCTTTTGTTTCCCGCCGTTCAGCAGGTCGGTCTCAACCTGATTGAAGTCGCTGAACCCAAGATGCGACGAGGCTGCCAATTCCTTCACGAAGGCAGAATGGTGGCTTATAACCTCGTTGTAACCAGCAAACTCGCTGCCGTGCGTAACTTCATCGTACGGAGTAGGAGAAATAAGGGTAACTCTGGCCGCCGGCATTTCGCCTTGAAGAGCGTCCAGCAACTTGCGATAACCTCCCATGTAGACGTCCAGATATTTCTGGTTGAACGCCATATAGTAGCCGTCATTCATGCCCAGCATGATTGTGATCATCGTTGGCTGATGCGGAAGTACATCTCGCTTCAGCCGCGCCTGCATATCACCGGTATAGCCGCCATATACCGTGTCTCCGGGGATTCCAGCATTCCAGAAAGTGATGTGCAACTGCGGATAGCGGGTGAGGACGAAGTCCTCCATAAAACGGGTATACAGCCTTTGGGCCGTGATGCTGTCGCCGTAAAAGACCACTCGGTCGCCTTCGTGCATTGCAAATTGCTGGCCATAACTGCGCGGTGCGCTCATCACCAGCAAAGCCAGCATCGCAATCAACAAGGGCTTCCGTTTCATCGTGCCTCCAGACTCAATTTTGAAAATGAAATCGCTTAGCGCGCCTTGATTTGCACTGTGACCTCTCGCCCTGTCGCGCTATCGGAGGTATGGCCTCTGACACGCCGGCATCTGTTGTGCTCCCGCCGGTGTGCCTAGATGAGATTGAATTTGGAGCCAAACATCCGCCGGGGAAACTGGATATTGCCAGCTCGCCGCGACCTCGCCTGACGGAGAAATTAGCCGCAGCGTCGCTGTTTTTCGGTCATCAGCTTTGCGCAACCCCGACGCATTCGCCGCATCGATCTCGACTCCCGGTTCGAAGTTCCAATTCGTACGCCATCGCTGGACTTCGTCCTCGGTCATCGAACGAGCAGGCACTGCGATGCTTACCAGTCCGAGGTCCGCAAACTGGTGCATCATGCTCTCGACCAGCACCAATTGACCGCGCGATTTGTCTGCTTCCGGATCTCCAGGCGGTGCGAGCACAGCACCGAGCACCCAACTGCCGGCGAGTGGGTGCATGCCCGCCGGCGCGGTCTTTGACGCGGGTTGCTCTATCGCGGGCTCTGCAGTCGATGGGCGCACGCCAGTCCCCGCCGTTTTTCGCAGCAGTTCCTCCAGGCAGCCGCATAAATCAACCGGCTCATTAGCGGCTGGGTCTGCCTCTGCCCGAGAACGCGGGTCTGCCCAAGGCGACGCAGCGGTCCTCAAGCTCGACCCTTCCTGAAACGGTTGCGGCGGAACAGTTCTCTTCGGCGCACAATAGCGGTTGCCTGAAAACTGCATGCCCGATTGGGATGAGACGAACGATCGAGATACAGCAATGATGGTGTTGCCCACAAATCGATTGGGCCGATTCCCCGTGAACTCCGCGGTCGATTGAAAAGCCGGGACACGCACTGGCGGACCCCAGATCACTGTGTTGTCTGCAATCTCCACCCCGTCGAGCTTGCCTCCGTTCCACGTATAGAGAAAGATGGCGCCTTGCCTTTCCGAAAGACGAGGACTGCGCCCGTTGTGAATACAGGTATTCTCCCTGATCTCGCTGTGAATCGAATCTCCGCTCGGTCCTTCGGCTCCAAAAACCGAAACACAATAGCCCTGCGAGTCATGACCAAAATTGTGCTGCAGGAGGTTATTCTCATCGCCATAATCGATATCGAACACGCCTCCATCCACGCCCGGAGAATCGGTGAAGTAGCCTTCGTTGTATTCCACGCGGCAATCCCGGCACCGCCACTCCCAGATGGCATTGGGCGTTCCAATGGTTTGTGTTTCCTGCATTCCGGTGTTCCATGCGACATTGTGTTCCAGCACGCCGTCGGAGACACGAGCGAGCAGAATGCCATCGCCTGCCACGTCATGGACCATGGAATTCCGGACCTCGATATGCTCGCCGTGATCATCCACGCCGCCTGCATCAAAACCCGCGCCGTTGACAATGATGCCCGCCCATTCGGAGGTCCCGTAGGCGGTAACGCCATCCACGATGACGTCGTCGATGCGGCTTTTTGCGTGGTCATCCGGAGTAATCACCACCAGCCCGGAGTCCTTGGTGAGTGGGGTACCGGGCACGTCATGCACCACAACATTGGTGATCCTGAAGTGGCGCATGACCGGCGAACTACCGCCAATATGGATGCCGTAGGGAGAGCCGCCCACCACTTCGAGATTCTCGATTTCCCAATACTGCTGGTCGCTGAGCCTGAGGCCCGCGGATTCAGATCCGCCCACGATGATGGGCAAGGCACCCTGCCCGTATGCGCCCAGTCGAATCGGCGCCCGATCGGTTCCGGATCCTTTCGGCCACAACATGCCGTCGCAGCGTGTGTTGCGTCGTAACAGGAGAGCATCTCCCGGTTGATAGTTATAGGAATTCGCCTTTGCCACCGTGCGCCACGCGGTCTGCGGCGTCAGGGAGTCCGCCGTATCATTTCCGTCCTTGCAATCCAGATAATGGATCGACTGGCCGACTGCACATGTTTCCGATGCCAGCGCAAGGAGCAGGAATAGTGGAAAGCACACCCTCATTTGGGCGCCTCCTTCGGGGCCGATGCGGAGCTGTGGTCCAGTGTGCGAGCGGTGCCTTCCTCGATTGCTGGATCGCTGCCGCCGCCGGGATTTGCGCGGCGGCAACGATAGACCAGCCAGAACATGCGGCTCACGGAAAGCTTGATGGCGGACCTGCTTCAGAAGGTGAGCCGTCCCGCGAACTGCATCACGCGTGGAGAATATCCACCCGTGATCTCACCAAACTGCTTACCGGCCGCTATATTGCCGATTGGGTTATCGTAGTGAGCTGTATTCAGCAGATTAAAGGCCTCAATGCGAATCTGGAACTTCATCTCTCGCGGAAGTGTGAGGATCTTGAAAAGCGACATATCTTCGTTGGTGTATCCGGGGCCATAGATGATATTCCGTCCGGCATCGCCGACAATCAAGGTCTTTCCCGCAGCCGTGGATGCGGATTGCCCGGCGGGCACCACGAATGCCTTGGTGTTGAACCATTCACTGATTGTCCGGTGCGCCACGGCGGTGCTGCCAACAAGATTGGGTCGCAAGCCTGGGTAATCGGGATTGTTGCCGCTGCTCACCACGTTGACCGGCTTGCCAGTTTGCAGCGTTGTGATGCTGTTCAACTGCCACCCACCAAGAACATTCTGCTCCAGGTTATTCGAATGGGAGAGGAACCGCTTGCCATGGCCGACGGGAAGCTCAATAATCTGGCTGGCCACAAAGTGATGGCGAAGATCGGTGTCGGAGCTTGCGTATTCGCTGCTGATGTTGAACGGGTTTTGCGGATAGTTACTACCCTTGCCCAGATCGAATGGCGCAGGCCCGTTATCGAGCCCGTGGGCATAGGTATACGAACCCAGAATACCGTATCCGTTGTGGAAACTTCGGTTGATCTTAGCTTGCATGGAGCTGTAATTGCTCAGGCCAACCGGCAGAAGGGCATCCACTTTCCCGATCGAAGACGAGAGATGGTTGTTCACGTTGTAGTTTCCGACCGCGTAGGAGAGGTTGCGCGTGTTTGCGCCGACGAAACCCAGCTCCGCTGAAGTGGAGTTGCCTAACTGTTTCTCAACGGTGAAGTTGTAGTTGATGGAGTGCGCGGTGGGGAAACTGGTCGGCTCCGAATAAACAGTCTGCGTGCTGCCACCGGAGACATTCGCCAGGTTGATCGTGCCACCGCTTGAAGGAAGGGCGATGGTTGTAGAGCGCGGAGATCCCGCGTCGAGTATATATCCCAGGTAATAGTCGGAGTTAATGAACTCCTGCTGGGTAAAGAACGGATAGTTCTTCGTCAGAATGTCCTCGCGGGCGTCATTCTCCGGCGAGTAGAAGACCCCCATGCCGCCGCGGACCACCCAGGTCGGCCTGAACTTGTAACTAAGTCCGAAACGTGGCATCAAGTCGGCTTTATTTGAATTTACAAGCGATCTTGAGTTTCCGCCGCGGCCGGCAAGAGACAGCAATAAAGTCGTGGTACTAAAGTTCGACTCATCGTTGTTGGCTTCGACATAGGGCTGCTGATATTCGTAGCGAAGTCCATAGGTAAGATTCAGCTTCGGGTTGATCTGCCAGTAATCCTGCAGATAGAACGTATGCTCGTTGGCTGAGGTGCTCGCATTGGTCAGTTGCAGGCCCTGGTCGACAACATAGGGAAGCCCAAGCAGAAGGTCCGCTATCTCGCTTCCGCCCGTGCCGTAGTATGCCGACGGGTCGTAGAATCCGTATGCGTTATCACAAGGGCTATAGGTGTAATAACAGTAAGTCGGATCGCTGGTCATGGCATCGTATGCCCCGCCGATGTACTCGTACGGAGTTGGGAACAGCGAGAAGTTCGGATGTGAGTTGAGGTGCCGGTACTCATAGCCGAACTTGACATCATGCGTGCCTTTGGTCCAAGTAAGCCCCTCCAGGAAGGTGAGGTTCTTGTCGCGGAACGTGAGCGGCTTGTAGGTCGAGCCTCCCACGGTGGGTCCGCTTTGGAACTGAATCTGAGGAAGATTGTTGGTCGACGGGAAGCCTGGAATGATCACGTTCTGGATGCCCCAGGTAGACGCCAGCTGGGTGCCGGCAAGCGGGCTGTTTTGCGTGAGAGGCGAGACAAAGTAGCTTGCGCCTGCTTCATTCAATAGCGCCGGCGAGAAGACGTGATTGTACCGGACCGAGATCACGTTATTCTCGAAGCTGGTCAGGTCGCCGCTATCGGCGCTGCCGCCGTTCTTGACAGGAATGGCGCCGGCGTAGGGGTCGCCGGTAATTGTGTCACCTTGTTCAACGTCGTATGTAAGGTACGCGCGGTCTTTCTGCGAGAAGGTGTAGTCCAGGCGCAGGTTGGCGACATTGTTGTTGTCTGTGTAGGCTTGATTGACATCAAAATTAGTAAAGAAGGAATTGTTTTCGGGCTGAGGGAACAGGTTCTGAAATATCTTTTTCCCGGCTGGACTCACCATGTTTTCCGGAATGATATTCCCCGGAAACTGGTAAGTATAGTAGTTTGACTCGAAGAAGAAGGGGTTGAAGATAGGCACTTGATTCCCCGTGTAAGGATCGGTCAATCCCGACAGGTCTGCGTCGCCGGCGGCATCGAACTTTACCTGGTTCACGGGAGGCGTGTTCGCAAGATACGAGAAGGATTCATTTAGACGGTTTCCCTCAAATGCGAGGAAGATGAACGCTTTGTTCTTCAACAACGGACCGCCAATTGTCGCGCCATAGATTTTTTGCTCCAGCGTGGGCGTGGTACCTGCCGCGGTAAACGGATTGTTCGCTGCCGTGGCTGTCGGGCGATAGAACAAATAGGCGCTGCCGTGGTAGTCGTTCGTGCCGGACTTGGTCTGGATCAGGACCGAGCCGCCGGAGGCACGTCCAAACTCCGGCGCGTAGGTCGATGTGACCATTTTGAACTCCTGCAGGGCGTCGGGACTGGGCACCATATTCGTGTCGTTGTTGCGGTTGCCGGTCACTTCGGTGCCGTTGATCTCAACGGAGTTCGAGAATTCACGCTGTCCATCGACGGAAATGTTCAGATTGTTGCCGCCTCCGCCATTTCCCACGCCCGGCACAAGAAGCATCAGGCTTGTGAAGTTGCGGCCCTCGAGCGGCAGATCCGTGAGTTCACGGCCATCAATCACCTGGCCGGTTTCAGCGCCTTCGGTCTGCAGAATCGGCGCGGAGCCGGAGACCTCGACATTCGATGTCACAGCACCGACCTTCATGGAAATGTCGAAGCGCGCCTTCTGATCGATGTTGAGGTCGAATGCCGGAATGGTTGAGGTAGCGAATCCAGGCGCTTCGACCGCGATCGTGTAGTGACCCGGCGGTAGCGCGGTCAAGTCGAATTCCCCTGACTGATCGGTCGTTGCTGTGGTCTCGATCCCGGTATCCACGTCGTGGATCGCGACTTGTGCACCTTGTACGACCTTGCCGGCAGGATCAGAGACGTGACCGGAGATGGAACCAGTTGTTGCCTGCGACCAAGCCATCACGCCGCCGGCCAAAAACACCACAAAGAGCAGCCTCACACTCAGTTTTCTCATCACCTTTGAACACTCCTCGCTGAATCCGTTTCGGAGATCGAATCTCACGACTCAAGGGGCGCCGGGTTCCATGCACCCGGAGAGATTTCCCTTCCTGGGTCTTGTTGGGAAGGACTGTTTCGCGCAGACCAACAACCGGGAACGATTTCCCGGCAAGTCGAGTAATCGTTTACCCGACTGCTACCGGAAAAGCGCCGAGGTGTCCCCTAAGTGTAGAGCCCTCTTTTCCCCTACAAGTGTCTATAAGACGAACCAGGGTGGGGCTTTCTTTACAGAGAGAGAAAGAATCCGATTGACCTTATACGGAAATAGAAATTACCGCTGCACCTGGCGCATGCTCTTCGAGGGCTTTAGAACTGGAAACCGATGTGCGGGAAATCGCCTATCGCTTCTCCGCTGGATGCATACTGCCTTCCCGGGTTAGCGAGATGGCCGCGAGCTGGTAAGCGGGGGCGCTGGCAAATGCTGCGGCAGCCACAAACCAGATGTACCAGCTAAGTGCCGTCATGGATTCTGACAGCAGGTTATGGCTGCTGGCCCAGATAGCGGCGTCTCCTGCCGAGGTGACAACAATTGCCAGCACGAACATTCCCCAGCACTTGGCCACCAGGCCCTGGCCCATTCGGATCACGGAGCGATGTACCAGGATTGCCTCTATAAGTAGCAGAGATAGAAGCGGATCGCTCAGCCATAACAGCATGGTTCCCAGTGATTGATGGCTACCTAATAGAGGAAGATTGATGGAAAGCTGGCTGACAGAGAAGGCCACGACGAGAACCAGCAGCGCCTTGTCGGCGCGTGTGAGTGACCCCAGGAGATGGAATTTGCGTTGAATGCCCAGTACGCGCCCCAGCCCGATGGCCAGAAAGGCCATCGACAACGGACCGCCCACCACGAGCCCCATTTGGCCGAGATTAGTAAACAGCCGTCCCGGAAGCAGACCGAACTGAAGCCAATGTCCCCAGGGCAATTGGCCATCGGAAACAGCCCGCAGCAGCACGCCACCAAGCCGCGCCAGGGCAGCGCAGGCGATCATCCCCCACGCCAATCGCATCGGCTCGTCCGGATCGAACCACGACCGGCAGATAAGGGCCAGGCAACACTCAGTGGCTGTCATCACCAGAAAGAACAATGTGCCCAGCGTCGAAAAATACCAGCCGAGCACGACATACCCGCCGGTGACGAGAAAATGCGCATAGGCAGCCATGCCTAGGGCGAGATGCAGCGCGAACAGAATCCAGATCAACCGTACCGTTCGAGGCATGAGTGTTCGTCAGAGATCCTGCAAAACGCGCCGGGAGAGCTCCCGAGTGGCGCGGCGGCCGAGAAATGCTGTGAAGATGGGTGTCGAAGAAGCCAGAGAAATCGGGCTGCCCTTGCCGCGCAGCGAACTCAGCGCATGCTGGCCAAAACAACGCTCCATCCAGTTGGCCAGCCGCTCCGCCACAAGTCTTTGTGCCTCGGAGCGCATTGCGGAATCGCTACCCTTCGTCCAAAGGTCGCTCCAGTGATTCAAGCGCGCCTGCAAGTCATCAAGTCCGGAGCTGGCGGCAGCCTCGAAATACACGTCACTGCCAGGAGCGGCCGCAGGCTTGCGCCTCCATGACCGTGGATGCCATCTGCCAAGCAGCTTCATGCTGGTCTCTCTTTCTTTCGCATCCGGATGCGCAGTTTCTTGGCAGCCCGGTGCAACAAACTCCCCACCGTGCCGGGACGGATCGCTAGTTCCGTAGCAATCTCAGTATAGTCAAAACCTTCAGCCCGCAATTGCACGCACTGCCATTCGCGTGGAGCAAGAAACCGCTGTGCCGCTTCAATCCAATCAGCCGCCCGGTCGGCGCCGGGCATGCCCCGCTCGTCACGAAGCCGGTCTTCACCGGCGTCCTCGAGTGGCACAGCCGTTCGCATCGCCGCCGTCTTCAGGAAGTCGCAAACATAGTTATGCGCCACACGGTGCAGCCACGCCCGCGCACTCTCAATATGTTCCCCCTGCACCAACGCCAGGAAGAACCTGAGGTATGTCTCTTGCAGCGCATCCTGCGCCAGTGCGTCGTCTCGCGTTAGTCGATGCGCATATGCAAGAAGCACGCCCGCATGCAACTGGTAGGCCCGAATCGTTTCTTCGCGTGCGCTCTGGGCGTCCACAGATGAATTTCTCCTGAGATGCGCTAGCTGGACAGCAATACTAGTCCATCCAGTCCGCATCGGTCCAATGGATTCATTTGGGCGCTATCGCTGGCAAGAGCTCGATGGCCGGCCATCTTCTGGACGATGCGCTGCATTTCGTGTACAAGGGATTTCGACCTTAATTCGTACACGAGTGAAGAACTGAGATTTGGCAGAATGGCGTCGCCCCGTTGAGCCTCAGGGCATTTGGGTGGTGTATTCAATGTTCGAAAGGCAGGTGGAAATGTTGAAGCCAGGATACATACTCGCGTGTTCCATAGTCGTGCTTACCGCAATTCTGTGTCCTCGAGCATCGGCGCAGGTTGTTGATCCAAACCGTCAAATTGCAGGGCAGAAGGTCGGTGCGGCGCAGACAGTTACAAATCCAGCCGAAATTCCTCCGTTGCAAAACGTTCTTTACGGCGCCGCCTACTACAACGAGTACATGCCCGGCGACCAAGCGGCACGCCTCGACACGGATGTGGCGCTGATGAAGGCAGCCGGTCTGAATGTGGTGCGCATGGGCGAGTCCACCTGGAGCCTCTGGGAACCCGAGGACGGGCGATTCGAATACGCGTGGATGGATCGCGTTGTGGATGCAATGGGCAAGGCTGGAATCAAGGTCATTCTGGGTACGCCCACTTACTCAATCCCCGCATGGATGGCGCACAGACACCCGGAGATTCTCGCCCAGCGGCTCAACGAGAGCATGAACGGCGGTCCGCCGCTGCAGAACGCCTACGGCATGCGCCAGAACATGGACACGGACTCGCCAATCTACCGCTTCTACGCCGAGCGGCTCATCCGCCACATCGTTTCGCATTACAAAGACAATCCCAGCGTGATCGGCTGGCAGCTCGACAACGAGACCTCCAGCTACGATGCCGATAATCCCGATGTCTTTGCTGGTTTCCAACGGTACCTCGAGAAGAAATTTGTCACTCCCGACGCGCTCAGCAAGGCGTGGTTTCTCAATTACTGGGGCGAGAACATCCACTCCTGGGAGGATCTGCCGCGACGCGAAGGTGCGCAAAGCACCGGCTACAAGCTGGAATGGACGCGCTGGAGCCAGATGCGGGTGACAGATTTTCTCAATTGGCAAGCGCGAATCGTACGCGCATGCGCTTCGCCGCGGCAATTCGTCACCACCGATTTTGCCGGCGCCATGCGCCATGACGTGGATGAAAACGCGATCGCCTCGTTCCTCGACATTCCTGCCGTGAACAATTACCACGGCACACAGGACCACTTCGACGGCTCATCGCAATCTCTCGCGGGCGATTTCACGCGCTCGCTCAAGCGCGCGAACTACCTGGTCACCGAGACCAATGCGCAGACGACTGGATGGAGCTCAGCCTTCCAGTTCCCGCCCTACGACGGGCAAATACGCGAGGACGTTTATACCCATCTCTCCAACGGTGCTGATATGGTTGAGTACTGGCACTGGGCGTCGATCGCCGCCAACCAGGAAACCTATTGGAAGGGCGTCTTATCGCACGACCTCGAACCGAACCGGGTGTATGCCGAGGTGAGCCGCACGGCACACGAGCTGCAGAAAATCGGCCCGCATCTCGTGGGTCTGGAGATTCGCAATCAGGTGGCGATCCTCTACAGCCGCGACTCCGCCAACGCCATCGGTTTCATGCCCTTTACTTCCGCCGGCAAAGAATGGAGCGGTGCCGGGCCCACGGCTGATTATGGCTCGCTCGTACAGCAGCTTCATCGTTCCCTGTACGAACTCAACTTAGGATCGGATTTCGTCTTTCCCACCACGACGGATTTCTCCGCATACAAGCTGCTGATCGTTCCGGCGCTCTACATTTCCGACGACGCCCTGCTCAAAAGAATCTCGGATTACGTCAAGAACGGCGGCCATGTCGTCATGACCTTCAAGAGCGGATTTGCTAATGAGAATTCAGCGGTGCGTTGGGAACGGGCGCCGGGTCCGCTGCGCGAGGCAGCCGGCATCAGTTACCAGGAATTCTCAAATCTGGAGCATCCGCTAACATTCAAAGGCGATCCGTTCCATGCCGCTGCCGAAAATCAAGTGCGGTATTGGGCTGAGTTCCTCGTGCTGGAAAACGCCAAACCTATCGCGTTCTACGATCACCCCTTCTTCGGGAGGTGGCCGGCTATCACTGAAAATGAATTTGGCGCCGGCAGCCTGCTATACGAGGGAACATATCTGTCTGATGAGCTGCAAACCGCGGTGCTGCGCCGGGAGATCCAGAAAGACAATTTGGCCGGTCCCGACCAGCAGTTACCCGCAGCCGTCCACGCACAACACGGTGTCAATCGCCTGGGAAAGCGGGTGCATTTCTACTTCAACTATTCAGGTGCTGAAGTCAAGGTGCCCTATTCCTATGCAGCCGGGACAAATCTGTTTGATGGGACGCAGGTGACGAATGGGGATGTTCTGCCGCTCGGGCCTTGGGATTTAGCGATCATCGAGGAGTAGCCATGAAGCTGGCGTTAAAAGCCAAATGCACCAAATCGCAAACGGCTTCAGCTCCGCCTCGGAATTGCGTGGAAACCAACCGGCCCTTCTGTATTGCTCTGTTTCATAACCTACACCTTATGGCACGGCCGGATCGATGGGATCGGGCCATTCATTTTGTTGGGTCGCCGGTTGACCCTGACGGCGCAATATCTGGACTTTCGCGTGGCAGCCGCGAACGATGCCGTGTATAACACCTCCGGCGGCTCGATTGCGTTCAGCATATCGCCGGCAGAGTCCAGCACGCGCCTCGGAGTGGAGGTTGATGTATACAGCTGGTACGAACTCAATCGCCACCTGAACATCGGCGGCGGTTACGGCCGGCTCGATGCCGGGCCGTTCCTCTCGCCCCTCACCACCGGCCATACGTATTCTTACCCGTATTTCGCTATTAATTTCAAAGATCATGGGCGATCGAACGGCGAGTAGTTCCGCTCGATGATAGCGGCGAAGTCAAAGCGCGCGGCACCAGACTAAGAGTTGAGCGGATGACCTTGTCTACGAGATTTTCAACCGGGTGTTTCGGAAGGTGCCGGAACAGACAGAAGAGAATGTGGAGCAAATGCCATCCTCAGTCATGCGATGTCGGTGACCTC
>Ga0181521_10004648_pt1 | contig 15574 bp, 17 predicted proteins | sample PEATcosm2014_Bin_32_FD_119764 | JGI IMG/M metagenome (GOLD analysis project Ga0181521, IMG submission 119764) | Peatland microbial communities from MTU Mesocosm Facility, Houghton, MI, USA - PEATcosm2014_Bin02_60_metaG | ecosystem: Environmental > Terrestrial > Soil > Wetlands > Peat | place...
CCCGTACAGCCGGGTATTCTGCGCGCGCTGATCGATCGCGCGGCCGCGCAAAACAGCCTCGTCGAGGAGACGGCGCTTCTCAGAAGCCAGCTCAGTTATCACGGCGTCCTGGGAGATCTGGTGGGCGGTTCCCCCGAGATGCAGCAGGTCTTCTCGCTGATCAACCAGGTGGCGCCGACCTCCGCGTCCGTGCTGATCACCGGCGAAAGCGGAACGGGCAAGGAGCTGGTAGCCCGCGCGCTCCATCGCCTCAGCCCGCGCGCGGCGGGCCCGTTTGTGGCCATCAACTGCGCCGCCCTGACCGAGACGCTCATTGAAAGCGAATTATTCGGTCACGAAAAAGGCGCATTCACCGGCGCCCTGGAGCGTCACGTCGGCTGCTTCGAGCAGGCCAACAACGGCACCGCTTTGCTCGACGAAATCGGCGATATGCCGATCGGCACGCAGGCCAAACTGCTGCGCGTTCTCGAAGACCGTAAAGTGCGCCGTCTGGGTGGCAAGACCGATCTGCCGGTCGAGGTCCGCGTCATCGCGGCCACCAACAAGAACCCGGAGGATGCGATCCGGGATAAACTCCTGCGCGAGGATCTGTTCTACCGCCTCAACGTTTTTCATATTCACCTGCCTCCGCTGCGCGAGCGCAAGAGCGATATCGCGCCCATAGCGGAAGGTGTGATAGCCAACCTGAACAAGAAACACGGATGCCGCGTGACGGGGCTCAACCCGGCTGTGCTCGAACGCTTCCGGAACTATTCATGGCCCGGCAATGTGCGCGAGCTGCGCAATGTGCTGGAGCGCGCGGTGATTCTCGCCGGCGAAGGAATGATCCAGGCAAAGCACCTGGCGATGGAAGCCAACGGGACCGAACCCCGGCAGGCGGCGGCCAACGCGGATGCGGGCGAGTCGATTCGCGTCCGTCCGGGCGCCACGATGGAGGAGATCGAGGACGCGTACATCGATATGGTCCTGCGGCGTACAAAAAACAACAAAACCAAAGCGGCTGAGATTCTGGGTATCAGTGTGAGGACACTTCACAATCGCCTCGGCCAGGGTTCGAAGAGCAAAGCCAGAGGCGCCGCCGGGTAAAGCTGTACAACCGCTCCCTCACGGTCACGGCAGAAAAAAACGCCCGCGTTCGTTTAAAATCGAAAGCGTTACTGAGCCGTGACCGTAAGGGAGCGGTTATTGTGACCTCAGGCCGCGGGCAGCGTAAACGCAAATACCGAACCTGCGCCGGCACCCGGCTCCAATTGCATTTTCCCGCCGTGATTTTCCACGATCGTCCGGCAAATCGTTAACCCCAGGCCCACCCCCGGATACTTTCGTCCATGAATGCGCACGAAGGGTTTGAAAATTGCTTCGCGGTCTTCGGGCGCAATGCCGATCCCGTTATCGCTGACGCGAATCGTCCACTGGTCCCCCGGCCCGGGCTGCGCCGACACATGAATGACCGGCGCCGCGTCCCCCCGAAAGCACAGACCATTCCCGATCAGATTCTCGAGCAGCTGAATCAGCCTCTCGAGTCTGACGCCAACCCGCGGCAGCGGATCGCTCGTCACCGTCGCGCCGGAGGCCTGAATTTTGTCGTCCAGTGCCGCAACTACCGCATCGAAGGCCAACTGCAGCGATGCCTCGGCCCCGGCATCCTTCTCCTCGAGCGCCAGCGCGTACTGGGACAGCCCGTCGACCAGGACGCCCATGCGCGCCGATCCGGCAAGAATTTCTTCGAGAAACTGGTCGCATTCCGGATCCAGACGCCCCTTCGCCGCTTCCTGGAGCAATTCGGAGAACGTGTGCACGGTCCGCAAAGGCTCCCGCAGATCGTGGGCGAGGCGGTCGAGGAACGTTACCCAGTTCTGATCCGGCTGGCTCATCTAGAATGGACTCGTGCCGTTGCGCCTCGATGGCAGAATCGATCGGCCCTGGCGATTTTTGGCCATCGGTATCGTTCTCGTCGTTGTCGTGCTATTTTACGCCGACTTCCGCGCCTTCGAGGACGCCACCGCGCAGATCGACGTAACGCGCCAGCTTCTTCAGGGTACCGATGCCGTCCTCTCGTCCGTGAAAGATGCCGAAACGAGCCAGCGCGGCTACCTGATCACGAATGATAAGAACTACCTCGCGCCTTACAACGCGGCTGTCAAAGCGCTGCCGCGCCAACTGGACGAACTGTCCCGTGCCGCCTCCGCTGCCGGTCGCGAAGTCAGCCAGGTCGCCCGCATCCGCACCCTGGTCGACGCCAAGATGGAGGAGCTGAAACTGACCATCCAGGCGCAGGATCAGCGGGGCGAGGCCGCAGCCCAGGCCATCGTTCAAACCGAGGAAGGCCGGCTCACCATGGATGAGCTGCGGGCGGCTAGCGCGCTGGTATCGAGCGGCGAGTATGTCAGCCTTTTCGAGCGCACGCGCGCCTCCGAACTCCATGCCAATCGCTCCCGCATCATCGTCCTGGTCGGCTGCGTGGGGCTCGTGTTCCTGCTCTTCCGCCTCGGAACCGCCGTGGACAAGGTGGTGAGCGAACGCGAGAGCTTCGTCCAGACCGTCGAAGAATCGCGGCGGCTCCTGCAGACGACGCTCGCCAGCATTGGCGACGCCGTGATCGTCACGGACGAAGACGGCGCCGTCCGCTTCATGAATCCTGTCGCCGAAAAGCTGACTGGCTGGGATGTTCAGGAAGCCGCGAAACGCCCCCTGGGTGAAGTCTTTCAGGTGGCCGGCGAACAAAGCCGCGCGCCAGCCGAAAACCCGTTCCTCATGGTGAAGCGCGGCAGCACCACAAGGATCGCGACCGCCGAAGACAGCGTGCTCCTGTCGCGGGACCGCGGCGACATTCCCATCGAGGACAGCGCCGCGCCCATCCGCGATCCACATGGCGAGGTGCTGGGCGTCGTGCTCGTTTTCCGCGATGTCACCGCCCGCCGCATCGCCGAACGGGAACTCGAGCGCTGGAAGCGTTTCTTCGCCGAAGCGGGCTTCGGCATGTTCGTCATGGATCCCAAAACCCTGACATTTGTAGATATGAACACAACTTTCGCCACCATGCACGGATATTCGGTGGATGAATTGCGGGGAACGCCCGTAGCCATGGTGGCAGCGCCCGAATCCCGGGAGAAGTTTCTTTCAGACCTCCGTGTGGCCAGCGACCAGAACCGGCACACGTTCGAGCATCAGCATGTGCGCCGCGACGGAACCGAGTTTCCGAGTCTGATCGACCTGACCACGTTCCATCACGGCGAGGAGCAATACTGGGCGGGTTATTGCTCCGATATTACTGAGCGCAAACAATTTGAGGATGCGCTGAAGGAAAGCGAAGAACGCTTCCGGACCTTGGCGAGCACGCTCCCTCAACTCATCTGGTCGACCGATCCGGAGGGGCGCTTCGAGTACGTGAATCCGGCCTGGATCGCCTATACCGGCTGGAGTGCCGGTCCCTGGCCGGAAGATCCCTGGAGCTTGGTCCTGCACCCGGCGGACCGGGAAGATTTCATGCAGCGCTGGAATAATTCGCTCGCATCCGGCAATATTTTCGAGTCCGAGGCGCGTATGCGGCGCGCCAGCGACGGCGGCTACCGCTGGTTTCTCTGCCGCGGCGTAGCCGTGCGGGACCGCGGCGGCGCCATCGTCCGCTGGCTGGGCGGCTGCACCGACGTGCAGCAGCAGGTCGAAAGCGCCACGCAGCTGAAACTCGCCAACGAGGCCCTGCAGCGTTCCAATGCCGATCTCGAACAATTCGCCTACGCCGCCAGCCACGATCTGCAGGAACCGCTGCGCATGGTCTCCATTTACAGCCAGCTGCTCAAGGAAGAGTTCGGCAACGGGCTGGACAGACGAGCGGGCTCTTACATCGATTTCGCCGTCGGCGGCGCGCAGCGCATGTCGAAACTGCTGAAGGCCCTGCTTGAGTACTCGCGGGTTGGCAGCGAAGCATCTGCGTGGCAGCAGAAAACGGATGCCAATATCGCCGTCGCGGCCGCGCTTCTCAACCTGGAAACAATGGTCCGGGATGCGCAGGCCGAGATTTGCGCAGGCCCCCTGCCGATGGTGCGCGTCCCGGAGATCCATCTCACGCAGCTTTTTCAGAATCTCATCGGCAATGCGATCAAATATCGCAAGGACGGTGAAAAGCCCCGGGTCCGCGTCGAAGCCACGGCCGCGGGCGGCGGCCAATGGCTGTTCTCCATCCAGGATAACGGGATCGGCATCGACCCCGAGTACCTGACGCAGATATTCGGCGTATTCAAACGCCTGCATGGCCCGGCTGTGGAAGGTACGGGAATCGGTCTTGCGCTCTGCCAGAGGATCGTGGAACGCGCTGGCGGGCGCATCTGGGCAGAATCGCAGCCAGGCGAAGGCGCGACGTTTTTCTTTACTCTGGCGGAGACGGATTCGGGCAGATGACGGATAAGCGGGTCACGATTCTGCTGGCCGAGGATAATCCGGGCGATGTCTTCCTGGTGCGCCGTGCTCTCGAAAAACAGGGGCTGCACTTCGATCTGGTCGTGGTCGAAGACGGCCAGGCAGCGCTCCACTTCCTCGATCGCGCCGACACGGACGAAACGGTCGCGCGTCCCGACCTGGCCCTGCTCGATCTCAACCTGCCGCGCGCCACCGGCAGCCGCATCCTGCTGCGTATCCGTCAGAGCCTCCGCTGCGCCGCCATTCCCGTTATTGTGGTCACATCGTCCGATTCACCGGTCGACCATGAAGCCGCCGTGAAACTCGGCGCGAATCATTACTTCCAGAAGCCCGGCGATCTGGCTGGTTTCATGCAGCTCGGCGCCATAGTCAGCCAACTCCTCAACGACGGCAAACCATTACAGGCTTCGTCCTCCGTGTCCTGAGGGCGCATCGCAATGCGCTCTTCAGCGCAGGAGCCTGCGTCCCGTGACGCGCCTTGGGTCCGTCTTATCCTGTAACTCCGTGTTCTCCTGAGAGTTGCTGATTGGTGAAAGCCTTGCGCCTCACCAAGTCGCAGGAGGCTGATTATGAAACGAAGTGTGTTCCTCGGATCTGTCACGCTTCTGGCTGGCTTTGGCCTTTTCCTGCTGTGGGCGCAGAACAAGCCGGAGACGTCGATTCAAGTGGACCGCGGACACGGTTTTTTTCTCAAATCGCCTAAGGGCCTGCCTTGCGCCACCTGCCATTCCCTTGATGGCGAGGGCCGGGCGGTTGGCCCGAATCTCACCCGCCTGGCGAGCGTGGTCAGTCCGCGAGGTCTCATGAAAACCATCGAAATGACCCGCACCGTCTATGTGCAGCAGGTCGAGACGTCAGACGGACGAACTTTCCCCGGAATTCAAACACAGATCGCGGGCAACATGGTTCTGATCTGGGATCTCAGCGCGACGCCGCCCGTGCTTCTGCATCTGAGGCTGGGCGACATCGTCTCAATGAAGGAGAACAAAACGTGGCGGCATCCGCCGGCTACGGCGGACTACACACCACAGGAACTGGCGGATATTATTGGTTTCCTGAAGTACGTGGCCACGGGCGACCAGCGCGAAATCATGCCCGACGACCTGAGCGGCAAGTAATTTCACAGGCTGAAGCCTGTGCCACCAAAGAGACAAGGCAGGTGGCACAGACTTTAGTCTGTCCGGGATTAGTGCTCGGCCCGGACTTCGGTCAGCACAAATGCCAGGGAACGGTCGTCGCCCGGCGTCTGGCAGGGGGGCTGGCAATCGATTCCTATCGTAAACGGCGCGTCGAGGGTTTCCGCGACGGCCACATCGATGGTAAATGCGCCACCGCTCACTGCCGCGAACCCGGCGCGTTTACCGTTCACCGTCACAGTCACCTCGGCCGTCGCGGACTCGGGACGCCATCCGCGAACGCTCAAACCCAGCACCGGCTTGAGCGGCCGGATGGCGAACTGAACCCGCGGCGCCGTCCAGCCATCGGCGTAGAGGCCCTCGGAACAGCCGTCCTGCAGGACATATCCGGTCAACGGCGCACGCACCCGCGCCAGAAGCTCACGGGTGTAGGCGGCCTGCCGCGCCAGTTCCCCGCCTTTGTCGAGTTCCATCTGCTGATACTTCTCGATCCATTTGTCGCGGCGGTCGACCTGGAACAGGAGTTCTTTTTCGTCCGCTTCGGTGAGCGTGCAGCCCTGCCGGAAACGCGCGGCAAGCGGGCGGTGCACGTAGAAAGTCCCGTGCAGTGGCGCTATCTCGTGCGCCGGCCGCTCGCGCGTATAGAGGTAAATCGAAATGGATTTGCGCGAGCGATGGCGTTCCTCCGGGGGGAGTTCGATTTTGGGGAAGCCATGCCACGAATGTTCGTTGGTTTCGAAAAGCACGGCCCGATTGAACAGCGGCGCCCAGGCCTGGATTCGATTCTCCGCCGGCCGCCGCGGATTGGAATGAATCTCCAGCGAGCCGCCCCATTCCGGCTTCCAGTCTTTATTGAGGTAGACGATCAGATTCAGGCGCCGGTGCAGCTTCTGCGCTTCGTCGTAATTGAAATCCACGTGCGGATCAAGGTCCTGGCCATGCAGGTTTTCGTGCGTTCCGCCTCCGAAAAGCGCGGGGTCGGACACGAGGTCCGAAATGCCCGTCATCGAGCCAACGAGATCGAGAAACGGCCGCGAGGCAATCAGGTCGTAGAGTTCCGCGTAAGCGGGGCCGATCTCGCCAATCCTGGTGTTGACCGCCTTTCCCCAGACGCCGCCGTAGATTTCGTTGGTGGCGAGGGCGGGGTTGAATGCGGGGAATTCCCGCAGCAGGCGTTCGGCGAATGCGGGCTCGAAAAAATTCTCGACGACCACATGCTTGAACGGCTCGGCGGCGAGGAAGGCTTGCCGGTATTCGGCTCCGCGCAACGCAGCTGACAGCCGCACGTCTACCGGATCCATGGAATCACAGTATACTTTGGGCCTGCGGCTGTTGGCCGCGTTCGCCGAGGAGGATTGCATTGGCCCCGGCTGGCAGCATTATGCCCGCGAAGACGGCAAGCCATTCGCGAGTATGGCCAACTGCACCATCTATTATCGGGGCCGCCGACGTTAGTGGGCAGGCTGAATGCCTGCCTCTTGACACTTACGCTTGCCCGGCGTGCGCTTTGGCGGTGCGTTCCTGCAGATCCCGAAGCACGGATAATTCGAGTTCGGTCGGCGCCGGCGTGGTCTTCAGTTCGGGCGCAACCTGCAGCTTCCATTCCGTCGCAGCCACCACGCTTTCCACCGTCACTCCAGGATGAAGGCTCGTGAGCGTGAGCTCTTTGGTCTCGGGATCGGGCGTGAGAATGCCGAGATCGGTGATCACCGCCGTCGGGCCTTTGCCGGGGAATCGCATCTTAGCGCGGCTGTCGCCGCCCTCGATATGACCGCCGGAGGTGCGGAAGTCCAGCTTCTCGACGAACGCGCGCTTGTTCTGCCGCAGCGTGATCAGCACCTCTCCGCAATTGGCCGCGATGGCCGGAGCGCCGCCCGCGCCCGGCAGACGCGTTTTCGGTTTGTCGTAGTCGCCGATGACTGTCGAATTGATGTTGGCGAACTTGTCGATCTGCGCCGCGCCCAGGAAACCGACGTCGATGCGTCCGCCCTCAAGCCAGTAAGCGAAGATTTCCACGATGGAAACCACCGTCTCGGCCGTTTCCGACAACTCTCCGTCGCCGATCGAGAGCGGCAGCACACTGGGCTTGGTGCCGATGCATCCGGATTCGTAAATCAGCACCGTATCGGGCGCGTGCGTGAGACGGGCGAGGTTCGCCGCCGCGCTGGGCAGGCCGATGCCGACAAAACACGATTTGCCGTTCTTCAGCATCCGCGCCGCGGCGATGGTCATCATTTCATCCGCTGTGTACTCAGGCATGGACCACCTCGATGCTCTTGCGGAACTCTTCCATATTCTTTGTGCCCATCACGTGGCGCTCGATCCATGCGGTAAACGTGGCGCGGTCCTTGGCGATCCCGTCCCACTGCTTGTAGAACGCGTTGTTGCGGGCATAGTAGCCCTGCGCGTAGGAGGGAAACGCCCCGCCTTTGACCTCGCACACCGCGCCCACCACCCACGAGGGAAGGATGACCGCATTAGGCGGAGCTTTGAGATCGTCGACAATCTCCTCGACGGTGACGATGGAACGCTTGGCCGCCAGCACGGCTTCCTTCTGCGCGCCGACAACGCCCCACATCATGACGCTGCCATTGCGATCCGCTTTCTGCGCGTGGATGACGGTGACGTCCGGACGATGGGCGGGTACGGCCGCCAGTTTTTCGCCCGTGAACGGACATTCGATGAACTCGACGCGGGTGTGCCCCGCCAGTTCGGTGCCCACATAGCCGCGAAGCACGCCGAAGGGGAGATGCGACGCACCTGCGGCATATGCAGCGGCCATGCCCGCGTGTTCATGTTCTTCGATGATGAGCGGCACTGGCCAGTCTTTCTCGACCGCATCCCGCAGGCGATGCAGCGATCCGACGCCCGGATTGCCGCCCCACGAGAAGACGAGCTTTGAGGCGCATCCGGCGCCGATCAGCTGATCGTAGATGACGTCGGGAGTCATGCGGATCAGCGTCAGGTTACGGCGTTTCTGACGGATGATTTCATGACCCGCGGCGAAAGGAATGAGGTGCGTAAAGCCCTCGAGCGCGACCACGTCGCCATCGTGCACAAAATCGCGAATCGCTTCGCTAAGCGGAAGAATAACGGCCAATATTTTGCTCCGGAAACGTTTATCTTAGCAGTGAGGGAGAATCCAATGAAAAAATCGCTGCCTGCTGCGTTGATCATGCTTGCGCTGGGGTCTTCGCCGGGTCCCGCCCAGCAGCCGCAACCTCCGCAGAACCCGCCACCGATGAGTTTCTTCGTGACCAGTTCGGGCTCGGGCAAGGGAGGCGATCTGGGCGGTCTCGCCGGAGCCGACCAGCGCTGCCAGATGCTTGCCGCAGCCGTTGGCGCGGGCGACCGAACCTGGCACGCCTACCTCAGCACGCAGGCGAAAAACGGCCAGCCCGCAGTCAACGCCCGCGACCGCATCGGCGAAGGCCCATGGTACAGCGCCAAGGGTTTCCTGATTGCGATGAACCTTGCCGAGCTGCACGGCGATACGCTCGACCTGGCACGCGTCGGCAACCGTCTGACTCGAACGTCCGCGCTGGACGAGAAGGGCAATCCGGTAAAAGGCGTCGGCGATACGCCCAACCAGCACGATATGCTTACGGGCTCGCAGGCGGACGGGCGCGCATTCACCGATGCCATGGATCATACCTGCAACAACTGGACCAGCAGCGGAGCGGGCAGCGCCATGCTGGGACATCACGACCGGGACGGGTTGTATTCGTCATGGAACGCCGCGCACGCCAGCCGCGGATGCAGCCAGGAAAACCTGGTGAGCACCGGCGGCGCAGGATTGTTCTATTGCTTCGCGGTCAATGCGCCCAGAAGCCAGGGAACTCCCTGACGGTCGCAGCAAAGGTTTCCGAGCCGCGACTGTGAAGGAGCAGTTTTTACGCGAAGCTGCGCACGGCGTGCGCTTCTTCCTCGTGGACGTCGAAAACCGTATACAGCTTTGTAATCTGCAGCAGATCCTTGACGCGCTTGGTCAAGCCGAGCAACTTCAGCGTGCCCCCCTGATTCGCCACGGACGTGAATCCCGACACCAGTTCACCGATCCCCGAGCTGTCGATGTAGGAGACATCGCTGAGGTTCAGCAGAATCTTCTTATTACCCTTGGCCGTCAGATCGCGCAGGGAGTCGCGCAGCGTGCTCGACCCTTCGCCCAGCGTAATCCGGCCGGAAACATCAACCACCGTAACATCACCCACCTGGCGGGTGCTCATTTTAACGCTCACTTGTGTTGCCTCCTCGAATGAGTCCTTCGATGCCCTGCCCGGCCGCGCTATTCATGCGGCCCGATTTCCTTGACCAGCGTTACTTCCGTACCCGCGGGCTCGACTTTGCGCACTTTCATATCGTCCATGAACGCGCCCATCAGAAACAACCCGCGGCCCGAGTGCCGCAACAGGTTCGTGTCGTGCAGCGGGTCGGGCACTTCCTGCATTTCAAAACCTTCGCCCTGGTCGGTAATACGAATCGTGAGCCGGGCGCCGGATATGGATACATTGACGTGAACCTGTTTTCTCCTGTTGTAGCGGTTGCCGTGCACAACTGCGTTGACCAGGCATTCGCGCACGGCCATGCCGATCCGATGCTGATCGTCTTCGTTGAAACCAGTCCGCTCCGCCGCCTTTAGTATTTCGGCTTCGGCAAGATCGACGCTTTCCAGCGTGGAGGGGTAGTTTCGATCATGGATTTCCCTCGCGCCTGTATCCAGGGCCATGGCAGCAATTTAAGCGTAGAGACGAAACGCTACCATAAAATGCTTCACTGCCTAAAGTCAAGTTGCCCCGCCGGGACTGCGCTGGGGTACCATGTAGGGCGATGACACCGTCCCAGCCCCGGATCGTTTTGGATAAAGCCCCCGAATACCGTGAAAGCTACGCCAACAGCGTGCAAATCCGGGTGAACCTGTGGGACTTCTTCCTGATGTTCGGCAACATCAACCAGACCGCGCCCGACAACGTCCATATCCAGAATTTTCAGGGTATTTACGTCAGTCCCCAGCAGGCCAAAGCCCTTCTGAACGTCCTGCAGCAGAATGTCAGCCAGTACGAATCCGCCTTCGGGGAGATCCGCCTGGAGCCGCGGGCGGGTGCCGGGTTTGTTCAGTGAGCTTTGTGCAATGAGGCTTGTCCCATGAGCGCGACCCGCCGCTAAGTTTCGATGACCCCCGCCATCAGGCCGCGCGTCCGGCCGCGGTCGTACTCTCTGGCCTTCTTTGTTATTGCTTCCGTTCTGATACTGGGCCACGGGCCGCTGCTGCAGCTTCCGTTCTACTGGGATGAAATCGGCCAGTTCGTGCCGGCCTCGCTCGATCTGTTCCGGCACGGCGCCTGGATCCCGGTTTCGACCGTCCCCAATGTTCATCCTCCGGGCGTGATGGCATACCTGGCGGCAGTTTGGTCCATTTTTGGTTACTCGATCCCGGCGACCCGTGTTGCCATGCTGCTGCTGGCGGCACTGGGAGCGCTGGTGACGTTTCTCCTCGCCATCGAGCTGGCCCGCGGCACAACCGGCACGCCGGCCTTCGCCGCGCTGTCCCTGCTGTGCTTGTCGCCGCTGTTTTTCGCCCAGTCGATGCTGGCGCAGCTCGACATGCCGGCGATGTGCTTTTCGCTGCTGGCGCTGCTGCTTTTTCTGCAAAACCGCTTTAGCGCTTCGGCCATTGCCTGCCTGGTATTGGTTCTGGTGAAAGAGACGGGGATCGTCGCCCCGGTCCTTTTCGGCTGCTGGCTTGTTGCCGAGAGAGGCTGGCGGGGGATCCGGGACGCGCTCTGGTTCATTCTCCCCGTGGCGGCTCTGGCGATCTGGGTGTCGGCGCTGCATCATGCAACCGGGTTCTGGCTGGGGAATCCGGCATTCGCGGCCTACAACGTGCGCGAACCGCTGCAGCCCGCCCGGTTTCTCCTCGCGGCGGGACGACGCTTTTACTACCTTTTTGTCGGCAGCGGACACTTTATCGGCACGCTCCTCCTGCTCTGGGCGCGGCCCCGCATGCCGCTGTTTCACGGACGCCCGTGGCGCATTACAGCATGGTTTGCGGCTCTGCACATTCTGGTTGTCAGCCTGCTGGGCGGCGCCGTTCTGGAGCGCTATCTGCTGCCGGTCGTGCCCATTGTCTATATCGCCTTTGCGGTTTCCCTGCGGGCGTTACGGGGCGCGACGCGGCCGTTGGTGCTCGCGGGGCTGCTGGCGTGCCTGATCGCCACCAACTTCGTGAACCCGGTTTATCCGTTTCCGTTTGAGAACAACCTGGCATTCGTGAGCTTCGTACAGCTCCAGCAGGAAGCGGCGGCCGCGATCGAGGCGCACGGCGACGGCGTCACAGCGACGGCCTTTCCAATGACGGACGCGCTGCGCAGACCCGATTTCGGCTACGTGCGGCGCGGCCAAAAAGTCGTCGAAATGGCCGGTTTCCAGCCATCGGAGATCGAGAAACTGAAAAGCCAGAGGCCCGATGCGGTCATCGTTTTCAACCGCGCCTGGGATCCGCTTCACCTCCTCGGGAACCCTTTCGTCGCAGACTTTCTGAAGAAGCAGTACGACTACCATCCGGAGCTGCGCTCGGATGCAATCGGCGAGGAACTTTCGATGCATGTCACCGAGCGCTGGAGGCGGCGGGGCCTGACGATGGAACTTCTCGAGCGCGGCCGCGAGACGATTTTACCGATAGCCGGGTCAAGGCCGCTGCGCCGGCGATGGGATAAACTTGGGATTAAGGAACAGGAATGAACGACGAGATCCAGGCGATGCGGGATGCTGGTTACAGGCCGGTCGTCGTGCATCCGGGGCCTCTCTCCATTGAGGATCTTCTTCAGAACATCGATCCCGCCCCTGACGACGAAACCGAGCGTTTTGTCGCGGCGATTTATGCAGACCGGCAAGAGGCCGCGAGAAATTCCTCGCCTCAATGAACCGGATCGTCGTAGATACCGACATCGCCTCCTACATTTTCAACTGGCACTCTTCAGCAAAACACTACGTGGATGCTCTCCGCGGTTCGGAGCTGGTTCTCTGGTTCATGTCCGTTGCAGAGCTGCGCATGGGCGCATTCGCGGCGGGGTGGGGCGTCAGACGGAGGACGCTGCTCGAACAGTTCATCCAAGGTTTTGGAGCCGTATACGCTGACGACGCGCTTTGCACCTCCTGGGCGAGTCTTCGCGCTGACGCACGGACCGCTGGCCGAGCGTTGAGTCCGCAGGATGCCTGGATCGCGGCAGCCGCACTTGGGCTGGACGCGCCACTAGCCACCAACAATCGTACTGATTTTGAGCGTATTCCGAAGCTTCGCTTATTGACCTTCTGACTTCTCGGAGCGAAAGACTGCAGCGGAGGCAGTCGCGGCTACTTTGAAAACTCGGCTAGCCGATTCTTCGCCAGCTTGCTCCACAGCGGACCACCGAGCACGTCATCCCATTCGCCCGTAGCGACCAGGCTTTCAACTGTCATATCGGGATACGGCTTCAGCCGCTCGAAACCAAGCGTTCGCTTTGTCAGTACGTGCCTGACAGCGCCAGCGCCGCCCTTGTACCTTTTGCATCCGGGCACGATCATTTGACGAAACCGCTCTGCGTAGTACGGGCGCGAGTGCCCCGCTGGAACGGGTAAGCGCGTCCACTGCTTGTACAAACGCAGAAGTGCGCTCTCTAAGGCGAGCGCTCGTTTCTGGTCTGCCACGAGGTAATTTTATCAGTTTCCAACGATCAGACTGACGATGTAGATCCCCAGGCCAATTACGAGAATCCAGCCCATCACCACCACCGCTCCGCCAACATAAGTCACCGACGGGTGGTCGCTGTTTATCCAAGGACGAAGTACCCTCCCGACAGCACGGAAGACGTAATATCCTACCGGCCCCGGCGACACCATATGGCTATAAATTATAGGCTATGCCACCTGCCTTTCCGCCCTCGCTGGCGTTTAACCCCGCCGCCAGGTCTTCACGTCCCATAGGCGATCTGTGACTCCGAGCGCCGCTGACAGCGTCAGACAGAGCGGGAGAGCACAAGGCTGCCGGCACTGTCGAGGCGCATCGACCAGCCCTCGGGAACCAGCGTGGTCGATCCGTAATCGGTAATCAGCGCGGGTCCGCGCAGCGTTTCAGCGCCGATGGCCTCGCGCGGACCGGCGGCAATCCTCTGCCAGCGCTTTCCCGTCCAGACCCGGCGCTCCGTCATGGAGGCCGAGCGCGCCCGCGGCGTCCGCAGCGGCGCCTTCGACACCGGCAAAGTCGCGCGCACACGCAGCGTCACCACCTGCGTCGGCCGCGCCTCGTCCGCATAACCGTAGACCCGCAAATGCTCTCTGTGAAAATTCCCCTGCCAGGGAATCGTCAACTCGTAACTCTGGCCTGCATAGCGCACATCCGCGAAGCGCTCGATGCGCGCGCCAGGCACGTCCTTCTTCGCCTGTTTTTCCAGCTTCCGCAGCCGCGCCTCGAAATCGGTCTGACCCAGCACGCCGGACGAGTAGTCGCGCGTGCGGTCGGCCAGCAGCATCCCCAGCGCGGAAAGCGCTCCCGCCATGCGCGGCACGATCACCGTGGCGACGCCCAGTTCCGCGGCAATATCGCAGGCATGGAGCCCTCCGCAGCCCCCAAACGCCACCAATGGAAAATCGCGCGGATCTTCCCCGCGCTCCACCGACACCGCGCGAATGGCCCGCTCCATATTAGAATTCGCCACGCGCAGAATGGCGGCGGCCGCCTGCAGAGTATTGAGGCCGAGGGCCGCGCCCACCCGCGACACAGCCCGCTCGGCGCGGGCCGCGTCGATACGCATCTCGCCGCCCACCAATTGATCGGCCGCGATGCGGCCCAGCACAACGTGCGCGTCGGTGACGGTGGCTGCTTCCCCGAGACCATAACATGCGGGACCGGGATCGGCCCCGGCGCTCTCCGGTCCGACGCGTAATCCGCCGCCTTCGTCGACGCGCGCGATGGATCCGCCGCCCGCGCCCACCGTATGAATATCCAGCATCGGCACGCGCACAGGGATGCCATCGATACGCGCTTCGGTGGTAAGCCGGGGCTGTACGCCGGCGAGCGCGACGTCGGTCGAGGTCCCTCCCATATCGAACGTCAGCGCCTTGTCGTATCCGCACCGCCGCGCGATTTCGACGGCGCCGACAATGCCGCCAGCCGGGCCCGACAGAATCGTGCGCACGGCGAATTGGCGCGCCTCCGCCGCGGTCAGAAACCCGCCGTTCGATTGCATGATCGCGACCGGATGCGGGCAGGAGCGTTCCAGTTCCCCGAGATACCGGTCCATCAGCGGTCCGACGTAAGCGTTGATCGCCGTCGTGCTGGCGCGCTCGAACTCGCGAAATTCGGGCGATACGTCGCACGAGGCGGATACGTATCCGGGCAGAATATCGCGCAGCATCCGTTCATGCACATCGTTCCGGTAAGAATGCAGCAGGCATATTGCGACCGAATCGGCGCCCGAGCTCTCGATCTCGCGGCGCAGAGCTTCGACGTCGTCCGGCCGGAGCGCGCGCTCAACGGTTCCGTCGAACAAAACGCGCTCGTCGACTCCGAAGCAGAGCTCGCGCGGTACCAGCAGCTTCGCCGCGGCCGGAGTCAGGTTATAAAGCTCGGGCCGGTTCTGTCTTCCGATGGCCAGGATGTCCTCGAAGCCGCGAGTGGTGACGAAGGCCGTCTTTGCGCCCTTGCGCTCGAGCAGCGCGTTGGTCGCCACGGTCGATCCGTGCACGACATCCGCGCGCCTGGCTGCAATGCGGCGCAGTCCTGCCAGAATAACGGCGGCGGGCGAAGCCGGATTCGAGCGCAGCTTGAACGACTCCAGTCTTCCGTGGTCGTCCAGCACGACGAAATCGGTGAACGTGCCTCCGGAGTCGATGCCGATGCGCATGGCGAGTTCTCAGTCACTCAACAACCGCTCCCTTACGGTAACGGCTCAGTAACCCATCTGATTTTACAGAGCGGTTGCGGTTGCGGCACTTCACGAATGGTAACTTCGAAGGCGTGAAGTTACTCTTCATCGGCGACATCTTCG
>Ga0181521_10004650_pt1 | contig 15573 bp, 17 predicted proteins | sample PEATcosm2014_Bin_32_FD_119764 | JGI IMG/M metagenome (GOLD analysis project Ga0181521, IMG submission 119764) | Peatland microbial communities from MTU Mesocosm Facility, Houghton, MI, USA - PEATcosm2014_Bin02_60_metaG | ecosystem: Environmental > Terrestrial > Soil > Wetlands > Peat | place...
CGCAAGATGCACATTCCCGACGACCCGCTTTACTACGAAAAATTTTATTTCACGCCCGGCGACCTCGGTTTCAAGGCGTGGCCAACCCGTCACGGCAAAATCGGCGTGCTGATTTGTTGGGACCAATGGTATCCCGAGGCCGCGCGGCTGACCGCGTTGCAGGGCGCGCAAATTCTGTTTTACCCGACTGCCATCGGCTGGCATCCCGGCGAAAAGAAAAAATACGGTGAACGCCAGCACGACTCGTGGGAAACTGTCCAGCGCAGCCATGCCATAGCCAACGGATGTTACGTTGCGGTTGTCAATCGCATCGGGCACGAAGTCCTCAGCGGTGTGAAGGGCGATGGTATTGAGTTTTGGGGCCAAAGTTTTGTCGCTGGAACTTCCGGCGAAATCCTCGCCAGAGCCTCGACAAACATGGAGGAAATTTTGATCGTGCCTGTTGACCTTGCTGCCGTGGACACGACGCGCACGCACTGGCCGTTCCTGCGCGACCGGCGGATTGATGCCTACGGAAATCTGACGAAGCGGTTAGTGGATTGATTGGGAGGGATGGCGTGTCGCCGTCCCCATGTGTGTTTCATCCATGTCCATCGCCGCGATTAAGGCCGGTCATACGCTTCCATTCCCGGTGCGTTCCAATCTTCCTCCCAGGCGGCCAGCTTGCCGCGCATTTCCGCGGACTCGGGGAGCGTCAACGGCGCGGCCTGTTCCTGGGCCGGATGCCGGGCCAATTGCTCAATGATTTCCAATACCGCCGTCTGCGCGGACTCAGGAAGCGATTGTGCTTTTTGAAAGATTTTTTCAGCCGTGCTCACAGCGGCAACTTAAACCAAAGCCATCCCGCCGGCAAGAGCCGCTTGTGGCTTGACTCTCAACTCGCAGCTCTGAACCATCCACGAACAAATGGGCATGTTCTGCCACGGCGACAATCTCGAAACATTTACTGCCATGTCAAAGGCGAATCCGTTGACCTTGCTGCCGTGGACACGACGCGCACGCACTGGCCGTTCCTGCGCGACCGCCGGATTGATGCCTACGGGGATTTGACGAAGCGGTTGGCGGATCGAGCGTCGTTTCCCCGGCTCCCACAGGAAGAGATTTTAGAGAGGACAAAAACGTCGCGAATACAGAATCATATTATGACTACCATAGCCATTGCAGTTACCGAGGAACAAATCGGGCGCTGCTTTCCCGTCATGGCTCAACTACGCCCGCACCTCGTCGAAACCGAATTCGTCCGACGGGTGCGGCGGCAACAACAGGCCGGATACGAGCTGGCTTTTCTACGCTACCAAAGGAACATCAAGGCTGTTGCCGGTTATCGCTTCTCGGAAAGTCTCTCGCGGGGGAAATTTATTTATGTGGATGACCTGGTGACCGCCGAGAAATTCCGGTCGCAAGGTTTCGGTCAGCAACTCTTCGCCTGGCTCGTCAAACAAGCCAAGTCCCGCGGCTGCGATCAGCTTCATCTCGACTCCGGCGTTCAACGCTTCGGTGCGCATCGGTTTTATCTTGCCAGCCGTATGAATATTATCGGTTATCACTTCATGATGAAATTGCGATGAACCAGCCACTCGCTTGGATCAGCGGCGCGAACGGACTCATCGGAAACTATCTGGTTCTGACCGCGCCACGATGTGCCCCGCGCTGGCGCGTGCGCGCGTTGACACGCGACCGGCTTGACCTGCTCGATTTTGCCGCCGTCCGCCGTGAATTCCAGAAAGACAAACCACAACTCGTCATTCATTGCGCGGCCATCAGCACCATTGCCGGGGCGCAGGCGAACCCCGCACTGGCAAGGCGGGTGAATGTCGAAGCAACAAAATTGCTCGCGGAACTGGCGGCGGAAGTTCAATTCGTTTTCTTTTCCTCGGATCTGGTTTTCGACGGGCGCAAGGGAAATTACGTCGAGACCGACAAGGCCAATCCAATTCACATTTATGGCAAAACCAAACTCGCCGCCGAGGAAACCGTTTTGAAAAATCCGCGTCATCTGGTCGTGCGCACATCGCTCAATGCCGGGGTTTCGCGCGCGGGCAACCGCGGCTTCAATGAGCAGTTGCGGCCGGCGTTGCAGGCAGGGCAGGGGATGACACTGTTCACGGACGAATTTCGCTGTCCCATTCCAGCGGTTGAAACCGCGCGCGCGGTGTGGGAATTGGCGGACAAAAGTTGCGCCGGCCTTTTTCATGTCGCGGGCGCGGAACGGCTTTCGCGCTGGCAGATCGGTCAGTTGCTTTTCAAACGCCGGCCGGAATTGGCGGGAAAAATCAAGCCGGGTTCGGCAAAGAATCTCCCCGGCCCGCCGCGTGCGCTCGACACTTCGTTGAACATTTCCAAGGTCCAAAAGATTTTGTCCGTGCCGCTGCCGGGCCTGACCGGTTGGCTGGCGGCGAATCCCGATGAGCCTTTCTGAAAAACCATATCGCGGCCGATTGGCGCCGTCGCCGACGGGACTTTTGCATCTCGGCCATGCGCGGACATTTTGGACGGCGCAGGAACGCGCGCGGGCGAAGGGCGGCACGTTGATATTGCGCAACGAAGACATTGACTCGACGCGCTTCAAGCTGGAGTTCGTTTCGCAAATGATTGAAGACCTGCGCTGGTTCGGTTTTGAGTGGCAGGAAGGACCGGATTGCGGCGGGCCATTTGCGCCTTACAATCAAAGCGAACGGCTCCACCTTTACCACGCCGCGCTGGAAAAACTCCAGGCTGGTGGATTCATTTATCCCTGCACCTGTTCACGCAAGGACATCCGCGATGCCGCCAGCGCGCCCAACGCCGGGGATGACGAAGTGATTTACCCGGGAACGTGCCGGCAAAATCGTAAATCCGAAATCGTAAATCGTAAATTCTCCTGGCGTTTCCGCGTTCCGGACGGCGCGACAATTTCGTTCACGGACCGGAATTGCGGCCCGCAAACATTTGTGGCGGGGCAAGATTTTGGCGATTTTGTGGTGTGGCGGCACGATGATGTTCCGGCTTATCAACTCGCCTGCGTGGTTGACGACGCGGCAATGCAAGTCACCGAAGTCGTGCGCGGCGCGGATTTGCTCGTGAGCACGGCGCGGCAGTTGTTGCTTTACCGCGCGCTGAAATTGGCATCGCCGGATTTTTTTCACTGCGCATTGGTGCTGGATGAAAAGGGGCAAAGGCTGGCCAAACGGCACGATGTCCTGAGTTTGCGCGCCCTGCGCGGGCAGGGAAAAACGCCGGAAAAATTGCGGCGGGATTGGGCACAATAAGTTGTTGTGGAGGGAACGACGTGATTTTTGCCGAATTTTCGCCAAAAAAGTGCTTGTGAATTTTTTCACGATGGGCAAGATTTCCCGGCTTCAGAGGCAGCGTCGGACTGACGGTAATTGTGTCATCTGAGGCGGTTTTTTTTGAATCCAATGCGGCTGATAAAGGTCATTTTTGCCGGCGGTCTGCTGGCGATGGCGGTGGCGGCGGGGTTGAACGCGCAGTCATCGTCGGCGCCGGTTCCCACCGCTCCACCGGCATCCGGCGCCGAGGCGACCGCGCAGACCCGCCCGGCAATCAGTCCGGGAGCAGAAGCGGCACCACGTCCTTCCCAGGCTGCGCCGGTGCTTTTTCACATTGGCCCTTTTCCGGTGACCAATTCAATGGTTTGCGCGTGGATTGTGGCGGCGATTATTCTGGTCATGGTCCGTGTTGCGACTGCGGAAAATATCAAGGAGGTTCCGTCGGGAATGCAAAACGCGCTGGAGGCGCTGGTCGAAGGCTGGGAAAGTTTGATGGGCGACATTTTGGACCAGCGGGTCACGCGGTGGGTTTTCCCGATTGCCACGACGTTTTTCATCTTCATTGTCATCTCGAACTTTGTGGACCTGATTCCGGGCGTCGGCAGCATCGGTTTCGGAACGCCCGCCCTGCGCAGTCCGCTGCCCTTTGCCATCGAACATGTGGCCAGGCCATTTTTCCGTCCGCCGACGACGGACGCGAACCTGACTGTGGCGATGGCGGGAATTTTTTTGGTGCTGAGTCTTTACTGGGCTGTGCGTTACAACGGGTTTTGGGGATTCGTCAAGCATGTCTTTGGCGTGAAAGTGGGTACAAGCAAATGGTTGTTCCCGTTGTTCGTGCTGCTGTTCATTTTCATCGGCCTGATGGACCTGCTTTCCATCACGTTCGCGCGACCGGCGGCATTGGCGATGCGTCTTTATGGCAACATTTTTGCCGGCGAAACCATCCTGGACATGGCGTTTCATGTACGGCCGATGGTGGTGGCGGTTTTCCTTTCGACATTGACTTATTTTTACGAGACCTTCGTCTGCCTGGTGCAGGCGTTTGTGTTTGCGATGCTGACCGTGGCGTTTGTCGGCACGATGTGCACGCACCCGGAGGAGGAACACGGTCAGTGAACTTTTAGAATTTGCTCCGGCATTGGACGCCGGGGCGACACTCAAGACCAACAAAAAAAAACGTATGATGCTCGCAGAAATGATAGGTAATGTTCACATCGGTCTCGCCTTTGGCGGCGCGGCCATTGGCATTGGCATTGCCACGGCAGGTGGTGTCATTGCCATGAGCCGCAACCCCGGCATGTTCGGCCGAATCCTCACATTCATGTTCGTCGGCATAGCCCTGGCTGAAGGCTGGGCGGTGATTGCCTGGCTCGTCGTCAGATAAACCGGCTTATGAGCGAACTGGGAATTGACTGGAGGATGCTGGTCACGCAGTTGATCAGCTTCTCAATCGTCTTTTTCGTGCTGTGGAGATTTGCCTACCGGCCAATCTTTGTCATGCTGCAGTTGCGCCGTGAGAAAATCGCCGAAAGCCTGGCCAACGCTGAAAAGATCAAGGTGGAGCTGGCGCGCACCGAAGCCGAACGCAAACGCATCCTGGCCCAGGCCGGCGACGTGGCCAACCAGATGATCGAAGAGGGACGGAGCGCCGCCGCCCGCGTGCGCGAGGCGGAAACGCAAAAAGCCATCGCTGCCGCCGAACAAATCATGGCCAAGGCGCGTGAAGCCTCCGCCCAGGACCATGCGCGAATGCTGGCGGAATTGAAAAGCGAGGTCGGACGGCTGGTCGTGCAAACCACGGCAACCGTCACCGGCAAAGTCCTGACGCCGGAGGACCAGCGGCGGCTGGCGGAAGAGACGGCGAGGCAATTGGACGTGTAAAAATCCGATTGCGAGGGACGGCGTGTCGCCATCCCAAAATAGAAAATCAGGGATGGCGGCACGCCGTCCCTCCCGAAGAGAAATGAAATTTTCCAAGCAGGCCCAGCGGAACGCCCGCGAGCTGTTTCGCTGTTGCGTGGTCAACGGCGTGCTGGACGAGGACCGCGTCCGGCAGGCCGTCGCGCTGGTGCGGGCGCGAAAGCCGCGCGGCTACATCGAAGTTTTGTCGCGCCTGCAGCGGCTCGTGAAGCTGGACCTGGAAAAGCGAACGGCGCGCGTGGAAAGCGTGACACCACTGCCGTCCGATTTGAAGGCGAAGGTAACCAGGCAATTAAAAAAAATTTATGGGGCGGGAATGAGTGTTTCATTCGTCCAGAATCCGGCATTGATCGGCGGCCTGCGGATTCATGCGGGCAGCGACCTTTACGACGGAAGCGTGCGGGCGCGGTTGAACATTCTGGCACAACAATTTTAGTCAATGCGAAACTGGCTTGAGAATTTATGAGCGACTTGTTGCAGGAAATTGAAGCCCAAATCACCGGCGCAAAACTGGCGACGGCGAAGCAGAACGTCGGCGTCGTGCGCGAAATCGGCGATGGCGTGGCTAGGATCGAGGGCCTGACGGGCGCGATGTTGAACGAGATGCTCGACTTCGGTCACGGCATCACCGGCCTGGCGCTGAACCTTGAGGAAACCGAAGTCGGCGCCATCATTCTGGGCGATTTCACCAAAATCAAGGAAGGCGACGAAGTCCGCACGACCGGCAAGCTGTTGCAGGTGCCGGTCGGCAGGGAATTACTGGGCCGCGTCGTCAACGCGCTCGGCCAGCCGCTCGACGGCAAAGGCCCGGTCGAGTGGGCTGCGGAATATCCGGTGGAAAAAATCGCGCCTGGCATCATCAAGCGCCGTTCAGTCAGCCAGCCGGTGCAGACGGGCATTATGGCCATTGACGCGATGATTCCGATTGGCCGCGGCCAGCGCGAATTGATTATCGGCGACCGTTCGACGGGCAAGACCGCTATCGGCGTTGACACCATCATCAACAACGCGCGGCTCAACCTTGCTGCACAACAGGCCGGCGATAAGAATTACCGTCCGCTGTATTGCATTTACGTCGTCATCGGCCAGAAACAATCGGACGTGGCACGCACCATCGCCGTGTTGGACGAAGCGCACGCGCTGCCTTACACGATTGTGGTGGTGGCGGCGGCGTCCGATTCGGCCACCAACCAGTATCTCGCGCCGTTCGCCGGCGCGGCGATGGGCGAGTGGTTCATGGACAACGGCATGGACGCGCTGATCATTTACGACGATTTGTCGAAGCACGCCGTCGCGTATCGCCAGGTTTCGCTGGTGCTGAAACGTCCGTCCGGCCGTGAAGCGTATCCAGGCGACGTGTTTTATCTCCACAGCCGTTTGCTCGAACGCGCCGCGCGCCTGAACGAGAAAAACGGCAACGGTTCGCTGACGGCGCTGCCCATCATCGAGACGCAAGCGGGCGACGTTTCGGCCTATATTCCGACGAACGTGATTTCCATTACCGACGGCCAGATTTACCTGGAGACGGATTTGTTTTATCAGGGTGTGCGTCCGGCGATTTCGGTGGGCTTGTCGGTATCGCGCGTGGGTTCGGCGGCGCAGGTCAAGGCGATGAAACAGGTGGCGGGCCGCATCAAGGGCGACCTCGCACAGTTTCGCGAACTGGCGGCCTTCGCGCAGTTTGGTTCCGACCTCGACGCCAAAACGCAGGCACAGCTCGAACACGGCAAACGCATCGTCGAATTGTTCAAGCAGGTTCAACACAACCCGATGCCCGTGGAGGTGCAGGTGGCGGTTTTGTGGGCGGCGCAAAACGGTTTTCTGGACGACGTGCCGGTGGACAAGATCAAGGATTTCCAGGTAAAGCTCACGGATTACTTGACCAGCCGGAAAGCGGATCTGCTGGCACGCATCGCCAAAGAAAAAGCTTTGAACGACACGCTTGTCAACGATTTGAAAGCGGCGGTGACGGGGTTCAAACAGACGTATCACTAGAATTTCATGGTCAGTTACAAAACCAAAATAGCTCCTGTGCAGCGAATCGAAGACTTGGTTTATCTGATTCGCGGGCAGCGGGTCATGCTGGATTCTGATTTGGCCGCGGTTTATGGCGTCACGACCAAACAGTTGAACCAGCAGTTCAAGCGCAATCGCGAAAGGTTCCCAAGAGACTTTGCGTTTGAGCTTACACTGCAAGAGCTTACGCAGATGCGGTCACAAATTGTGACCGCATCCAAACGCAATATCCGTCACATTCCGGTGGTCTTCACCGAACACGGAGCACTGATGCTGGCCAGCGTCCTGAACAGTCCGGTGGCGATTGAGGCCAGCGTCCGAGTGGTGCGCGCCTTTGTGTGGTTGCGTGAAGAGTTGATCGCCAACAAGGATCTCGCGCAGAAGTTAATTGAACTGGAAAGTCGCATCACCGGCCACGACGAGGCGATTGGAAATTTATTTGAAGCGATCCGCCGGTTGATTGAGCCGCCGTTGCCGGAAAACCGGCGGCAAATCGGTTTTCTTCGCGAAACCGCGCCGCGCTATCGCTTCAGGAGAAGTTGTCGAAAGTAATTTGCCATGCCCAGCACACGCGACATCCGCCGACGCATCCGGTCGGTCAGCAACACCGCCCAAATCACCAAGGCGATGCAGATGGTGGCGGCAGCCAAAATGCGCAAGGCGCAGTTGGCCGCAGTGGCCGGGCGTCCCTATGCCGACTTGATGAACGGGGTGCTCGCCGAGGCGGCGCCGCGCATCGCCGCGTTCAAACATCCGTTGATGGAGGCTCGTCTGGTGAGGAAGCGCGCGGTCATCCTCGTCAGCACCGACAAGGGTTTGTGCGGTGCGCTCAACAGCAATTTGTTCCGCGAGGCGGTGAAGTTTGACCGGAACTCCACGGTGTTCATCGCTGCCGGGCGCAAGGCCGCTCAGTTCATTTCGCGCACCAGACGGCCGCTCGCCGCCGAGTTCACCTACAAGGATGCGCCACTATTCGGCGAGGCACGGGCCGTTTCCAAATTCGTGCAGGACCTGTTCATCAAAGGCGAGGTGGATGCCGTGGACATTTTATTCACGAGGTTCATTTCCACGTTGAGCCAGCGGCCCGAAGCCCTGCCGCTCCTGCCGGTCGGGAAAATCCATGCCCTCACGACCGGCGCCTCCGGCCAGGCGCAACCGAAGGAACTGCCGGCGCACGGCGCAACCACAGATACTTTCGAGTTCGAGCCGGACGAAACCACCGTGCTAAGTGAGTTGCTGCCGCACGGCTTGAATTTCAAGGTTTATCAAATATTGCTGGAGGCGCGGGCGAGCGAATACAGCGCCAAACTGGTGGCCATGAAAAATGCCACCGAGAACGCCATGCAACTCATCAAGGACCTCACGCTCGAATACAACAAGTTGCGTCAGGCCAACATCACGAAGGAACTGCTGGAAATTGCCACCGCCCAAATGGCCGTGGCCTGAACTGGAAATTTTTAACCGAAGATTTTTCAGAACATGAACAAAGGCAAAGTCGTTCAAATCATCGGGCCGGTCGTGGACGTGGAATTCACGGGCCGACCGCCGGCCATTTACAACGCGCTTACGATGGACTTCGAAGTGCCCGGCCAGGGCCGCGCGAAGCGGACGCTCGAAGTGGAACAGCACCTCGGCGACAACTGGGTGCGTTGCGTGTGCATGGGCTCCACCGAGGGCATGAAGCGCGGTTACGAAGTCATGGACACCGGCGGGCCGATCTCCATGCCCGTCGGCGACGTCGTAATGGGCCGTGTGTTCAACGTTGTTGGCGAAACGGTGGACGAACGCGGTCCGGTCAAGGCCGAAAAATATTATCCCATTCACCGCGCCGCGCCGACGCTCGCCGAGCAATCCACCAGCCCGCAAATTTTGACGACCGGCATCAAGGTCATTGATCTCATTTGCCCGTTTTTAAAAGGCGGCAAGGTTGGCGCGTTCGGCGGCGCAGGCGTCGGCAAAACCGTGGTCATCATGGAGTTGATCAACAATATCGCCAAGATGCATGGCGGCGTCTCCGTGTTCGCGGGTGTGGGCGAGCGCACGCGCGAGGGCAACGACCTTTACACCGAAATGTCCGAGGCGGGTGTCATCAGGCAGGACGATCTGGGCGCCTCGAAGATTGCGCTGGTTTACGGCCAGATGAACGAGCCGCCGGGCGCGCGTCTGCGCGTGGCGTTGTCCGGTCTGGCCATCACGGAATATTTCCGCGACGAGAAAAATCAAGACGTGCTGTTGTTTATTGACAACATTTTCCGCTTCTCGCAGGCGGGTTCGGAAGTGTCGGCGCTGCTGGGCCGCACGCCGAGCGCCGTCGGTTATCAGCCGACGCTCGCTGCCGAGATGGGCGATTTGCAGGAGCGCATCACTTCGACCAAGAAGGGATCCATTACTTCATTCCAGGCTGTGTATGTGCCTGCCGACGACCTGACCGATCCCGCGCCGGCGACAACCTTCGCGCACCTGGACGCGACGATTGTGCTGGAACGGGCCATCGCCGAGTTGGGAATTTATCCCGCCGTGGACCCGCTCTCTTCGACTTCGCGCGCGCTCACACCGGACATCGTCGGACAGGAACATTACGAAGTCGCACGGGGAGTGCAGCGCGTGCTGCAACGTTACAAGGATTTGCAGGACATCATCGCGATTCTGGGCATGGACGAGCTTTCGCCGGATGACAAGCTCACGGTTTATCGCGCGCGAAAAATCCAGCGCTTCCTCAGCCAGCCATTCTCGGTGGCGGAAGTGTTCACGGGCCGTCAGGGTAAACAGGTGCCGGTGGCGGAAACCGTCCGCGGCTTCAAGGAAATTCTCGACGGCAAACACGACGACGTGACGGAGCAGAATTTTTACATGAAAGGCGGAATTGAGGAGATTAAAGAAGCGTGATTCGTTGAAACGTTGAATCGTTAAACCGGTTCAACGATTCAACAATTCAACATGGCGACGCTAAAACTCGAAATTGTCACACCGGAGGCGAAAGTCTTCTCGGATGACGTGGACATGGTCACGCTCACCGGTTCAGAGGGTGAGATGGGCATTTTGCCACAGCACATGCCATTGATGACACAACTCGTCGCGGGGGAAATCGTCGTAAACAAAGGCAAAGAAACCTTTTTCCTCGCGGTAGGTGATGGCTTCGTGCAGGTGACCGGTGACCGCGTCTCCATTCTCACGGACATGGCCATCAGTGCCGAGAACATTGACGAGGCGAAGGCCGAGGAAGCCCGCCGGCGTGCCGAAGTCCGTTTGGCCGAGAAAGTCAGCGATGAGGAAGCCGCGCGGGTTCAGGCCGCGCTCACCCACGCCACGACTCAACTCAAAGTCAAACGCCGGCGCCGGAAATAAAAGGATAAACTGCAAGGGGGTTTACGTCTGTAAACAACTGTGGTTAGGCTTGTTACATGACTGAAGCCAATTTGATGGTTGTGTTAAATATTCAAGACACGCGAAAAATGTATTGACTTTGGACAGGTTTTGTTTGAAACTTGGACACAGACTGAATCTAGTGGGGTGAGAGTTGTATAAGTTGTAAATATGAAAGCCTGCCTTCTGAGAAATTCCAAGTGGCGGAAGTATCCAGCTATTTTTTGCATTTTGCCTGTCTTGGCGGTTTTTTTGAGTGAGCCGAGTTGGGGAGATCAACTTTCTCTAACTCCGGTGATGCCATCGCAAGAAATCAGTTGGGTTGTGGGTCCAAAGCAGGCGAGCTTGGGGACGCTTGCGAATATCGAGGTGCCTCAGGGTTATCGTCTGACGGGTGAAGCCGGGGCGCGGATCCTTCTTGGGCGGATGAAAAACCCCGTCCCTGATGGTCTGATAGGCATCCTGGCTCCGGATTCGGGGCAATGGTTGGTTGTTTTGACGTTCATGGACGTTGGTTATGTGAAGAACGCGGATAAAGAACGCATAGATCCGGCGGCGGTTTTGACGGGTGTGCGGAAGCTGAGTGTGATGCAAAACAGCGAGCGCACAGAACAGGGGATGGCATCAATCGCCAACGTGGATTGGGAACGCCCGCCGGTGTATGATGCGGAGAGACACTCATTGGAATGGGCGCTCCGGGCTGAAACGCAATCGTCAAAAGTGATTAATGAGACAGTGCTTTTGCTTGGCCGGCGGGGTGTCCTGGAATTCATTAAAGTGCAACCTTACGAGACCTCATCCAATTCGATTCCTTTGCAGCAATTGATAAATAATATCACGTTCAAAGAAGGACAGCGCTATGCGGATTACGAGAACGGCGAAAAAATCGCTGACGTCAGTCTGTCGCAACTCATCGTTAACGAAAAACAACCGGCTGGAAGCAGGGATTTGATGGCCAGTTCCCGGGCCGGCGTTGTGGTTTGGATTTATTCCGGTTTGGCTGGCGTTGCCGTGATGGGTGGTGGAATGCTCCTTTACCAAAAGCGCCGGCAGCGGAGAGTTCGCGGCGCCATTTATGCAAATGGAGGGCACGCAAACGCTGCAGCACGGACCGCGTCAGGAGACGGCCACGGAAATGGCTCAGGTTCAGTGACGGCGAGGCCAGAGGCCCAAAAGGCTGCGAGCATACCGGAAAACCGTGGCAAGCTCCGGCGGAAAAAAGTCTTCGATTACTCCAAGTTTTATACGCACGTGGTGATGGAACTGTCTTCCCGGTCAAACGCGGGGGTGGGGCCGATGCTCAATGAGAGATCAAAAAACCACGCGATTGCAAACGACCACACGATTGGAACAAATAATGGTGGTGCAAATCAGACAGTCGCAGAAGCCACCTTGGATTTGATTGCCAGTCAGAAAAACCTCATTGAAGAGCAAAAGCACTTGATGCAGCAACAAACCAGGCTCATTGAAGAAAGGCGCAAACTTATCGAGGAACAAAACGCGCTGCTTAAGAGGCAGGCCGACATGATCGAAAGCCAGTATTCCCTTAAACTCGACTGAGCATGGTTTACGCTCAATCGAGGCAAGGCCATTTTGGTGGAGAAAACGCTTGACTATGCACGCTAAAAATAGTAAACATTAGTCAGCCTAGCTTAATAACGTGGTAAGAAAATTATGAGCCGTTCTGATGTTTCTCCATTTCGTGGAGGTGGAGGTGGGGGTTTAGCTTGGTCGTGGCTGGCAGCCTTCGCTTTAATTTTTCAGATTCCTGTTGGGACAGCAAATGCCACTCCCATTTATACATTGTCGTCCGGTAACTCCTCAGTGAGCATAGACCTTGGCAGTCAGACGGGGATGTACAACTGGTCGGTGGACGGACAAAACCAATTGAATCAGCAATGGTTCTGGTATCGTGTTGGCAGCAGCGGTCCCCAGGCGTCAATTGACACAATTGGCACGCCGGCGGCAGTAGAGTATGGTACGAGCATTCTGGACACCACTTACACCGCGGCCAAATTCAGCTTGTCCGTGGATTACTCGCTGACGGGCGGTTCGCCGACGAGTGGCGCTTCTGATTTGGCGGAGACGATATCAATCCAAAACCTCACAGGAAGCACGCTCCCGTTTTATTTCTACCAGTATGCGGATTTCAATCTGGGCGGAACGCCTAGCAATGAATCCGGCCAGTTGAACAAGACGTCAAAGGGATTCAACCAGGTTGATCAAACTGATGGTTTCTGCCATTTGGGGGAAAACGTTGATACCGTGGTCAGCCATCCGGCAACATACGGCGAAGTGGCCAATAACAATTCGATATTGAGTTTGCTCAACGGTGTGACCCCCGCCACCCTCAACGACAACATGTCAACAGTCGGAAATGTCAGGTGGGGCCTTGAATGGGTTGCCAATATCGCGCCCGGCGGCACATACATCATCAGCAAGGATTTGAACATGAGTGGAGTGGTCCCTGTGGTCCCTGTGCCGGAGCCATCTGCCTGGTCGTTGATCCTGCTGGGACTGCTCGCTGGCGGCATGTGGAAGTTCCGATCAGCCAGCCGGGCCGGTTAGATATGGTTGTCTGCTTGTGGGTGGTAATGTTGTCACTTGAACCAGCCACATAAGTGAAGGGGTGGGAGACGTTGTATCAACTCATGCTGCAAATTTCCAAAGTCGTGCATTCACTTAAAAAAACGCCTTTCAGGCTGGTGCTCGTTATGTTGGCAGTGAACTGGATTGTGCCGTGCGCTTTTGGTGATGTTGGCCTAAACACGTTGTTTTCATTCAACACCATCACCAACGGCGGCCAGCCTGCCGCCGGGTTGGTACAGGGGCCGGATGGGGCTTTTTATGGCACTGCTGAGATCGGCGGTTCGGGCAACAATGGGACGGTGTTCAGAATTACTCCCGCCGGCGCGTTCACTAATCTGCTCTCGTTCACCGGTACCAACGGCCCGTATCTTGGCGCCAACCCTGCCGCCAACCTGGTATGGGGCACGAATGGAAATCTCTATGGCACGACTTCCGCTGGCGGCACAAACAACTCCGGCACTATATTTGAGATGACCACCAACGGCGCGTTTACCAACCTTGTTTCATTCACGGGTACCAATGGCGCGGTGCTTGGCATTTACCCCAACGGGCTGGTACAGGGCAGGGACGGCAATTTTTATGGCACGACCCAGTCGGGTGGAACAAATGATATTTCGTCAGGCGGTGATGGCACAATATTTCGAGTGACGCCTGCCGGCGCGCTCACCACTTTGTTTTGTTTCAATAATATCAATGGCGCCAATCCTTATGCGGGCGTAGTGCAGGGCACGAATGGAAATTTCTTCGGCACAACCCAGGCTGGCGGCTCGAACAGTTTGGGGACGATATTTGAAGTGACCACAAACGGTGTCCTCACCAATTTGATTTCATTCAACACCACCAATGGCGCCAATCCTCAAGCCGGGCTGGTGCAGGGTGGGGATGGCAATTTCTATGGTACTACCTATTTCGGCGGCAGCGCGGATGCCGGCACCGTATTCAAAATCACCCCAGCGGGTGCTTTTACCCCATTGAGTTCGTTCAGCAACACCAACGGCGCGAATCCTTTCGCCAGCCTGGTGCAGGGTGCGGATGGCAATTTTTATGGCACGACACAGCTTGGTGGTACAAATAACAACGGCACTGCATTCGAAATCAGCCCTGCCGGTGCGCTCACAACTCTGGTTTCATTTGGTGGAGCGACCAATAACAGCTACCCGTTGGCCGGGTTGGCGCTGGGCGCCGATGGTTATTTCTACGGCACAACGGCGTTTGGCGGTTCGTATCAGCAAGGAACAGTTTTCCGTTTTCCACCACCGCCCAATTTTTTGTCGTGGAAGCAGGCAAGCGGTGCTCTAACGTTCACCTGGAGTGCGGCGGTGGGACAAACCTACCAGGTCCAATTCAAGACAAACCTGAATCAAACGATCTGGAACAACCTTGTCACCAATACCGCGACCAGTTCAACCTCAACTAATTCCGATACGATGGGACCTGACCGGCAGCGATTTTATCGCGTCAGTCTGCCATGACTCAACGACCGGGCCGATAAGAACGGCTCGGTCACAAGAAATCAGGAGACGTCCCGCGCGCTGCTCTGTTGCGAAGAACTTGTCCGGCGGAGCTAACTTTCGATCACGCTGATTTCAACCGGCTCGACGTTGACGCCATGTTTCTCCAGCCATTTGATGGCGGCTTTCACTTCATCGCGCGGGCCGTCGAGTTCGAGGCAGACGATGCCGATTTCATCCGTCACGCTGGCCTGCCGGATGTTGGTGACGACCTTGAATTTGTGCCCGACTTCCCAGATGAACGGTTTCTTGATGAGTCTGGGCGGATACATCAGCCACAATCTTTGCTGGGTGGGAGTCGTGGATTTGGTCGCCGTTGTCCGGTTTTTTGAAGTTTTAGCCATGACGGGAGAATTTACGATTTTTGATTCACGATTTACGATTTCAAATCAGCCGCCGGCGATGGCCGGGATGATGCTGATTTCGTCGCCGTCTTTGAGCGGCGTTTGTTTGTTTTTGAGGAAGCGGATGTCTTCCTCGTTCACATAGACGTTGACGAAGCGGCGCACCTCGCCTTTCTCATCCACGAGGCGTTCCTGGATGCCGGGGAAGCGCGTCTGCAATTCGACAATCGCCTCGCCGATGGTGGCGGCGTTGACTTCGACCAGCTCCTCGTTGTTGGTAAACTTACGGAGCGGCGTTGGGATTCGGACTTTTTTTGGCATAAAATTTATTTCAATTTTGAGGTAGGGACGGCGCGCTGCGCCGACCGGACGCCGCGGCGCGGCGTCCCTACCATATTACGCATTCACTTTCTCTTCATTCGTGATCAGCGCCTCGAACTCGCGCAGGCTCGGCTTGATTTCGCGCGGCTTGCCGACGTGACCGACAACGGCGTCAAGCGTCTTCAATCCGTTGCCCGTCACACAAAGCACCGCCGAATCATCACGCGGAATTTTGCC
>Ga0181521_10004651_pt1 | contig 15570 bp, 13 predicted proteins | sample PEATcosm2014_Bin_32_FD_119764 | JGI IMG/M metagenome (GOLD analysis project Ga0181521, IMG submission 119764) | Peatland microbial communities from MTU Mesocosm Facility, Houghton, MI, USA - PEATcosm2014_Bin02_60_metaG | ecosystem: Environmental > Terrestrial > Soil > Wetlands > Peat | place...
AAATGCTTCCCGACAAGCGCGTCCAAAACCGCGCCTCAGCCGCCGCCGGGCGCAGCCGCCGCCCGCGCGGCGCTGGCGCCTGCGTCCTGCCTTTTCTTCTCGGCCGCGGTCATTTCGTCCGCGATCGCGCGCAGGACCTCGGCGGAGAGTGACGACAGGCTCACGGGGCGCTGAGGCCCCGGCGCCGCGGCGCCGGCGTCGGCAGTCGCAGGCGCGGCGGGAACGGCGGGCGCAGGGCGCCCCGGCAGGGGCTTGAGTTCGATCCCCTGATGCGCATAGGCCATCACGTCATGCCAGGTCGCGGCGGGCAGGGTGCCGCCGGTCATGTTGTTCATCGGCGTGTCGTCGTCATTGCCGAACCAGATGGCGCCGACATAATTGCCGGTGAAGCCGATGAACCAGGCGTCCTTGTAGCCGTTCGTGGTGCCGGTCTTGCCGGCGACCTCGATGTTGTCGAGTTGCGCACGCTTTCCCGTGCCGGCGAGGACCACCTGCATCAGCATCGAATCCATCGTCTCGATCGTATCGGCGGGAATGATCCGGCGCAACGGCGGGGCGTCGCGGTCATGGCGATAGATCACCTCGCCGCGGCTGTTCGCGATTTCGACCGCGGCGTAGGGCGGCGCGCGCAGCCCGCCATTCGCGAAGGTGCAATAGGCCGACGCCATATCGACGACGGTGACTTCGGCCGCGCCGATCGGCAGGGAGACCGTATCGACGAGCGGCGTCGTCAGCCCCATCGCGCGCGCGGTTTCGATGATTTTCGCGCGGCCGCGCTTGGCTTCCTCAAAGACATTGTTGTGTCCCGGGACCGAATCGGCCTCGCCGATCGCAATTGACAGCCGGACGGCGACTGTATTCAGCGAATGCGCCAGCGCCGTCATCAGCGGCAGGGAGCCGGCGTAGCTGTTCTTGTAATTGTGCGGACACCAGTTGCCGATGCAGATCGGCGCGTCGACGACGATCGTCGTCGGCTTGAACTTGCCGGTCATCAGCGCCGTCAGATAGACGAAAGGCTTGAACGAGGAGCCGGGCTGGCGCAGGGCGTCGGTCGCGCGGTTGAACTGGCTCGCGCCGTAATCGCGCCCGCCCACCATCGCCCGCATCGCGCCGGTCGGCTCGAAGATCACCATGGCGCTCTGCTTCGCGTGATAGCTCGGTCCCGATTGGCGCAACGCATCCTCGATCGTCGCATCGGCATGCTGCTGCAAGCCGGAATCGAGCGCGGTGCGCACGGTGAGCACGCGGTCGTCGCCGAGCTTTTTCGCCTCGCTCAGCCGCTTCACCTCGTCATAGGCGTAATCGAGATACCAGTCGGGGCTGCTCGCCTGGCTGCGGTCGACGGCGGTCGCCGGATTGCGCAGCGCCGCGTAAATCTGGCCCTCCGTCAAATAACCGGCGTCGACCATGTTGTTGAGGACGTCCGCGGCCCGCGCGCGCGCCGCCGGCAGATTGACGTGCGGCGCGTATTTCGTCGGCGCCTTGAACAGGCCGGCGATCATCGCGGCCTCGGCGAGCGTCAGATCGCGCACGGATTTGCCGAAATAAAATTGCGAGGCGGCCTGTACGCCGAAGGCGCCGCCGCCGAGATAGGCGCGATCGAAATAAAGCCGCAGGATCTCCTTCTTGGGCAGTCGGAATTCGAGCCAGACGGCGAGATAGGCCTCCTTGATCTTGCGCTCCAGCGTGCGCTTGTTGGAGAGGAAGATATTCTTGGCGAGCTGCTGCGTGATGGTCGAGCCGCCCTGCACCACGGTGTCGGCGCGCGCGTTGACGGTGAGCGCGCGCAAGGTGCCGATGACGTCGACCCCGAAATGGTCGAAAAAGCGCCGGTCCTCGGTCGCCAGCACCGCCTCGATCAGATTTTCGGGCAGTTCGTCGAAGGACACCGAATCATCATGCTTGATGCCGCGCCGGCCGACTTCCTGGCCGTAACGGTCGAGAAATGTGACGGCGAGGTCTTCTTTCTTCAGCCAGTCGTCCGAGGTCTCCTGAAACGCCGGAACCGCGAGGGTCAGCGCGACAAGGCCCGCCCCGATGCCGAGCGTCAGGGTCTCGCTGGCGAGTTCGGTGAGGACGCGGCGAAGGCCCGCCACGTGAAACCTGTCCATGAAAGCGGAAAACGCAGCGTAGCTCTCTTTGGCCCACGCGCCGCCGGCGTAGAGCGACGAGTCGACGAAGGCGTCGAAGGCGAGCAGCGCCAGCGCCGTCCGGCGCCAAAGCCGCGTCTTGCGCAGATCGTCAAACACGCTTCATTGCTCCAAAAAAGCCGCCAAACCAAAGCGCAGTTTAGCAAGCCCTTGACGAATGTCATAGGGAGGCGCAACCCGGGGCGTCAGACTTGGCCCCGATGACGAAATTGGTCTGAAATTCATGTCGCAGCGTATTGAAGACCCTCGGCCGAGCCGCGCGCGAACGCCGCCAGCGCCCGGCCCGAGGGAGAAAACGCCGCCGCCTGCGCAGAAGACCGCGCAGCCGTTCTGGCGGCGGAAAACGCTCGACGCCATGAACAAGGCGGAGTGGGAGAGCCTCTGCGATGGCTGCGGGCGCTGCTGCCTCGTCAAGCTCGAGGACGAAGACACCGGCCAAATTCACTTCACCGACGTCGCCTGCAAGCTGTTCGACGCCGCGGGGTGCCGCTGCGCGGACTACGCCCATCGCCGCCGCAAAGTGCGCGACTGCATCAAGCTGACGCCGGAGACCGTGCGCAGCCTTACATGGTTGCCGCCTTCCTGCGCCTATCGCCTGATCGCCGAGGGCCGCGACCTCGCCTGGTGGCACCCTCTGGTGTCGGGCTCGGCGGCGACCGTGCATGAGGCGGGCGTCTCGGTGCGGGGCAGGGTCGCGGCGTCGGAGACCGAGGTCGCCCTCGACGGTTATCCCGGCCATATCGTCGGGTGGCCCGGCAAGTGGCCTCGGCCCGCGAAGCGAAAGGCGGCGACGGGCAGGACCGGGGCCGCGGCTGGGCGCCGCCGCGATGAAGCGTGATCGGAACGCCGCCGCTGATTTCCGCCACAGTTCGTCGCCTGTTGGCCAGCCGATTGCCCGAAGGGGGCGCTTTCGCCATGATCTCGCCCCCAGACATACGTTAGCTTGGCTGATGGCCTGAGCCGGGTCAGGATCGCATCAATGCTCCCGCGTAACCTCATCGACAGGGAAATCCGCTTCGGCGCGCAGAATTACGCGCCGCTGCCGGTCGTGCTGTCGCATGGCCGGGGCGCGCATCTGTTCGATGTCGAGGGGCGGCGCTACATCGACATGATGAGCGCCTATTCGGCCGCGAGCTTCGGCCATTTGCATCCGCGTCTCGTCGCGGCGATGCAGCGCCAGCTGGAGCGGCTCGACATTGTGTCGCGCGCCTTTCATTCCGACAATCTCGGCGCGTTTTACCAGGATCTGGCGTCTATTACCGGGCTCGACGCCTGCCTTGTGATGAACAGCGGCGCCGAGGCCGTCGAGACCGCCATCAAGGCGGCGCGCCGTTTCGGCTATGACGAGCTGGCGATCCCCGCCGACAAGGCGGAGATCATCGTCGCCGCGGGGAATTTTCACGGCCGCACCACGACGATCGTCGGTTTTTCCGACGATCCGGAGTCCCGGCGCGGCTTCGGACCCTTCGCTCCCGGCTTCGCCGCCGCGCCCTTCGGCGACGCCGAAGCGATTGAGGCGTTGATCGGTCGCCATACGGCGGCCATCCTCGTCGAGCCGATTCAGGGCGAAGCCGGCGTCATCGTTCCGCCGCACGGCTATCTCGCGAGTCTCAGGCGCATCTGCGACCGGCACGGGATCCTCCTGATCTTCGACGAGGTGCAATCCGGCTTTGGCCGCACAGGGCGCAATTTCTGCTTCGAGCATGAAGACGCAAGGCCCGATGGCCTGATCATCGGCAAGGCGCTCGGCGGCGGGTTGATGCCGGTTTCGGCATTCGTCGCGCGGCGTTCGCTGATGGACGTCTTCAGTCCGGGCAGCCATGGCTCGACCTTCGGCGGCAATCCGTTGGCCGCCGCCATCGGCCGCGAGGCGATTGCGTTGCTCCGGGACGAAAATCTCGCCGAGCGCAGCCGCGTTCTCGGCGAGGTATTGCTTCAGGCGCTGCGCGCCATCAACCATCCGGCGATCGTCGAGGTGCGCGGCAAGGGGCTTTGGGCGGGCGTCGAGCTCGACGTGTCCATGGTCAAGGCCAAGGACGTTTGTCTCGCCTTGATGCGGCGCGGCGTTCTCGCCAAGGAGACCCATGAGAGCGTTCTGCGGCTGGCCCCGCCGCTCGTCATCGCGGAGGACGATCTCATGGAGGCCGTCGCCGCCTTTCGCGCGGCGCTGGACGATTGCGCGGCGCCCTCCGAACGCTATGCCGGATGATCCAAACCGCCTTGCGCCGATTTTGGCGGGAAGAAGCCGGCGCCTATATGTAATCGACGACCTCATGCCGGAGACGTTCTCTCCATGAGGTCTTGGCCGTGAGGTCTCGTCCCGTCATGACATCAGACGCGCAGTTCTCGCTTTTCGCGGCGCCCTATGCGCCGGATGACGAGGCGATCGCCGCGGAGCTTCTCAAAGAGGCGTCCCTCGGCGACGAGGCCGAGGCGCGCATCGACCGGCTCGCCGAACATCTGATCGCGGCGGCGCGCGGCGCGAAAACCGCCCGAATCGGAGGCATCGAGGACCTGCTTCGCGAATATTCCCTGTCGTCGGAGGAGGGCCTAGCGCTGATGGTGCTGGCCGAGGCGCTGCTGCGGGTGCCGGATTCCCTGACCGCCGACCGGCTGATCGAGGAAAAGATCGGCGCCGCGCGCTGGAGCGCGGGCGGGGCGGATTCGGCCGCCGATTCCAATCCTCCTGGCCCTGAGCCTCTCGTCGTCGCGGCGGCCGCCTGGGCGCTCGGGACAACCGCCCGCATGATCGACAAGGGCAAGACGGCGGAGGGGGTCATCGCAGCGGCGGCGCGGCGAATCGGCATGGGCGCGTTGCGCGCCGCCGCGCGGCAGGCGATGCAGCTGATGGGGCGCCATTTCGTCTTCGGCGAGACCATCGAGGACAGTTTGCGCCGCGCCTCGGCGCGCGATGCGAGGTCAAAGCGCTATTCTTTCGACATGCTCGGCGAAGGCGCCCGCACCGCGGCCGACGCGGCGCGCTATTTTGACGCCTACGCGCATGCGATCGAGGCGATCGGCGGATCGTCCGCCGCCGCCGCGCCCGAAAGGCTCGGCATTTCGATCAAACTCTCCGCGCTGCATCCGCGTTTCGAGCCCTTGTCCCGCGCGCGCGTTCTCGCCGAGCTGACGCCGCGCGTGATCGATCTCGCGCGGATCGCGAAGCGGCATGACCTGCAGCTCACCATCGACGCCGAGGAGGCCGATCGCCTCGAGCTCTCGCTGGCCGTGATCGAGCATGCGCTCGCGGATTCATCGCTGGATGACTGGGCCGGTTTCGGGCTCGCCGTTCAGGCCTATCAGAAGCGCGCGGGGGCGGTCATCGATCATGTCGCGGCGCTGGCGCGCCAGAATCGCCGGCGGCTGACGCTGCGGCTCGTCAAGGGCGCCTATTGGGACGCCGAGATCAAGCGCGCGCAGGAGCGCGGCCTTTCCGATTATCCGGTGTTCACGCGCAAGGCGATGACCGATCTCAACTACATCGCCTGCGCGCGAAAGATGCTGGCGCTGCGCGGCGTCGTCTACCCGCAATTCGCCACTCACAACGCGCTGACGGTCGCCGCCGTCGTCGAGATCGCCGGCGGCGTCGAGGGCTATGAGTTCCAGCGCCTGCACGGCATGGGCGAGGATCTCTACGCTGGTCTTCGCGAACGCTATCCCACCGCCGCCTGCCGCATCTACGCGCCCGTCGGCGCGCACGAGAACCTGCTCGCCTATCTGGTCCGGCGCCTGCTTGAAAACGGCGCCAACTCGTCATTCGTGTCGCGGCTCGGCGATCGCGCGGTTCCGCCGTCCGAACTGCTGCGACGGCCGCAGGAGATCGTCGGCGATCCCGAGCATGCGCGGGCTGCGGGGCTCGCCCTGCCGCGCGACATTCCTTCGCCGTCGCGCAAGCTCGCGAGCGGCGTGGAGTTCGGCGACGCCCAGGCGCTCGACGCGCTCGTCGCGAGCCTCGCCGGGACGCCCGAGGCCCGCCAGGCGGCGGTGATCGTCGCCGGCGCCCGGGGCCGAAACGACAAGCGGGCGCGGGCGGCGCGGGAGCAGCGCAAAATCGTCTCGCCTATCGATGGATCAACGGTGCTCGGCGTCGCCAGCGACGCCGAAGCGACCGATCTTGCGCAGGCCATGGCGAACGCCAAAGCCGGTTTTGGCGCTTGGTCCCGCGCGCCGGTCGCGCGCCGCGCCGCCTGCCTCGACGATGCGGCGCGAAGGCTCGAAGCGGAGGCGCCGCGCTGGCTGCGCCTGCTCCAGAACGAGGCCGGCAAGACGCTTCCCGACGCCGTCTCCGAATGGCGCGAGGCGATCGATTTCCTGCGCTATTACGCGGCCCTCGCGCGTGAGCGCTGGACTTCGCCGCAGACGATGCCGGGGCCGACAGGCGAGGACAACAAGCTCCATTGCGCCGGACGCGGCGTTTTCGTCTGCATCAGCCCGTGGAATTTTCCGCTCGCCATCTTCCTTGGCCAGGTCGCAGCGGCGCTCGTCTCCGGCAACAGCGTGCTGGCGAAACCCGCCGAGCAGACGCCGCTGATCGCCATCGAGGCCGTCGCGCTGCTGCATCGCTGCGGCGTTCCGGAAGAGGTTTTGCAGGCGATCCAGGGCGATGGCGAAACCGGCGCGGCGCTCGTCGCTTTGCCGGGCGTCGCGGGCGTCGCTTTCACAGGCTCTGCGGCAGTGGCCGCGCGGATCAACCGCGCGCTCGCTGCCAAGGACGGTCCGATCGCGGCGCTCATCGCCGAGACCGGCGGAATCAATGCGATGATCGTCGATGCGACCGCTCTGCCCGAGCAGGTGAGCGATGATGTCGTCGCTTCTGCGTTTCGCTCGGCGGGGCAGCGCTGCTCGGCGCTGCGGCTGCTCTGCCTGCAGGAGGATGTCGCCGACAAGATGATCGCGATGATCGCCGGCGCAGCGCGCGAGCTCAAAATCGGCGATCCGCGCGACATCGGCGTCGATATCGGACCCGTGATCGACGCCGCCGCACGGACTGGCCTCCTCGCGCATATTGATTCGCTGCGCGCGCAGCGCGCGACCCAGCATTTCGCCGGCGAAGTTCCGCCAGACGCGCCGAAGGGCGGCTATTATGTCGCGCCGCATATCTTCGAATTGGGCGTCGCCTCCGACCTCAAGGCCGAGATTTTCGGGCCGATCCTCCACGTCGTGCGCTACAAGGCGTCCGAACTCGATTCGCTGCTCGACGCCATTGAGGCCAATGGCTTCGGGCTGACGCTCGGCGTGCATTCGCGCATCGAGGGAACCATCACGCGCATCCTTGACCGGCGCCTTGCGGGCAATTGCTATGTCAACCGCAATATGATCGGCGCGGTCGTCGGGACGCAGCCGTTCGGCGGCTTCAATCTGTCGGGCACCGGGCCGAAGGCGGGGGGGCCGCATTACCTCGATCGCTTCGCGGTCGAGCAGACGATAACGATCAACACCGCCGCGGTCGGCGGCAATGTGAACCTCATCAACAGCGTCGAATGAAAGGCGCCTATCCGGCGAGCATCTCGGCGAGTTCGCGAAACGCGTCCCGGCTCAGTGGCGATTGCGGCGACTGCGCCAGCGCCTTGTAGATTTTGGGGACGAGCGCGACGGCCTGATCGAGCTCGGGGTCATTGCCCTCGCGGTAGCCGCCCATCAGGCGAAGATCGCGCGTGTCCTCAAAGCGCGCGATCAGCCCGCGCAATTTGACGACGAGGCCGCGCTGTTCGCTGGTCCACGCAATCTGCGCGAGACGCGAGATCGAGCCGAGCACGTTGACGGCGGGGAAGCGTCCTTCGTCGGCGATGGCGCGATCGAGAACGATGTGGCCGTCGAGCATGCCGCCGACAGCGTCGGCGACGGGGTCATTGTGGTCGTCGCCGTCGACGAGGACGGAAAAAATGCCGGTGATCGAGCCCTTGCCCTCTTCGCCGGGTCCCGCGCGCTCAAGCAGCCGTGGCAGATCGCTGAAGACGCTCGGCGCGTAGCCGCGCGCGACGGCCGGCTCGCCCGCGGCGAGGGCGACGTCGCGGGCGGCGTGGGCGAAGCGCGTCATCGAGTCGACGATGAGCAGAACGGAATCGCCTCTCTCGCGAAAGAACTCGGCGACGGCCATGGCGGTTCGCGGTGCAAGGCGGCGCATCGTCGGGCTCTCGTCGCCGGTGGCGACGACCGCGACCGCGAAGGCGCGATTGGCCGCCAGCGCGTCATCGAGAAATTCGCGCACCTCGCGGCCGCGCTCGCCGACCAGCGCGATCACCACGGCGTCGAAGTCGCGCGCGCCCGCGAGCATGGCGAGGAGTATCGACTTGCCGACGCCGGAGCCGGCGAAAACGCCAATGCGCTGCCCGGCGCAAATCGGCGTGAAAAGATCGATGACGCGGATCCCCGTGCGCAAGGGCTTGACGATCCGCGCCCGGCGCATCGCGGGGGGCGCCGCGGCGTCGATCTCCGCGCATTGGTCGCCCTGCTGCAGCGGTCCCGCGCCGTCGATCGGAACGCCGAGCGCGTTGATCACGCGACCCTTCCAGCTTGGATGCGGAGCCAGACGCAAGGGGCCTTCGCGCGTCACCCGGGCGCCAAGGCTCGTCAACGTATTCAACTCGAAGGCCTTGATGCTGGCGCCTTGCGCATCGATGCGCACCACCTCGGCGCGATGCGTCGATCCGTCCGCGCCGAAGCTGACGCATTCGCCGAGCTTCAGAAAGGCCGACAGTCCGGCGACGCGCGCATGCGATGGCGAAACTTCGGTGATGGCGCCGCTGACCCTGACAAGCGGCTCGGCGGCGGCCTCAGCCACGCAGCGCTCCAGCCAGGCGAGCGCGTGGCTGGCGCGCGGCTCGGCGGTCACGAGGTCGCGCCGAGGGTCTTGATGGCGTCTTTCAGCGTCGTCTCCGAACCCTCAGTCGCCGACGAGATGCTCTCGAAGGCCCGCGACACCATGATCAGCTTCGCCATTTCAAGGACCGGATTGACGTTGGAGCTCTCGATGAATCCTTGCGCCACGCCATTATTGGCGAAGTCGAGTTCGGCTGTGGCCGGCTTGTCGCTCATGACGCCGGAGTTATTGTAGCGTTTGAGCTTGGCGCCGTCGTCGAGCGTGAAGATGCCGATGGCCCCGATCTGGCGGCCCTTTTGCGTGATCATTCCGTCTTGCGCGATGGTCGGCGGCCCGGCGTTCGGATCGAGCAGAATGGCCGCGGCGCCGGCGTCGAGCACCGGATAGCCGTCGACGCTGACGAGCGCGCCGGACTCTTGCATGTGCATCCGGCCATCCTTCGTATAGACGGTTCCGTCCGGCGTCTGCAGCGCCAGCCAGCCCTGCCCCTGGACGGCGACGTCGAGCGGATTCTCCGTCTTGATCGGCACGCCCTGTCGGCGCGAGATGAAGGATTCTCCCTGCGAAACGAAGTCGACGGGATTGGCGTCGGCTTTCGAGAGGAGGGATTTGAAGCTGATCTCCTCCGCCCTGTAGCCCGGCGTGCTCTGGTTGGCGATATTGGCGGCGATCGTCGTCATGCGCCGGTCGACTGCGACCGCGGCGGACAAGGTGACATAGAGCCCGGATTGCACGGATTATGATCCTCCCTGCGGCAAACTGGCGATGCTGAGAAGCAGGCTCTGGCTGATGCCCGGCGACGAGATCTCAAGCGCGTTGGTTGGCGTCGTCGACGTGGTCGAGGGGTTGTTGACGTCATAATTCGCGGTGAATCGTTCGATCAGCTTTTGCAGATAGGCCGGCTTCTGCAGATCGGCGATGTTGACCAGTTTGCCGATCGTCTGCGCCTGCTGGTCGATCCCCTGCTGCGACATTGACGCTGAGAGACCGAACGCCGTCTGCACTACGCTGAGCAGGGTCTTGTCGCCAAGAATATTATAGGCGCTGGCTATGGATGGCGCCATGCGCTGGAAGTAGAGCGCCATCTGCGCGCCGGGACTGGTCTTGCCGACATTCGTCTCCAGCGTCTGTTCGGCAAAATTGCTGACGGTCGTCTGCACCGTCGAAGCCGAACTCGTCGTCGCCGCGCCGTTCGCCGCGAAGTTGAAGGCCGTTGCGAGCGCCTTGTAACGGGGATCGTTCAGGGTATTGGCGAGACTCTTGCTGCTCGATACGCCGCCCGTGAGAACCTGGCGAATGAGTCCCTTGGCGTAGGTCATGTCGCTCAGGCCGAAGGCGGTCATGACGTAGTTGTAGAGTTTGCCATTGTTCAAAAGGTCGTCGACGGACTTCACTTTGCCGATATTGGCCTGAAAATATGCCGTTTGCCGTTGCACGGTCGGCTCGGCCGCCGTGTTCGCCAAGGTCTTTGAATAATCCCTGGTGAGCATCGTGTAATAGAGGGTGGAGTTCAGCATGGCCTTGTTCCCGCGACGCTGGACGCAGTCTTTATCCCAACGCCTTGCGCGGAACTGACCGCCGCCCCGAAATCCGCATTGCTTCTAGCGCGGGGCTCGCAAATAAATCCCTTCCCACTGCGGCGCATTTGATCGATTGAGTTCGAGGCCGCGCGCCGCGCGTTCGAGACAGGACATCGCCATGCCTATCGTCAACATCAAAATCACCCGCGAGGGCGCAACGCCCGAACAGAAGGCCGCCCTGATCCAGGGGGTGACCGATGTTCTGGTCAAAGTGCTGAACAAGTCGCCGGCGGCGACCTTCGTCGTCATCGACGAAGTCGATCTCGAGAATTGGGGCGTGGGCGGCCTGCCGCTCGAAGCCTATAGGCGCCAGCTCGCCGCCAAAGGCTCGTGACCGCCAGGGTCAGGCGCAGGGTCAGGCGATGGTGCTTTCCGGCATTTCCATCGGCGCGCCGTAATAGCTGATGTAGCGGTCCTCGATGTCGGCGAGCGGCATGATGGTGAAGACGTCGATGGTGCCGAATTGGGCGTCGATCACCGCGCCGTCGCCGAATTTCGCGCCGACGCGCAGATACGCCTTGAGCAGCGGCGGCAGGGCGGCGACGCTGCGCCGCGCGTCGATGGCGCTTTTGTCGAGAATGTCCATTCTAACCGCGCGTCCCGCGACGGGCCTGACGCTCCACTCCGCGGGGGCGGACGCCTGATGATGCAGGAAGCTGAGCGCCAGCGCGAGCGGGCGCGGATCGGTTCCCGGCAGGCTGGCGCAGCCGATCAGCGCGTCGATGCGGTGGTGTTTCGCGTAGCGCCAGAGGCCCCGCCACAACAGTTCGATGGCGCGCTTCGAGCGGTATTGCGGATGGACGCACGAGCGGCCGAGTTCGAGGAATCGCTTGTCGGCGTGCCGCGCCAGCAGCGGCGCGATATCGAATTCGCGCTGGGTGTAGAAGCCGAGATTGCGCTCGGCGACGTCCCGCCGCAGCAGCCGATAGGTGCCGACGATCTTCGGCTTCGGCCGGCCGAACCGGTTGACCGTATCCACGTCGATGACGAGAAGATGGTCGCAAAAAGCGTCGAACGGACAGATGTCGCGCCGCACCAGCGCCGAGGCCTGATTGGAGCTCGCGCCGCCCTCCTCGAAGAACACCTCGTAACGCAAGCGCTGCGCCTTGCGGATCTCTTTCTTCGTCGTCGCCAGCCTGATTTCAAAAGGGCCAAAGCGGCCAAGAACGGCTGGCAGGCCTTTGAGATCGCGGATCAGGCGGCGCGGCTTGATGAAGCGGGCGGGGGCGTTTGTGATCCCGCTGAAAGGCGTGTCGAGGGGCCACATGAAACGTCGAATCACAAAGAGGAAGTATTTGCGGCAAACTAGGGGCGCGATGCGAAACTTTGATGACGCAACAAGGCGGCCGGCCGCCTCCGCGGTCGGCTGGATGGCCGGTCGATCGGTCCATGGATTGGCAATGTCATCAAACTGCAAGTCTGGCGCTGTAAATAACGCCGAATCGATTTAAGGACTTCCCGCCGTCATGGCTGTTTTGCGCCTTTTCATGATCGGCCTGACGCTCCTTCTCTTTTTCGGCGTCGCCGTTCCCCTGCAATGGATTGCGCTGCGTCTGCGCTGGCCGGGACGGGCGTCGATCCCCGTGGTTCTTTGCCGCATCCTGATCCGGCTGTTGCGGGTGCGTCTTAGAGTCGAAGGCGCGCCCGCGCCGGATCAGCCGCGGCTCGTCGCCGCCAACCACATCTCGTGGATCGACATTCTCGTTCTGACCAGCGTCGAACCCTTGTGTTTCCTCGCCAAGCGGGAGGTCGGCGCGTGGCCGTTCGTCGGATCTTTCGCGCGGCTACAAGGAACCGTCTTCGTCGATCGCGCGCGGCGCCGGTCGATTCCCGCCGCCAATGGCGCGATGGCCGAGCGCATGCTGGACTCCCGCTCGGTGCTGTTGTTTCCGGAAGGCACGACGGGCTACGGGCTTTTTCTGCGCAAATTCCATAGTTCGCATTTCGCCGCCGCGCGGGATCTGCTCGCGCGGGCGGCGAAGGTCGACAGCGTCGCCGTTCAGCCGGTGGCGATCACCTATTCCTCGCCGTCGGCGGCCTGGGTCGGCGATGCCTTCCTGCTGCCGCATGTCTGGTCGGTGCTGACGGGCGAGCCGCTGCGCTGCGATCTCATTTTCGGCGAGCCGCTGCGCTACGCAAGAGGCGCTGATCGCAAGCTCATCGCGCAAACGGTCGCCGCGCGGATCGCCCTGATGCGCGCCGCCGCCGATCCTTTGAAAGGCGAGGGGGGCGCTGAGGCCCTGGACTCAGCGTCCGAAACAATGGCGATGAGAGCTTGATTCAAGGGACATGCAGGCGCTTGGCGCCCGGCAAAGGCTAAAGCCCCGCACAGGCCGCCTACGTCAGTCCGCGCCATCGCTCTCGGAAAAAAGCTGAAACTGCGTTTTCTCGCGCGGCGGCTCGGCGAGACCGAGATGACGGAACGCGTGCGTCGTCAGCATCCGGCCGCGCGGCGTGCGCTGCAGGAAGCCCTGCTGAATGAGATAGGGCTCGATAATGTCTTCGATTGCGTCGCGCGGCTCGGAAAGCGCCGCCGCAATGGTCTCAATTCCGACCGGACCGCCGCCAAACGACAGCGCAATCGTCCCGAGATAGCGCCGGTCCATCTGATCGAGCCCGATGTCGTCGACATCGAGAAGTTTTAGCGCCTTGTCGGCCACCGTGCGGGTGATTTCGGGATCGCCGTCGACGGCGGCGAAATCGCGCACCCGGCGCAGCAGGCGCCCCGCGATGCGCGGCGTTCCGCGCGCGCGTTTGGCGATTTCATTGGCGCCGTCGTCGGAGATGGCGATCGCGAGGACGCGGGCGCCGCGCCGGACAATTCGCTCAAGCTCTTCGACCGTATAGAAGTCGAGCCGGATCGGAATGCCGAAGCGGTCGCGCAGCGGCGTCGTCAAGAGGCCCGCGCGGGTGGTTGCCCCAATCAGCGTGAATTTGGCGAGATCGATCTTCACCGAGCGGGCGCCCGGGCCTTCGCCGATGATGAGATCGAGCTGAAAATCCTCCATCGCGGGATAAAGGATTTCCTCGATCGCCGGATTGAGGCGATGGATCTCGTCGATGAAGAGGACGTCGCGCTCTTCGAGGCCGGTCAGCTGAGCGGCGAGATCGCCGGCTTTGGCGATGACGGGTCCTGAGGTCGAGCGGAAATTGACGCCGAGCTCGCGGGCGACGATCTGCGCCAGGGTGGTCTTGCCGAGTCCTGGCGGCCCCCAGAACAGGATGTGGTCGAGCGCTTCGCGGCGCGCCTTGGCCGCCTCGATGAAGACTTTGAGATTGGCGCGCGCCGGCGCCTGCCCGGTAAAGTCGGCGAGGCTTAGCGGGCGCAGCGATGATTCTGCGTCGCCTTCACGCGATTCGGGTGCGACGAGACGGCGGGAACCAACGGCCAAGGACAGCGACCCCTCAAATGAGTCGCGATCCTAGATCATTTTGCCGCGATGTGGATAGAGCGCGACGCCGCGGTCGCCATTTAGCGCAGCAGCGACTTCACCTTGCGGGCGGCGTCGAAGGCGACCGGCGGCAGAAGATATTTCAGCACGTTCATCAGCTTGTCGCGCGCCGGCAGCTGAGCGACGCTGGCGAACTGCGTCGTGTGGAAATTCAGGTCGTCGCTGTCGGCGCGCCCATTGCTGTAGAAATAGGCCGCGGCCGAACGGCGCGGCCGGCCATTTGGCGCGGCGACCGGCTTTGGATGTCCATGCAGGCTCTTGGATGATTGATAAAACAGAACGGAGCGTCCGAATTCCGGAAGGATTTCAACCACGGGTTCGTTTTTTTCGACGTCCCAAAGCTCGAGACCGCCGCCATAAGAGGGCAGCCAATCCTTGTTGAGGTAGGTGATGAAGACCAGGCGATTGGCGAGCCGCGTCACCGAATGCTGGTTGAAATCGACATGCATGGCGAATTTGCCGCCGGTCGGGATGTCATGCAGTCCGCCGGAAAAAAGCTCGGGGTCCGTGACGAGCCCCTCGATTCCCGTCACTCTTTCGATGAAATCGACGAATTGACCGGAATGTATGGTGTTGAAATAGAGCTGGCTCGCGGTCCCGAGCCGCGTTTTCGGCGCGGATCCGCGCTTGAATTCGTTGGGGTTATCGTAGCGGCGCCAGTCACTCCAGTTCAGCCGATCGAAATCGGCCAGCATCATCTCGAGAAGACGGGGCGAGAAGAGGCCTTCGAAAACAATATGCGGAAACGGCTTGGCGCCGATGAACGCCTCATGCAGGGCGTTGACTCGCTTCGGCGCCAGAAACGCCGGGTTCACGATCTCATCGAGACCGAGCGATGCGCCGTTGATGATGATCTGATCGCCCGAAGGCCCTGCTTCGGCGGCGCCGGCGGCGGACGGGGCGATCGTTGAGGCCTCGGACATGGGCGTGGTCCCTCTGGCGCAGGCTGATGACCGCGCGTCGCGATGGATGGTTAAAGTTCAGCTGCGCAGCGACGCGCAAGGCTTTGGTCAGTTTCGACTCTGGCGCTGCGCCAAAAATGATAGCGCACCGTTGCGGCTTGCGGCAAGTCCGCCCGGGGCGGCAACCCGACAAGTCGCGTGCGACGCGCTTCAAGGCGCGCCGGGGCCCTGAACCACGGGCCCGCCTACCGATCCCGCCAGATAGAAGCGCGACGACAGGGCGCTGGCCTGACGACCGGTGCGCCGCCCAAGCCCTACGCGACGATCAAAGATGCTCCGGAGCCCGGCGACAGGGATGAGCGTTATTCGGCGGCGTCTCGCATCTGCTTAGGCGCCTCTTCCAGGGCCTCTGAAATTGCTTCCCGGAGCTTTTGCTCTTCGGCAGCCAATAAATCTTCAATTATTCGTCGTTCTTTGGGATCGGTCTCACGCTCGAGCAAGTTCAGGAAGCGTGCAATATTGGCTCGTGCAACGAACCTTTTCATTGCCTACCTCATTACCATGGGCCGCGCCCCACGCGGAGGAAATTTCCGGCCGCGACATGGCTTTTCACGCGCGACATCTTGAGGCGAGGTAACTTTTAAAATGCAATCAAATCAGACAATA
>Ga0181521_10004653_pt1 | contig 15568 bp, 13 predicted proteins | sample PEATcosm2014_Bin_32_FD_119764 | JGI IMG/M metagenome (GOLD analysis project Ga0181521, IMG submission 119764) | Peatland microbial communities from MTU Mesocosm Facility, Houghton, MI, USA - PEATcosm2014_Bin02_60_metaG | ecosystem: Environmental > Terrestrial > Soil > Wetlands > Peat | place...
CGCCCCAACCCCTGCCCGCGCCGAAGGAGGTCTGGATCAACAAACCACAACCAACTCCAGAGAATAAAACTCAGTAAATTATGCTTCGAGGTGTCTCAAACACGTTGACACGCGCCGGAGCGGGTAGGGGCGTCGACACGAGTGTCGACGCGGCACGCAGGAGTGCGTGCGCCACATATAATACAGGGGCATGAGAGCGATCCGGCTGGCCTGTCTTCTGGCCGTGCTTTACGGCGCGGCGACTGCGGAAGTCACAAAGATCGAAATTCGCGCCCGCGACGAAGTGGGCAATTTCGAACGCATCATCGGGCGAGCCTACTACGCGGTCGATCCTAAGGCGCCCGTCAATCAGGCCATTGCGGACATCGCTTACGCGCCGAAGAACGCCGAGGGTAAAGTCGAGTTCTCCGGCGACTTCATGGTGCTCCGTCCGCGCGCGCCGGCTAAGCCACGCGGCGCGGTTTTTCTCGAGGTCGTCAATCGCGGCGGACCGCAATCCAATTACCTGATGATGGGCGCGCGCTCGGGAGATCCGCGGCCCGAAAACTGGGACCTGGGCGATCGCTTTCCGCTCGAACAGGGCTTCACGATGGCGTTCGTGGGCTGGCAGTTTGACGTTACGGAACGCGAGGGACTTTCGCTCAGCGCGCCTAAAGCTCCGGTCGAAGGTCTCGTCCGGCAATCCTGGATCGAGACCCCGCCGGGCGGGCGGCGCAACGCATTCGGGATGAGTTATTGCGCGGCCGACGCGGGCGAAGCCGACGCTCGCCTGACGTTCCGCCAGCGAATGGACGAGCCCGGAACGGTGCTCGATCGCGCGTCGTGGCGGTTTATCGGCAACGGCTGCGCAGTGCAGGTGGCCGGTGGTCTGAACGCCGGTTTATACGAGGCGATTTTCCACGCGAAGGATCCGGCAGTCGCGGGGCTGGGGCTGGCCGCTATTCGCGATTTTGCGTCCTACCTGAAGAACGGCCCGAAGAACGGCGTTCTGCGCGAGGACCCCGCTGCGCTGCGGCGCGTCATCGGGTATGGCTATTCGCAGAGCGCGCGCTTCCTGCGCGAGTTCGTGCGCGACGGCTTCAATCAGGACGAGCGAGGCCGCGCCGCGTTCGACGGGCTGATGATATCTTCGGCCGGCGCTGGCGTGGGCAGCTTCAATCATCGGTTCGCGGAACCGGGGCAGGCGGGGAACTCGGTCCTCTCGATTCTGCGGCCGGTGGATGTGCCGCCATTCACCGACGACGGGCTGCTGGCCAAAGCGGAGGGCGCGAAAGTGACTCCGCGCATCTTTTACACATTCAGTTCCACCGAATACTGGGCGCGCGCCGGGTCGCTGACGCACACCAGTCCCGATGGCAGGACCGACGTGCCGCTGAGCGCAAAATCGCGTCTCTATTTCCTGACAGGCACCGCACATTCATCCGGGCCGTTTCCACCCGCTAAAAGGACTTCCCGCAGCAACGAACTGCATTACATGAATTTCGCTCAGCAGGACTGGGTGACGCGCGCTCTGCTGCTCGATCTGGATGCGTGGATCAGCGTGGGCACGGAGCCGCCGGCGTCGCGCTATCCGTCGGTGGCGAAGGGCGAACTGGCGCCGCGGGAGTTGGTGCGCTTTCCGAAGTCTCCTGCGATCCCCTTCCCCGATTACATGCCGCACGTCTGGCGGATGGACTTTGGGCCGGAGTTCGCGGCTAAGGGCATCGCCACGGTCGAACCGCCCATGCTCGGACCACAGTACGCTGTGCTGGTTCCGCAAGTGGACGAGTACGGGAATGATCGCGGCGGCGTGCGTATTCCTGAAGTTGCCGCGCCGCTGGGGACGTTCACGGGCTGGAACGTCTTGCTTCCGCAACTGGCGAATTTGGATTATCTGTCGGGCCTGGTCGGTTCGTTCGAACCGCTGCCGGTCACGCGGGAGGAAAAGAAGAAAACCGGCGACGCGCGTAAATCGATCGAAGAAAGCTATACCAGCCGGGAGGATTACCTCGACCACGTGAAGCGGGCGGCGGAGGATTTGGTGAAGCAGCGCCTGATGCTCGCGGGGGATATGGATGACGTGATGCGGCGGGGCGCGGCATTGTGGGACTGGGTGATGGCGGGGAACTGAAGCGCATTCCTGCTCCACTTGCACCGGCAGAGCAAATGGTTCCAAAATGGTTCCATGAACATCACCGTCAAAAACATCCCTGATTCCGTCTATCGGGTGATTAAGCGGGAGGCTAAGAAGAAGAAACGAAGCCTCAATTCCGAGATCGTTCAGACGTTGGAAAACGAGGCGGTCGAAGCCGAGCGGCGGCGGAAGATACAGCAGTGGCGCCAAAGACTGGATCGGTTCAGGGAATCACTGCCACCGATGTCGGACAGCACACCCATCATTCGCCGGATGCGAGACAGCCATTAGCGGTGGAGACATTTGTTCTGGACTGCAGCGTGGCTGCAAAATGGGTGCTCAACGAAATCGACTGCGCCCCCGCCCTTGATTTGCTGAACAAACACAACTCTGGCGAAGTCCGCCTGATCGCGCCCGAGCTTCTGCTCATTGAGCTCGCCAGCCTGCTCGTCAAGCGAAACCGTCAAAAAGACATCTCGGCATCGCAGGTTCATGCGGCGTATTCCCTCGTGGCAGAATCCTCAATCACGCTTTTTGAGATTCGACCATTGCTCAGCGGTGCGCTCGATCTCTCTTTGCGACACCACATGTCTTTCTGGGACTGCATATATCTCGCGCTCGCGCTTGAGCACGATTGTCCACTCCTGACGGCCGACCGGAGGCTCTTTCGGGCGGGACGAAGCCGGCACTCATCGATTCGCCTGCTGCAATAGAATTCCGGCGGCAAAGACCGCCGGCGTTACCGGTCTTTCTTGCGCAGGCGGCCGCGAATCTTTATGTGAATCGGCGTCCCTTCGAAGCCGAATCGCTTGCGCAGCTGATTCACCAGATAGCGTTCGTGGGAGAAGTGCAGCGGGCCGGCTTTATCCGTAAAGAGGATGAATGACGGAGGCCGCACGCCCGCCTGCGTAATGTAGAGAATCTTCCGCTCGTCGAAATGCACCGTCTCGACGAAACGGTTCAGTTCGCCCGTCGTCACGCGATGCCGCGCCGATTCGTGGACGCGCTGGATCAGTCCAAATAATTCCCCGACCCCGGTTTTCTTGATCGCCGACAGAAAAACTACCGGCGCGTAATCGAGGAACTTCAGATGATCGCGCACGTTCTGCTCGAACTCTTTGCGCTTGCCCGAAGTCACGAGGTCCCATTTGTTGATGCAGAGAATCTCGGGCCGGCCGCCTTCGTGCGCATATCCGGCGATGGTGGCATCGAGGCCGACGAAGCCTTCGCCTGCGTCCATGACGACCAGCACAATGTCCGCCAGGCGGATGTGCCGCCGGGCCATCACCACGCTGAGCTTCTCCGCCATCAGCTTCGTCTTGCCCTTGCGGCGGATACCAGCGGTGTCGACGAACACGAAGTTGATCCCGTTGCGCTCGACGGTCTCATCCACAGCGTCGCGCGTGGTTCCGGCAATGGGTGAAACGATGGACCGCTCCTCGCCAATCAGCGCGTTCAGAAGCGTCGATTTGCCGACGTTGGGGCGTCCGATGATGGCGACTTTGATGGTGTTGGCGGGCTCCGGCGCTTCTTCTCCCTCGGGAAATCCTTCGGTGACGTGATCGAGCAGCGCATCCATCCCGATACCGTGCTCGGAGGAAACCGGAAAGACATCCTTGATGCCGAGGGAATAAAAGTCGGTGGTCAGGCTTTCGTTCTTGCTGGTGTCCACCTTGTTGACCACGAGCGAAACGGGCTTACCCAGCTTTCGCAGCATCTGTGCCAGCTCGCGGTCGGAAGCGGTGATCTCGCCGCGGCCGTCCACCAGAAAGATGACATGGGACGCGTGTTCGAGGGCGACGCGCGCCTGCTTCAGAATCTGGCTCGGAATGTAATCGGCGTCACTGACGACAATTCCACCGGTATCGATCAATTCGAACCGGCGGCCTTCGTGCGTGGCATAGCCGGAAATGCGGTCGCGCGTAATGCCGGGCTCGTCGCCGACGATGGATCTGCGCTGACCGGTGATTCGATTAAATAAGGTGGACTTGCCGACGTTCGGCCGCCCCACGATCACGACCGTGGGCGTTTCGTTCGGCATGTGTTTTCATGATATCAGCGTGGCACGCAAACACGGGGCATTTGAAATAACCGATCCGTCGGCGGAAAGCCGCAAGGCAGTGCGGCAATTCTTCCGGTCCGGCGGCATGCTGGCGGCGAAACATCCAGGCTTCGAATGGCGCCCCGGCCAGATGGATATGGCCGAGGCCGTCGATGAAGCGCTGGCGGGCAACCGGAAGCTGATTGTCGAGGCCGGTACGGGTACGGGCAAGACGCTCGCGTACCTGGTTCCCGCCATTCTCTCGGGACGCCGCATCGTCATTTCAACCGGCACCAAGGCCCTGCAGGAACAGCTCTTCTTTCGCGACATTCCGTTTCTCGAGAGCGTGTTCGAGCGCCCGCTGCGCGTCTGCTACATGAAGGGACGCAACAATTACGCGTGCCGGCAGAAGATCTACGAGAGCCAGGACACGCCGATTCTCTCCGGCTTCGACGAGATCGCGGATTTCCAGATCATCCGCGAATGGGAGCAGACGACCGAGATGGGCGACCGCGCCGAAATCCGCACGCTGCCTGAAGACAGCACGGTGTGGGCGAAGATCGACGCGCGATCCGAACTGTGCGCCGGGAGTAAGTGCAAACAGTTCGACCGTTGCTTCGTCACCCTGATGCACCAGCGCGCGGCCGAAGCCGACATCGTGATCGTCAACCATCATCTTTTTTTCGCCGATGTCGCCGTGCGGCGCGATGAGATGGCCAGCATCCTGCCCGACTACAACGCGGTGATCTTCGACGAGGCCCACGAGATCGAAGACATCGCCGGGCAATATTTCGGATTTGTGGTGAGCAGTTACCGCGTGCAGGAACTGCGGCGCGACATCTCCGTCATGTCGCGGGCGCGCAAGTTCGGGTCCGAGGAGCTTGACCGCATTTTGATCCGTCTGGAAGAGATCGCGCTGCAGTTTTTCGGCGCGCTGCCGGGCGGCGACGGACGGACCAGCTTCACGGGGCGCGCGCAGTTTCTCGAACAGCACGAAGAAGTTTACACGGATCTGCTGACCGCGTTCGACCTGCTGGCGAGCCATCTCAAACTGATCGCCGACGCGCCGCAGGAGATCATTCCGCTTTTTCGCAGGACGCACGAAATCCGGGCCTCGCTCGAATTTCTGCTGCAGGGGGAAGACCAGAGCTTCGTCCACTGGATCGAGCGGCGCGGCCGGGGGACGTTTCTCCAGGCCACCCCGATCGACGTGGCCGATCTGCTGCGCGAGCACGTCTGGGAACGCGTGGATGCGGCGGTGCTCACTTCCGCCACGCTCGCCGTCGCGGGCGAATTCAACTACGTGCAGTCGCGCCTGGGGCTGGAATCCGCGCGCACGCTGGTGGTGCCCAGTCACTTCCACTACGAGTCGCAGGCGCTGCTTTACGTGCCGGGTCACCTGCCGAACCCGTCGAGCCCGGCATACGTGGCGGCGGCGAGCGACGAAATCGTACGCATCCTGAACGCCAGCCGCGGGCGGGCTTTCGTTCTGTTCACGAGCTACCAGCAAATGCGGTTGATCTACGACCGCGTTTCGCTCGCCATCGAGTATCCGGTTCTCATGCAGGGCACGGGCCCGCGCATGGCGCTGCTCGACGAATTTCGCGAAACACCGCACTGTGTACTGTTCGCCACATCCTCGTTCTGGCAGGGCGTGGACGTGCCGGGCGAGCAGTTAAGCTGCGTTATTATTGATAAGTTGCCGTTTGCGGTGCCGAACGATCCGGTGGTGGAAGCCCGTATTCGCAACGTGCGCGAGGCCGGGGGCAATCCCTTTTACGATTACCAGGTTCCGCAGGCCGCCATCGCGCTGAAGCAGGGATTTGGCCGTCTGATCCGCACGCGGTCCGACCGCGGCGTGCTGGTCCTGCTCGACAACCGGATTACGCAGCAACGTTACGGACAGGTCTTTTTCGACAGCCTGCCCGGCTACGCTTTCAGCATGCAGTTTGCGGACGTGGAGAAGTTTTTCGATGTTTGAAGTTTCGGTGGAACATACTTTCGCGGCGGGACACGCACTGCGCCATTACCGGGGCAAGTGTGAAAACGTCCATGGCCACAACTATCGCGTGCAGGTGATTGTGCGCGGCGAAGCGGTGGATCCAATCACCGGCATGCTGGCCGATTTCGTGGAGTTGAAACGGCTGCTGCGCGAGATTTCCGAGCCGCTGGATCACGTGTTCCTGAATGACATCGAGCCGTTCACGGTGGTGAATCCTTCGGCCGAAAACATCGCGGTTTATATCTGCGAGAAGATGCAGGCGGGATTGTCGCAGGGCAATCCCGTGGAAGTGGCGGAGGTGAAGGTCTGGGAAACGGACATTCAATCCGCCGCGTATCGTCCGCCGCCCGTTCGGAGGTGAAATGGCAGACACAACCAAAACGATCAGGCAAAGCGAATTATTTCACGGCGTGGAGCCGGCCGAGATTTACAGCGCGATGCTCAGCGGTCCGAAGCACACGAAGATGACCGGAAGCAAAGCTACCGGCAGCACAAAGGTCGGGGGCAAGTTCACCGCGTGGGACGGCTACATTTCGGGCCGGAACATCGAGCTCGAAGAGAACAAGCGCATCCTGCAGGAGTGGCAGACGAGCGAATGGCCGGAGGGCGCACCGCCGTCGCTGCTGGAGTGGACGTTCGAAAAGAAAAAGGGCGGTACGAAGGTGACGATGAAGCACTCCAGGGTGCCTGCGAGCCAGGCGGATTCCTACGCCCAGGGCTGGCAGGACTACTACTTCATCCCGATGAAAAAATACTTCGCGCGATAGCAACCGCTCCCTCACGGTCACGGCTCAGAAAATATGTTACCGAGCCGCGACTGCGCAGGAGCGGTTACTCCTTCCACCAGGTGACGAGCAAACCCTCGCCGGCCACATCGGCGTCGATCGCGTAATCCGTCAGATGGATGGAATTCTCGCCGTCCTGCGATTCGATATAAAACGTTTCTGAAAAGCCGCCCGTCGTATTCGGCCAGAGCACGCGCGCGACGGCCGAGAGCGCCGTCTTGTGCATGGACGGAGCGCCGACATACATCTTTCCCGTAAGACCCGGGATCACCTGAAAAAATAATTTGGAAGCGGTGGCCGTAGGGTCGGTCGAAAGCGGCACCGGCGTGCCAGGCGTTGCGACGTTGATGCGGCCGTTGCAGTTGATGGTCATCCAATCTCCTTGCCCGCATGTTATGCACGGGGCCGAGCGACGCGACTCTTCGGCAGAGCTAAAAGGTTGAATCTTCAGTGAAATTATTTTTGTTGTGCGCGTGAACGGTCGCGTAACGCCTCACTTCTTCGATACCTGGTTTGATAGCTGTCATCCGCGTTATGGGAATTTTGCGGATTTGAAAGTCTATTTGAGAATTATCCCGTCGGCGGCTACGGGATGAAGGTATTCCGAACTCATCCGAGGGACATCATTGATGCAGACGGCACCTATAACGACTCCGGCGGGCGGCGCGAATATCTTCATCGTCGAAGACGAAGGCATCATCGCCCACAATATTCAGAGCGATCTTCGCAAAGCCGGCTATCGTGTGGCCGGCGTGGCGGACTCAGGGCGCGACGCGCTCGAGCAGATCGCCCGTTCGCGCCCCGAACTGATCCTGATGGACATCCGCATTCGCGGCGACATGGACGGGATCGAACTCGCGCGGCGCGTGCAGGAGCAGTTCGACGTCCCGGTGGTTTATCTCACCGCTCACTCCGATATGGAAACGCTGCAGCGGGCGAAAGTAACCGGGCCTTTCGGCTACCTCGCCAAGCCGGTTCAGCAATCGAGTCTGTCGAGTTCGATTGAAATCGCGCTCTACAAGCATCGCGTCGAGAGCGAGCTGCGCCAGCAACGGGCGTGGCTGGAGACGATTCTGAGCCACATGGCGGACGGCGTGATTGTGACCGATGACGCGGGGAAGATCCGGTTCCTGAACGCGGCGGCCGAGAGCCTTACCGGCTGGACGGCGGCCCAGGCGGCGGGCCAGCAAGCCGGGAATGTATTGCCGCTGGTGGAACCGGAGCTGGATCTGTCGCTGGATGAATTTCTGCCCGAGGCCATCGCGAAGGGCGTGCCGGCCACGCTGCCCTCCGGAGTTTCCGCTTTGAATCCGACGGGGGACGCATATCCGGTAGACGGCGAACTGGCGCCCAGTCTGGACGAGGGCAAGGTGGTGGGGACGGTCATCACGTTCCGCAACGCGCTGCCACGCCGGAGGGAAGAACAGGAACGCCGGCATCAGCAGAAGATGCTTGCCGTGGGTCGTCTGGCGGCCGGCGTCGCGCACGATTTCAATAATCTGCTGACTGTGATTCTCGGTTACACCGACCAGGCCATCTCAGTCCTTTCGTCGCGGCACCCGGTGTCGCGCGATCTGGAAGAAGTCAAAAAGGCCGGCGAGATGGCGGCGACCATCACGAAACAGCTGCTCACGTTCAGCCGCAAGCAGGAAGGGGAACCGGAGACGGTCAACCTGAACGCCATCGTGCGGAACCACGACGCGCTGTGCAGGCAGCTGATGGGACCCGGGATCGGCCTGTCGACAACGCTGGAGCCGGCCCTCGGCGGGGTGTTCGCGGATCAGGGCCAGCTGTCGCAAATTCTGGTGAACCTTGTGACCAACGCCCGAGACGCGATGCCGGAGGGAGGGCTGCTCAGGATTCAGACGGCCAACGTCGATCTGGAGAAGACCGGTTCACCGGGATCCACAAACGAGTACGTGGCGCTCATTGTGGAGGATACCGGGGTGGGAATGAATTCGGAAACGGCGGAGCGTTTGTTCGAGCCATTCTTCACCACAAAATTTCCCGGCCGCGGCACGGGTCTCGGCCTGTCGATCGTCGACAGCATCGTGCGCGACCTCGGCGGCACGATCGACGTGGAGAGCGCTCCCGGATGCGGAACCACCTTCACCATTTACCTGCCCCGCGTGGAGAGCGGAGTGGCCGGACGGCTCGATTCCTCCGTCCCGCAGACCACAGTGCAGTAACAGACGTTCCCCCGGCCTTCTCATATGCTGGATTTTTTCCGCAAGCTCTTCAGCGCCGATTTTGCGCCGCATGTCTACTGCCTGCGCGAACCGGCGGTGGTGTGGCTGCACGCCGCTTCAGACGCTGCGATTGCCGTCGCCTACCTCGCGATTCCGATTGCGCTGCTGGCGTTGGTGATGTTACGGCGCGATCTGGTGTTCCGGCGAGTCTTCCTGCTGTTTGGCTTTTTCATTCTGGCTTGCGGCATTACACACGTATTTGCGGTTTGGACCTTATGGCATCCGATATACCGTCTCGAGGGCGTAGTTAAGGCACTCACGGCTCTGCTTTCCATTCCCACGGCTGTCCTGCTGATCAGGTTGATGCCCGAAGCGCTGTCGCTGTCGAGCCCGCAACAGTTGCGCGCGGAAATGGACGCGCGGCGCGACGCGGAGAACGAGGTACGCCACCTCAACGCGGAACTTGAAAAGCGCGTACTCGAACGCACTGCCGAACTGGAGAGGAGCAGAGTCGATCTCGATGCCAACACGGCGAGGCTGAGCGAGCTGACCGCGGCTCTCGACATGGCGCAGTTGATCGTCCGGCGCTTCGACGGCGAGATCGTTTTCTGGAGCCGCGGTGCAAAGGATTTTTATGGCTGGTCGAAGGAAGAGGCCGTTGGGAAGATCGGGCGCAGGCTGCTGCAGACCGAGTTCCCCATTTTTCTGACAGCCGTCGAGCGCGATCTCTCGGCAAACGGCACCTGGACGGGGGAACTGAAACGCAGGCGGCGGAACGGATCGCCCGTGTGGGTGGCCAGTTATTGGGTGATGATTCACGGGCGGAATGGCGGCCCCGATTCGGTCGTAGAGATCAGTAACGACATTTCCGCGCTCAAAGCAACCGAAGAAGCGTTACGCGCCAGCGAGTTCAAGGCACGCGCTCTGTTCGAAAGCGCCGCTCAGGGCATCCTGACCGCCAATCCCGACGGGTTCATCGTCACGGTAAATGCCATGGTTGAGAAGCTCTTTGGCTACAGGCGCGAAGAGCTCCTTGGGCAGCGCGTGGAGATCCTGCTGCCCGAGCCAATGCGGGACGGTCACAAACGTCATCATGCCGAATATGAGGCGCAGCGTTCCACACGGCCCATGGGACAGGGACGGGATCTGCGGGCGCGACGCAAGGACGGGTCCGAATTTCCGGTAGAGGTCAGCCTGAGCTTCACTCCGGAAGGCCGCAGCGGCGTGGCGGTGGCGTTCATTTCCGATATCTCGCTGCGGGAACAATCCGAACTCCAGGTAGCCGCTATGGTTCATCGACTCGAAGGCGCACTGGCGGAGAAGACAGTGCTGCTGCAGGAAGTCCATCACCGGGTCAAGAATAATCTCGCCGTCATCGGCGGCCTGCTGGGCATGCAGGCCGATGCGATCGGCGACGGTGCGGCCAGCCGGTATCTCATGGAAAGCCGGCAACGTGTGCTTTCGATGGCGCTGATCCACGAACATCTCTACGGCACCGGGAACCTGAAGCGCGTCCGCATCGACGAGTACGCCGAGAAGCTCGCGAGCGAGCTGTACATTTCTTATTCGCCTTCGGAAGGCATCGCGATACGCGTGGAGGCGGAACCGCTGGAGCTGGGTATCGATCAGGCCATACCATGCGGCCTCATTCTGAACGAGTTGGTTTCCAATGCTCTGAAGTACGCGTTTCCGAACAATCGCGAGGGAGAGATCGTGATTGGGATCGTCAGACCGGAGCCTGGCCTTATCGCGGTGGCAGTTCGGGATAACGGCGTCGGGCTTCCAGCGGATTTGGACTGGCGGAATGCGAAGTCGCTGGGCCTGAGGATTGTCCAGATCCTGGCGCGGCAGCTCGGCGGCGCGATCGAACTGCACCGGGCCGGCGGCACGAAATTTCAATTCACATTTCCATTCGAAGACCAGGCACCGCAGTCAGGCGTGCACCAGGGAGTCCTTCAGAAAACGGCCTAACCATGCAAACCACAAAAGAACGAAAGAAGCAGATCCTCATTGTCGAAGATGAAGGCCTGATCGCCGTTGACCTCCAGAGGCGTCTGGAGGGGATGGGCTACTCGGCGCCGGCGATCGCCAGTTCAGGCGAAGAAGCGCTCGGGTTTGTCGAATCGACAGCGTTCGATCTCGTGCTCATGGACATCCGCCTGAAGGGCGACATGGACGGGATCGCCACGGCCAGGGCCCTGCACGAACAGTGGCAGACGCCGGTGGTATACCTCACCGCTCACGCGGACGAGGCGACGGTGAGCCGGGCCAAGCTCACGGAGCCGCTCGGCTATGTGCTCAAACCAGTCACGGACGGAACACTCAGCAGCACACTACAGATCGCCATCTACAAGCATGAAATGGAGCACCGGCTCCGCACCAGTGAAGCCTGGCTTTCCACGACGCTGCACAGCGTAGGAGACGGCATCGTCGCCACGGATCCGAATGGCGACATCGTATTCGCGAATGCGGTGGCCGAACAAATGACGGGCTGGTCCGGCGCGGAAGCTCTCGGTCATGAGCTGACAGATGTCCTCGAACTCCGCGAGGAAACCTCCGGCCTGCCGGCAAAGAATCCCGTATTCGATCGCTCGCGAGGGGAGTATCGGGAGTACACGCTGGTTTCGAAAACAGGCGTGAACACGCCGGTTGAGATTGCCTGTTTTGAGAATTGCTCGACGGAGGAATCGCTCGGCGCGATTTTGGTGGTTCGGGACATTCGGATGCGAAGAGGACTGGAGACGCGCCTGATTCAGTCCCAGAGAATGGAGGCCATCGCCAACATGGCGGGCGGGGTAGCGCACGATTTCAATAACCTGCTTACGATCGTTCTTGCGCTCGCGGCAGACCTCTGCGCGTCGCTCCCCGGCGATCAGCAGTTTCAGGCCCGCGAAATCATCGAAGCCGCCTCCCTCGCAAGCTCCATCGGCAGTCAGTTATCAGCGCTCAGCCTTCATGAAGCGGCGCCCGCGGAAATATTAGACGTTGACGACGTGATCTGCGAAATCCAGCCCATAATCTCGCATTGTCTGGGGCAGATGGCCAGTCTGACGACGGAACTCGGTTCAACCGGGAGATTCATTCGTGCGGACCGGAATCGAATCAAGCAGATTTTTCTCAACCTCGCGCTCAACGCGCGGGACGCGATGCCCGCCGGGGGAGATCTGCGTATCGAGAGCTCGAACCTTGAGATTGAAGCGGGAAGTCCGGAGGCGCGCCTGTATCGCCCCGGAAGCTATGTGCGGCTGCGCGTGACGGATTCCGGCGCGGGCATAGAGCCAGCCACGCTCGCCCGCATCTTTGAACCATTTTTCACCACCAAGAAGACTGGAGCCGGAGCCGGCCTCGGCCTGTCGGTCGTGCACAGCATCGTCGTTCAGAGCGCGGGCTACATAAACGCCGAGAGCGAGCCGGGGAAAGGCACGAGCTTTGAGATCCTGCTTCCCTGCGACAGCGCGCTTCGGGGAAACGGGGAAATTTCCGAGCCCGCGATCGCGCATCGCCCCTCAGCGACGATTCTGCTGGTGGACGACGAGGAGAGCGTGCGGCGGCTGATGCGTACCTGCTTCGAGCGAGCCGGATATAAACTGCTGGAAGCATGCGATGCCGATGAAGCCCAGTTGATCGCAAAGGCACATCCGGAGCCAATTGACATTCTGGTCACGGACGTCGTCATGCCAGGGATGAGCGGGATACAACTGGCGAAGCGGTTGAGGAACAGCCAGCCGAAGCTGAAGACGCTTTTTGTTTCGGGATACCAGCCTGACCATTTTGAGGTAGACTGGGCTCCTAACGACAGTGGCGAACTCCTGGCCAAGCCATTCCTGGCCCCGGAACTTCTGCGGCGCGTGCGGGTGCTGCTGGAACGGGATACGCCCGTTACGCAGTGAGATCGCTGGTTATCCGGGGCGCCGGCGCCTTACTTGCAGCGACGCAGCTTGTGCTGTTCGGAGCGCTGCGGCGATCGAAACGCGCCAGAGCGCGGGCGGAGGAACGCGGGGCTCTCCTGGCACTGGAGCTGGAGTCCATCATTCGGTACTCCCCGGTTTCCATCGCACTTCTGTCCGGCCCGGATTTTGTCTATGAAATCGTCAATCCGGCATATGAAGCTCTGGCGCCTGGCGAGCCCATGGCGGGGAGGACCGTCGCCGAGGCGTGGCCGGAAGCGGCAGAACTGCTGATGCCGCTGCTCCTGGCAGCGCGCGACACGCAAACGGTATACCGCGCCACCGGGATGGCGGTTCCGCGACGCCGCGGACGAGGGCTGGCGGTGGAAGAGCGCTTCTTCGATTTTGCTTATGTGCCGCTGCCTGGCCCCGGCAGCGACGCCAGCCGGAAAATGCTGGTGGTTGCAAATGAGGTAACCGGGTACAAACGGACCGAGGCGGCCCTGCGCAATGCCAATCAGGAACTGACCACGATCCATGCCAATATTCCCATCGCCCTGTTTGTCGTTGACGACAGACTGCGCGCACTGAGATCAAGCGATTTCGCGGGCCGAACCGCCCAGGCGAGCCTGCCGTATCCGCGCGGAACCTGTCCGATTGAGATGGTGGCATGTTTGGGAGGTCTGGCGGATTTCCGGGCATGCGGCAGCAAGGTTTCCTGTCACGAATGCAGGATTCGTCTGGCCGCTCTGGACAGCCTTCGCCACGGCAACCGGCATGAGGGCATTGAGGCCAGCGTGCCGGTATCCGTCAACGGCAGGCAGGAGAACCGATGGGTGCTGGTTTCGACCGCGCCCATGCAGCTCGACGGCAAGAAAGTCCTGATTTGCGTGCAGGACATCACCGCGCGCAGGCATACGGAAGAGGCCCTGCAAAAGACGTTCGGAGAACTGGAAGCTGCGCTCAAAGAAAAGACGGCGCTGCTGCAGGAAGTTCACCATCGGGTAAAAAATAATCTCGCTGTTATTTGCGGCCTGCTCAGTATGAATGCCGGCGCGAGTGAACTCCCCGAGACAAAGCTGGCGCTCGAGGCAAGCCGACAGCGAGTATACTCAATCGCCTTGATTCACGAACAGCTTTACGGAAGCAATCGCTTCGACCGGATTAACTTCGCGGATTATGTCGAGCAACTGGTACGGGACCTGAATGCAGCGTTCGCCGCCGACACCAGGCGGATCTCGATCCGAATCGATGCCGAACCTATCGAGTTGGGTGTTCATCGGGCGGTTCCGTGCGCGCTGATTTTGAATGAACTGTTAACGAATGCCTTCAAGCACGCATTTCCCGGGCAGCGGACCGGAAAGATTCAGATCTCATTCCGGGAATCCGAGCCTGGATATCTGGAACTCGGGATAGAGGACGATGGCGTCGGCTCCGATCCCGGTTCTCACGCTCAAAAATCCGCCGGATCGCGCATTATCGACATTCTGACAAAACAATTGGGCGGTTCACTCAAACAGGAGCCGTCTCAGGGCGCGAAATTCGTGCTTCGTTTTCCAGCCGGAACGTCGCGCCGCGCGCCGCCGTCAGGTCCGCAGGCGGGAGTCCGCCAGGAAACGATCCAGTGAAACAGCGCCTGCGCCTCTGACCATTGTGAACAGAAGCATGGCGACGGCGAGGATGTGGAATTCGAACCCTTCGCCCTTCTGCCGGCCGCCCCAGTTCATGAAAAAGCCGTTCTGAACATGGACGAGGAAGACGGCGACCACCATATCGCACAGCAGACCGAACGCGGCTATGCGGGTGAGCAATCCGAGCAGCAGCCCAAGCCCGCCAAAGAACTCGGCGAAGATGGGCAGAACCACGAGCAGCGCCGGAAGGTGGTAGAAGCTGGTCATGCCCGCCATTGTCGCCGAAAAGCCCGCGCCGCCGAACCACCCCAGCATCTTCTGCGCGCCGTGGGCGAAGAAAACAATACCCAGCGCCAACCGGATCACGGCTGACGGAACGTCGCGGCCAGTGGAGATCAGTTTTCTGAACACCAGTCCAACATACACCCGCCGACATACACCCGGATGGCATCATGAATCGTGCCTTTCGAAAGCGAGCTGGATCGGGTTCTGCCCGCGGACCTTCCGCACCGTGAGATGGTCGTCGCGAAGGGCGCCGCGCACCTCGCTCTGATCGAGGAAGCGAACCGGCACTTCAACCTGACCCGTATCACCACTCCGCGCGAGGCGGCCATCAAGCACGTCCTCGATTCCGTCATGCCGTGGCGGCTGTTCGCGGAGGCGAAGCATGTGCTCGATGCGGGAACCGGCGCCGGTTTTCCTGGTATTCCCCTGGCGCTCACGCTTCCCGAGACGCGCTTCACGCTCGCCGAATCGATCGGGAAGAAGGCGCGTTTTGTGGAATCGGCGCTGGCGCAACTGGCCCTGCCCAACGCCGTGCTCGCGGCCCGGCGGGCGGAAGAACTGGCGCGAACAGGCGAGATGGACGTGATCACGGCGCGCGCGCTGGCGCCTGTCGCGCAGGTGCTCGATCTTTTTGC
>Ga0181521_10004654_pt1 | contig 15567 bp, 8 predicted proteins | sample PEATcosm2014_Bin_32_FD_119764 | JGI IMG/M metagenome (GOLD analysis project Ga0181521, IMG submission 119764) | Peatland microbial communities from MTU Mesocosm Facility, Houghton, MI, USA - PEATcosm2014_Bin02_60_metaG | ecosystem: Environmental > Terrestrial > Soil > Wetlands > Peat | place...
GCGGGTCAATTAACTTCAGCTGGAGAATTTTCTCGGTGCGCTCCGATTTTCTCTTGGTTCAGAGTTTTGGACTTCTTTACCACAGGGAGCACCCTTCGACTTCGTTCAGGGCAGGCTCCGGGACACATGGGAAACACGGGGATTTGGGAAGCGCCGTAAAAAACTTTGGGGACGCTCATCGCGTCCCCTTGGTTGTTGCCTGTTGCAGGTGCTTAGTGCTTCTTTGCTGTTTTCTTCTTTGCTTTCTTTTTGGTTGCCATGGATCTATTCTCCCTTTCCATTCTTCATGGAATTTCGCAACGATGAATTGTTGCAACTGATTGATGTATAGAGTCAACGCGAAGCGAAGTCAAGAGAAAAATGAATGCAAAGGTCGCAGACAACGATGTACGAAAGTCACCTGCTTGGCTTGCGCGCGAAGAAAAAAGTTTGCGCGATGTCGCAACTCAGTCTTCGAAGCGTTTCGATCGGGCTTCTGCCAGTTGCGAACGCGCTGAAACCGAGCGCCGAATAGCGAGAGCGGAGCGATGGTGCGCCGCGCGAAGCTTTGCGCCATCTATAATGAGGGGCGATTCGCGAGCGGCGCGTTGCTGGAAGGAACGCATCGACGGAACGCGCAGAAGGAGCGCAAGTATGGCCTACACGAATGATGTTGTGATCGTGGCGGGATGCCGCACGCCGATTGGAAAATTTCAGGGAAGCCTGAGCGAGGTGAGCGCTCCGCAGCTGGGAGCGATCGCGGTGCGCGAAGCGGTCAAGCGGGCGAAGCTCGATCCGCGGCAAGTGGACGAGTGCATTATGGGCAATGTGGTTTCCGCCGGGCTCGGTCAAAATCCCGCGCGACAGGCGGCGTTGTTCGGCGGACTCGCGCCCGAGGCAGGTGCCATGACAATTAACATGGTGTGCGGCTCGGGATTGAAAGCGGTCGCGCTGGCGGCGCAGGCGATCGAGACCGGCAACAGCTCGATCGTCGTTGCCGGGGGCATGGAGTCGATGACGAACGCTCCGTATCTTCTGCCGAACGCGCGCAAGGGATATCGTCTGGGCAACGGGGAACTGGTCGATGCCATGGTGCACGACGGGCTGTGGGAGATTTACAACGACTATCACATGGGACAGACCGGGGAGAACGTTGCCGAGAAATACAGGATCACGCGCGAAGAGCAGGACGAGTTCGCGGTCGAGTCGCATCGCAAGGCCATTGCCGCGCAGAAGGAGGGACGCTTCACGTCGCAGATTGTCGCCGTGGAAATTCCGGCAAAGAAAAAGGGCCAGTCGCCCGTGATCGTTGACAAAGACGAAGGGCCGCGCGAAGACACGACCATCGAAGCGCTGCGCTCGCTGAAACCGGCGTTCAAGAAAGATGGCACGGTCACGGCGGGCAACGCTCCGGGAGTCAACGACGGAGCGGCGGCGCTGGTGTTGACCAGCGGCGCGCGCGCGAAGGAGATGGGCGCGACGGCGATGGCGCACATCGTGGCGCAGGCTGCCAGCGGAGTCGAACCGAAGTGGGTGATGATGGCTCCGGTGGGCGCGGTGCGGAAGATCTGGGAGAAAACGGGCTGGCAGGCAGATGATGTCGATCTCTACGAACTGAACGAAGCCTTCTCGGTGCAAGCGATTGCAGTCTGCCGCGAACTGGGACTCGATATCGACCGCGTGAACGTGAACGGAGGCGCGGTGGCTTTGGGACATCCCATCGGGGCCAGTGGAGCGCGCGTGCTGGTCACGCTGATCTACGAAATGATCCGCCGCGACGCGCGACGCGGAATTGCGGCGCTGTGCCTGGGCGGAGGTAACGCGGTGGCGATGGCGGTGGAACGGTAGGACGATCTAGAACTCGGTCCCGAGTGCGATGGCGATTTTTCGTCAATTGGGACAAGGATGTTTAGCCATGAAAACCTTAACCGCCATTCTTCTCATCTCACTTTGTGGACAGATTGGAATGGCCCAGGGAGGTGCGGATCACTCGCCTGCGCCGGCGTCAGCTCCAGCACCTGCTGCCAGCGCGAAGGTCCCGGTTCCAGCGAGCAGTGTCTCTCCTGGGCCGAATTCGCCGGTAGCGCTCGCCCTTGCGGCAGCGAAAGAATTAGAAGCGGTCGATGCTCCCAAATATTGCTCCGACCTCGCCGGGAAAGAGGAACACTCGTCATCATTAGCAGCCGTTTGTGAGTTTGCCCTCAACCTGCGAAAGAAGTTGTCGAATGTAATTTGTGACCGCGAGACAAAGCGGTACTGGACGACAGGTCGTCCCGCAGCATTTGCTGGCCGGGGCGGCCGGGGCGGCCGGGCCATCCGAACAGAAACGGATGACGTGCAACACGCGGACATAGTCACAGTCAACGTGACTTATAGGGATGGGCAGGAGTATTACAGCGACGTTCGCGTGGATGGACAACCGGTGCCGGTCACGGCACCCGAGCTCTCAGGAAGTTGGTCGCATGGCGAGTTTGCAACCATGCTGGAAGGCGTGTTTGCGCCATCCAGCAAGGCGCAATTTCATTACTCGAAAGAGACAAAGCGACACTCGACTCAAGCCTTTGTGTTCGACTTCAAAGTGGCTGCGCAAAACAACCGGCTCTACTTTCTGAAGTCCGGCGATAAGATCTGGTTCCCCGAATATGAAGGCAGGATCTGGGTTGATACGCACAAATCTTCGTTGCTTCGGCTGGAACGTGAAACCAAGTACATGCCGGATGATCCGGTTACAAGGACGAAAACCGAAATCGAGTACTCGAATCTTGTTCTGGGAGACGGTACCAGCATGGTTCTGCCTGCAAATTCCAACGGCCTGATCTGTGAACCGCCCTTGCACGGGAACAGTGACAATTGCGCACGCATTATCACCACGTTCACACATTGGCACAAGTTCCGTGCCAAGACGAACGTTGTGATCCCTCCCGACCATTGAGAGTCAGGACCAGTCCCCAGCTCCGACTGGCACACATCAGCGGGCAAGACAACGCGCCGCTCCGGTTTCTGCTGCCGACACCCTGACTGTTGCAACCATGATCGCTGCCCGGTGAAGAGGCGAGTTCTACTTTGGCACCGCAGCTTGGGCAACTAAGGCGGCCAGTGGAATCTCGAGTGTGCCTGCCTGGCTTGATCCCTGATCGTAGACGCCGGAACGCAGGTAAACATCCGACGCGGGCACGTCGATCTCCAGGCTGAATGAAAGGCCGTTTGCCTGGACTACAGCGTAGCGATTCGGCGCGACAGTCAACTGGAGCATGCGGACCATCCAGTTCAGGGGCTTGCCGTCGCGGTCGTAAGCGAGAAGGGTCACCTCGAGGCTGTCGTGGCGCACTCCGTCGGGAGCAGGGTCGAGCGTCAAGTGATCCGCCGGGACGGTGAAAGTCACCGCGTAGCGCGTCACTGGCCCTTTCAGATTTTCATTGCTGCCGGCGCGTGCGGCACCCGGCGGCGGCTGTGGGTTTGCGGGCAGCACGCGCATGGTGTAGACAATCGCGGTTGAGTCAGGCGTGCCGTGATCCATCAGCGGCCGCAGCGGATCGCCGGTGGGCTTCGCCGGAAGCGACTGCGTAAGCGCCATATCATTGGCATAGTATCCCCGGCGATAGGATAGCTGATAGCTTCCGCCACTGACCTTGACCTCGATTTTGCGTAACCTGTCGTCAATCTTCCTATTGGGCGGCGCATAGGTAATCGTGTAGTAGTGGGTCCCGTGTTTGAGCACGCGGTCCAAGGCATCGTTCAGTCCGTTCGTCTCATGAAAGGCCTCGCCACCGGTATCCTTCGCCAACTCGTCCATGGCGGCGAAAGCGGCGGTGCGATCCATGCTTCCTGCATTCAGATCGCCGACCTGGTACTGGGTCATCTGCTGCTCCGGGGTCGCGCCGGCAAACTTGGGCGACTGGGGGCCGCTGAGGTCGTAATGAGGGTCGATGGCAAGGCCTTGCGCGCCTATCGGATAAATTGCAACTTGCGCCGCGGCTAGCAGATTCGAGGTCTTCGCCACTAGTTCTTGATATTGCCGCATAGGGTCCGCCACGGTGAAGTTGCCAAAGATGCTAAGCGGGAAAGAGCCCGAGAACCAGATCACGTTCTTACGGCCGGGCATTCCCTGCAAGTAGCGGGCGAGCTTCTGCAACGCATCCAGGGTAGTCTGAACGCGCACATCGGTCCGAGACGACACTATCTCTGCCTGAAACTGCTGGAGTGCAGCGGCGGACGCCAGCATCTGCGCCGATCCGCTCGGCGATGCACCCGCCGATTCGGCCGCCGGTCCGGTGGCCACCGCCATCTCCTGAATCTGGGCCGCCGCTCGATTGTCGGCATCCACTTCGGCACTCGTCTGGAGCAGTGGCGACGACTGTGGATTGGCCGCCGACTTCTGGCCGTTCACGGCCGCCATCAGCAGCGCAGGATCGGCAGTGAATCCCTGGATGAAGCGCAGCCGCTCCGCCAAGGTGAAGATGGCGAGGCGGGTTCCGGGGCGGATGCCTTTGATGTACTTGATCATCTGCACGTGCACGTTGCTTTGGTCCGACATCTGGGTGTTGAGCGCGTCCAGCAAGAGAATATTCGCCGCGTCGCCGGCCTTGGCCAGCGGCAGGTTGGAAAATGTATTGGGCGGCAGCTTGGCTTGGAGCGCCGACATGTCCGGCATCCCGGCGTGCTCCTCGAACGAGGTTAAGGTCTGAGGTTGACCATCCTCGAAGACCTTGAATTGTTCTCTGGGCAGAGCGGTGACGGGCTCGCCCGCACTGTTCGTGACCACGACGTCGAGCAGGACCCGGCGCACGTTGGCGCGGATGGTGGTTGGTTCCGTGGAATCAGGATTGGCATTCTGACCACAGACGGGAAAAACTGAAAGCAGCAGAAGCCCGAGCAGGCAACGGCGGATCGGAAACATGGGGAACGCCTCCGTACAGTGAAGCTTACACCAATGCGGGATGTGCTTCTGTATAGAAATGTACTCCAGGCGGGTGGGTACTTGAACGCAGAAGGACAACGCGGATTTCTCATTTGCCGTGGAGCGAGATTGCTGGGGGGCGCCGTTTCTGACGCTGGTTGAGAAGCGGGTCGCCGAAGCATCCGGCGTTCCTAGCGAAGTCCGACGACTGCGGATCCCGCGCCACGCGGACAGGAGTGTCCGCGCTACACGGGCGATTCGTGGGCGAGGGCGCCCGCGCCACACAGGCGTCCGGCTTACTTGGCGGGTGCGGCCGGCTCCGGCGTTCCTACGGGCAGGGTGATGGTGAAGAGCGCACCGCCGTCGGGGGCGTTGGCGGCTTCGATGTTGCCTCCGTGCTCGCGCACAACGGTCTTGCAGATGCTCAGGCCGAGGCCGGTGCCGCGGCCGGGACGCTTGGTGGTGAAGAAGGGATCGAAAATGTGAGGCAGGTTTTCGGGCGGGATCCCGGGGCCATCGTCCTGAAACACGAGCCACACTGAGTCGGCTTTCGGTCCGATGCGGACGCGGATGGTGCCTTTCTCGCGGCTTTCGCGGATGGCCTGTTCGGCATTCAGGAGCAGGTTCAACACCACCTGCATGAGCTGATTGGGATCAGCCATGATTGCGGGAATGGCCGGATCGGGCAGAAAGTCCACCGCAATGTTGCTCTTGCGCAACGGGTACGCCTGCATCTGGACGGTGCGCTGCACCAACTCATTGAGATCCACCTGGCAGCGACCCGGCAGAGGGGGGCGGGCGAAGTACTGCAGGTTCTGCACGATTTCGGCGGCGCGGCGGGCCTGCTGCTGCAAAATGTCAATCTGTTTGCGGGTGTCTGCGGTGGCATCGCTGTCTTGCAGCAGTTCCGCCACACCCAGAATGCTGGTCAGCGGATTATTGAGTTCGTGGGCAAAGCCGCCAATCATCTGTCCCATGGCGGCGAGACGTTCGCTGAGAATGATCTGCTGCTCGAGTTTTTTCTCGGTGGTGACATCGCGGACGGAGACGATGACACCGGCTGGTTGGCCTCCGGCATCGAGCAGCGGGCTGGCCATGCCGAGCATGGTGCGCCAACTGCCGTCGCGGTGGTGGGCGCCGTATTCGCAGGAGGTCAGCGAAGTCTGGCCGGTGGCGACGGCACGATAGAGTTCGGCCAATTCCGGCGGAGTATGCTCCGCATCCTCAACGCTCTTGCCCATAAGATACTCGGGGCCGTAGCCGAGGAGTTCGGCAATGCGCGCGCTCACGAAGGTGTACTGGCCCTTCAGGTCGAGCACCAGGATCAGGTCGGGGAAACTTTCCAGCAGGTGCCGCCGGAACTCTTCCTGAAGCTCCAACTGGCGCTCCATCTCGCGCTTTTCGGTGACGTCGACGAGCGTGCCCTGATAGCGGACAATCCGCCCCGCATCCACCACTCCGCTCGAGGTGTCGACGCAGACCGCGACTCCGCCATCCTTTCTTTTCAGGCGGACCTCCCGGGTGCGCGTCTGTCCGCTCTGATTTTCCGCATGCCCCAGCACGGGTTGGGCGTCGGCGTCGGCGTTTAATCCCTGGGGCGGCAGGTCCAACAAATCCTGCTTGCTCTCGTAGCCCAGGATCTTTACCAGCGCCGGGTTCACCTCAAGCAACTGGCCTTCCGGATTGCTGATATAAACGCCTTCCTGGAGAGATTCGAACAACTGGCTGAAGCGCCGCTCCTTTTCGCGATGTTCAGTGATGTCGCGGGCCAGCACGCTGGCGCCGGTGACCTGGTCGCCCTTGACGATGGCGTTGACGACGCAGTCGTAGTAAAGGTGGCGCGAGTCATCCTTGAGTTGGACCTCGACCACTCCGGCCCAGCTCCGCCTCTCGATAAAGCGCTGCAGATTCCACGGGCTCTCGGCATGGGGCGGCGCGCCCAGGAATTCGTCCAGTTGGTGACCAATGATCCTGGCATAAGGGATGCCGAGAATCTCGGTGGTGCGGCGGTTGACCGTGCGCAGGGCACCATCGAGGGAGATGGCGAGCGCCACGTCATCCAACGAATCGATCAATTCCTTAAAGCTGCGCTGGGAACGCATGATCAACTGGCCGAATTGGTCCAGTTGCTCTTCCAGGGGCACGACTTCCGGCATCGTGCGAATGTCTTTGAGAAGCCGCGTGATCTCGGAGACTTCGCGCCTGCGGCCGAAGGCATAGGCGGCAAACAAGACGGACAGGATGAAAAGTCCGGCGGGAATTGCCCACAGCTGGTAGGGGACATCCTTCAGTTCTTGCCACGCTAACACGGCCAGCGCCGCAGCCAACAAAACCAGCAGGCCCAGCGCCCAGCGCCACAACTGCCGCTCTTCCCGTTCCAGTTGGATGGCCACGCGGTCGGGCTGGGTTGAAGGAGGAATCTTGTCGGGCATCGTTTGACTCCACTGGCGAAGAAGCTTCATAGCCAGATTGCACTTAGCCTAGCACCGAAAGCGGTTGTTGACGACAGTACGTTACCGAAGGTTACATCACAGTAATCGAGTGATGGCCATCACAGCATCCCGGTTTTCGGCGGGCTATGATGCCGGTAAGGATCTCCCTTCCTGCGCTTGCCCTCTGCGTGTGCTTACTGGTGCCCCCTTATGCTCTATAAGACCCTGAGTGCGGCGGTTTACGGTATTGACGCTAACATCATCGAAGTGGAAGTGGATGTCTCGGGCATCAAGATGAACGAAGACCACTTTCACACGGTCGGGCTACCTGATGCCGCTGTCCGCGAAAGCCGCGACCGGGTGCGCTCGGCGCTGAAAAATTGCGGCTACGATATTCCTCCCACGCAGATCACCATCAATCTTGCGCCGGCCGACATTCGCAAGGAAGGCTCGGGCTTCGATTTGCCCATGGCGCTCGGCATTCTCGGCGCGTATGGCGGGCTTAATAAGAAGGAGATTCCCGACGCTCTGTTTGTGGGCGAGCTCTCGCTCGATGGCAGCCTGCGGGGAGTTCGCGGGGCTTTGCCGATTGCGATCGAGGCGCGGCGGACGAAAGTGAAACGTCTGGTTGTGCCCGAGATCAACGCGCGCGAAGCGGCCATGGTGGGCGGGGTTGAGGTCTATCCCGTAAAGTCGCTGCTGGAAGTGATTCGTTTTATCAACTCCGGGAACGGCATTTCCCGCATGCAGGTTGACACGGATCAACTGCTCAGCCAGGCGCAGCAATTCCATGTGGATTTCAAGGACGTTCGCGGGCAGCAGACTGCCAAGCGCGCGCTCGAAGTGGCCTGCGCCGGCGGGCATAACATTCTGATGATCGGGCCTCCGGGATCGGGAAAAACAATGCTGGCGAAACGCATGCCGACGATTTTGCCGCCGTTTACTTTCGAAGAAGCGCTGGAGACGACGAAGATCCACAGCGTGGCGGGCGTGCTCGACGCGCGCGCCGGGCTGGTTGGGCTGCGTCCGTTTCGCGCGCCTCATCACACTATTTCCGACGCGGGACTGATCGGCGGCGGCGCGATTCCGCGGCCGGGCGAAGTTTCACTGGCTCACAATGGAGTCTTGTTCCTCGACGAATTTCCGGAATTTCCGCGCAACGTTCTGGACGTGATGCGGCAGCCGCTCGAAGACGGGACGGTCTGCATCGCGCGGGCCGCCATGTCGCTGACGTTTCCGGCGCGCTTCATGCTGGCCGCCGCCATGAATCCTTGTCCCTGCGGATTTCACAACGACCGCACTCGCGAGTGCCACTGCACGCCGCCGATGATCCAGCGGTACATTTCGAAAATATCGGGGCCGTTGCTCGACCGCATTGACATTCACATTGACGTACCGGCGGTGAACTACAAAGAAATGCGCAGTACAACGGAGCCGGAGAATTCCGCCAAGATACTCGCCCGGGTGGTCCGCGCCCGCGACGTGCAGTTGGCGCGTTTTTCTTCCGGACTGCAAAAACTTTACTGCAACGCGCAGATGCCGCCGCAGTCGATTCGCAAATTCTGCGAGCTCTCCGCCGATTGCGAGCGGTTGCTGGAACGCGCCATGGCACAGCAAGGACTAAGCGCCCGCGCCCACGACCGCATCCTGAAAGTCGCGCGCACGATTGCCGACCTCGACGGCATTCCACAACTCGAACCGAAGCATATTGCCGAGGCGATTCAGTATAGGACGCTGGACCGGACTTATTGGGCGTGAGTGGGGGAGTGCATGGAGAAGCCCGTTTCCTGAGCGCCAACCTGAAACAGAATTCCTTCCGGTGAGCCCGTCACTTGGGCACAAATGCCAAGGTTGCCCCATCCTCCCGTTCCATCTGGCTTATTTGTCTTAACTATGGTTAACTATATGGAATAACCATTGGTTAATATATCAAACCAGGGGAACCGTGCGGCTTTGGGGCAAATGAGTGGGGTGTTCATGACGCGGGCAGCGCGCTTTGCTTTTCTTGTGTTGACGGTGGCGTGTTTTCTTCCGGCGGAAGCGTTGGGACAAGGCGAAACCACGAGTGCCATCGTTGGCGATGTCAGGGACTCAACAAACGCGGTCGTGGCGGGCGCCACGGTGACGATCACAAATCACGAGACCGGTTTAAAGCGTGGCGCCAGGACCGATGAGGCAGGCCGCTTCAATTTCCCGCAGTTAAAGCCGGGAACGTATTCGGTCAGAGCGGAAGCGCAAGGCTTCGAACCGCGGCAAAATGACAATGTCGTTGCAGGGCTGGGCCAGAAGCAAACCGTGGATTTCACGCTCCCGGTCGCCCGGTCCAATGAGACGGTTGAAGTAAGCAGCGAAGCTCCACTGATCAACCCGGAAAACGCAAACACATCCACGACTCTGGATGCGCCGGCGCTGGAGGACCTGCCGAATCCGGGCGGCGACCTGACCTACCCTCTGCAGTTTGCCGCTGGAGCGCTGATTAACACGGCCGGGAGCGGCAACGATTTCGTCGGCGGCACTAACGGGTATGGCAACGTGGAATTCAATGGACTCCCTGCCCTCTCCAATGGCTACATCGTGGACGGCCTGGAAACGAACGACCCGTTGACCAATCTCAACAGCGGCCTTTCCACCAACCTCGTTCTGGGATTGAATTCGATTTCGGAAGTTACCGTCAACACGCTTTCCTATTCCGCGGATCAAGGGCGATACGGAGCATCGCAGATCAACTACGTCACGAAGTCTGGCACGAACCAGTTTCACGGGAATCTTTACGAACTGTGGAATGGTTCGCTGCTGAATGCGGCCGATTACTTTACCAATGCGACGGCGGGGAACCACAAGCCGAGGGCGACCGTGAATCACTTTGGGGGCAGTGTGGGAGGGCCCATCGCGCATGACAAGCTCTTCTTCTTCTTTGACAGTGAATGGGTGCGGATCGCACTGCCCATCGTCACGCCGACCATCGTTCCCACGGCGGCATTCCAGCAATATGTCTTGCAGCAACTTCCTTCTCCCTTGGTCCCGTTCTATAAACAGATGTTCTCTCTCTATGGCAATATCAGCGGCACACCTACCACGATACTCGGTTGTCCAATCGCGGAGGGTTGCGCCAACCGGCAGAGTGTTTCGCACTCCAGCGACGACCACGAGCAGGTACAAACCGTCCGCCTCGACTACAACATCAACGAGAAAGATACGACTTGGATTCGTTTTCAGGCGGACACCGGTGTACAGGCGGCCTACACGGATGCTATCAACTCCTTGTTTGATGCGGTCTCTCCGCAGCCACTCTATTCTCTCGCGGCAGGACACACGCACGTCTTCTCGCAGAACCTGGTGAATTACTTCAATCCGGCGTTCTCTTGGTATGAGAGCCTGTTTGGGCCAAGCAACTTTCAGAAGACACTGTCGGCGTTTCCAATCGTGCTGCAGGGCACTGGCGCAAATCCATTCACACCCATCGGAGGGCTGGACAACACCTGGATTCAAGGCCGGCGCGCATCCCGGTTTTTCATCAACGACAATCTCGCCTGGAGCCGGGGCGCCCACGAACTGCGGTTTGGAACCAATACGCGCATCTTCCGCCTGAACGACTATGACTTCGGAGAAGGCACGGTTCCCATCGTGACTTACGCGAACTTGCAGCAATTTATCACTGGAGTAGCGAACACCGCCTCGGAGACGTTTCCATCGAACGCCAATGAGCCCTTCAACTTTCTCAATCTCGATCTCTACGCGCAAGACACCTGGAAAGTGACTCGCAAACTGACCTGGACGTTCGGTCTGCGCGACACATTCAACTCCAATCCGCTGAATCCGCACAATCAAGTCGCCCGCCTTCGCGGTCCCTTCGGTTCCAATGACAGTCGACCGCTGGACCAAGCCATCCAAACTCATCTTGGCCATCTGTTTCCGTCCACGCCGCTCGCCATTCTGCAGCCGAGAATGGCGATTGCGTGGCAGTTCGAACCAAACACCGTTCTCCGCACCGGCTTTGGAATTTTCAGTGACATGTTGCCTGGTGCTGTGGCCGATTTGGCGGGCGCGAACCCTCCCTACGACAAGACGTTTCAGGGAGGACTGCTGGGCAGCGTGGGCGGTACGGCCATTGCGCCGGGAGCACCCAACAGCGCCGTGGACGCCATCGTGGCCGCGAATCAGACTTTCACTTCGGGATTTCCCCGGGGCTTGTCCTCGCTTCCACCCGTCGCGATAACGGCAGTACCCGATGGCAAACTCCACGCGCCGTACTTCATGGAGTGGAGTCTGGGTATGGAACATCAATTCGGAACAACGGCCAGCCTGAAAGCGCAATATGTGGGCACGCGGGCCGTGAATCAGCCGTACACGACCCAAGTCAACGGCTACCAAACCGTATGTCAGGGCTGTTTTGCGCCGTTCCCCTACATGCAGCCAACCGATCCGCGTTTCGGAGCGGTGACGCGGTTCTCCACCGGCGCGAACAGCCACTACAACGGTCTTCAACTTACCGCGATGAAGCGCCTCGGCCATGGCTTGCAAGGGCAGGTCAACTACACCTGGAGCCGTTGCATGGATACGGTCTCAAATGGAGGGTTCCTTTCGTTTTCCGCTGGAGGGATTCTCTCGCCTCTGCCGGGAGACCTGGGGCGCGATTATGGTCCGTGCGACTATGACATCCGGCACAATCTCAACGCGCAGTATGTGTATCAGCTGCCGGTAAAAGTGCGCAGTCATTCGCTGGGCTACGCGCTCAACGGCTGGCAGATTTCCGGAACCGCGTTTTGGCACAGCGGAGTTCCGTTCTCGGTGCTGAGCACGCCCTATTCAGCAAACGGAAATGGCATCGTGCAGGGCAGCGGGCCGCAGTTCGCCAGTCTTGTGCCAGGAGCGGATCCCTATTGCCGTCATTGCAATATTCCTAATGTTACGCAAGCGGGCACGATCCAGTGGCTCAACCCGGACGCATTTACATCGGCGGTCGATCCGAGCACAGGGCAATGCTATGGCGGCGACAATCCGCATAATTGCCAGTTCGGAACCCTTGGCCGCAACGCCCTGCGCGGCCCCGATTTTCTTTGGAGTGATTTCTATCTGACAAAATGGTTTACTTTAACCGAGCACATGAAGTTGCGTTTTGAGGGGCAGTTCTTTAATGTCTTCAACCATCCAAATTTCGGCCTTCCCAGCGTGGCGCAAGCCGGCATTCCAGGAAATCCTTCAACGCAGAGTGGATTTGGAGCGCTCACGTACACGACCTCTCCTCCGACCGGTCTGCTGGGCGTCGGTTTGGGTGGCGACAGCAGTCCACGCATGATCGCCTTTCAGGCCAGACTTGAGTTCTGAGTGTACACGGCGATTGAATGGTTGGTCGGCAACTCGGAAGTAGCTCTGCGAGGCAGGGTGACCGCGCATTCTATAATTCAATCCGGAGGGCTCCATGCCGGGTTGGGGGACGGGGAGTTTTGAAAACGAGGATGCGCAGAACTTTCTTGGCGCACTGCATTTGAAAACGCCGAGCGACTTGCAGCAGATCCTGGCGGGCGCGGCCGATGAGAGCGATTATCTGGAAGCGGCCCAGAGTGGGGTTGTGATTGCGGCCGCCGAGGTTGTGGCTACGGCGAGGGGCGCGCCTCCGCAGACGGTGCCACGTCAAATTGAGGAATGGGTCGGCAAAATTCCGGGCGCTCCGAGCGACGAGATGAGCGAACTCGCGCAGCGGGCGGTCCACAAGGTGCGGACTAATTCAGAACTTAGAGATTTGTGGCAGGAAGCCGAAGGGGTGAACGAGTGGAGCGCGGAGCTTCGCGAACTGGAAGGAAGACTCGGCGGGTAAGTCCATGTCAGAGGTATGAGGTCGGATTGCAGAGGTAAGAATCAAATCTCCAAGCGGCCCGCAAGCGAGCTTTACCTCTTCAATCCGACCTCAGACCTCTGACCTCTTGATTCAGTCGGCGGCGGCCCCGGTAGTTGTATGGTCTTTTTCGGCGGCGAGGTTCTTCTCCATCTGGCGCAGGCGCAAGGCGCGGTTGGAGGGCAAGCCGGCGTCGCGGATCTTATAGAGCAGGGCGCGATAGCTGATGCCCAGGGTGCGGGCGGCGTGCTTGCGGTTCCAGTGGTGCTGTTGCAGCACCTTCAGAATGACCTTGCGCTCCAGTTCGCGGACGCACTGGCGTGTGAGCTTCTTCAGGGAAATGGGGCCGTCGAGCGAAATATCCGGGCTGAAGAAATCCGGCTCGCGCGCCACCAGGTCGTTGGTGATCACTTCTTCGTGGCCGAGGATCACGTAGCGCTTGATCAGGTTTTCCAGTTCGCGTATGTTTCCCGGCCAGTGATATTTCTGGAGCACGGCCAGGGTTTCATGGGACAGCGGCCGGGCCCGGCAGTTGAACTTCTGGTTGTAGTATTCGAGGAAGTAGGCGCACAAATCTTCAATGTCGCCGCGGCGTTCGCGCAGCGCGGGCATGTGCAGATTGACCACGTTGATGCGGTAGAAGAGGTCCTGGCGGAAAGTGCCCGCTTCAATCTCGGCTTCCAGCTTACGGTTGGTGGCGCAGACGACCCGCACCTCGACTTTTTTGTCTTCCTGGGCGCCGATGCGGCAGAACTGGCCATCCTGCAAAAGTTGCAACAGCTTCGATTGCAGGGATGGATCGAGTTCGGAAATCTCATCCAGAAACAAGGTGCCGCGGTGGGCCAGTTCGACTCGCCCTGGCTTGGAACCGACGGCGCCGGTAAAGGCCCCTCGTTCGTAGCCAAAGAGTTCGCTTTCCAGCAGCGTGCCGGGAATCGCCGGGCAGTTTACTTTCACATACGGGCCGGTTTTCCAGGGAGAGAGTCCATGGATGAGGCGGGCAACGATGTCTTTACCGGTGCCGCTCTCGCCAGTAATAAGGACGGGAACATTGGCGGCGGCTACTTTGTCCATGCGGGAATGCACCGCCTGCATAGCCTCGGAGTGGCCAAAAATAATGCGGTCAGGAGGAACCTCGCCGAGCGCCTGGGCCAGAGAACTTACCGGAAGTGTCGTCATAAGACCGAATGCCCCGTTGGGGTGAGTGTCACCCGCTTGCACTAAAAGTGCATCCCAAGCACCAAACCTGGGAGGCATGCCGAACAACCCATAACCCTGCCGTTAAAGGATTAACTTATGAATGAGTTGGAGCGATGATACGCCGGGAGGGGGAAGGAGCGGCATGGCACCGACGTGCCATGCCAAGAAAGCCAGAGGGAGGGAAAAACAGTTCACACTGCGGAATTAGTTTTTCTCAAGCGCCGCCCGGAAACAGCCGCCGCGTCGGTGCTCAAGAGGTGGGTGAACTTCAGACCCAGAAGATGGTAGTCATCGCGGTGGGCAACCCAAACCGCCTTGGCTCGTATGAGGCTGGAAGAGGTCTTTAGGCCGTTGACGGGCCCGACCGGCGAACTCGGAATTTCCAGGGAAATTGGGGACGATTTCGGCAAAGAATGCCGAACAACCACCATTGCACCGGCAGGAGAGATGTTGATTGCGGTGGCAAACTCCAGAGATTCTGCGCCGATTCCGTCATTAATGCGGACAAAAACAGGAATGGCGATATGCAACCGCTCCCACTTCCGCTCTTCCTTCTTGGATAACCTACGAGGCACGAGACTTACCACCAAATGAGGTATAAACATACCCAAGAATGCATCTCAGGGGCCAAACCTTAAGATGCAAGATGGGCTTGGTGAAACTGCCACAAATCTCGTTGCTAGCAGGCAGATTACCAAAGTAAGAGTGCCGCTCCGGGGCTCTATAATGGCCCACGGTCATTCACAAAAGTGCAATATTTTTCGCTTCGGTGCCTTCCGAGGTGCGTTTAGAATTGACAGTCGAGCGCGGCTGACTTAGGATCAACCTAATCCCTCGTACTGTCGGTAATGACAACCCCTCCCCAAAACAGGCGTTAACTGGTATCCCATGGCTTCGATATCCGAGAAAAGACCAGCCACAGCCCTCGGGGGCGCGAATCCTAAAGACGGTCTGCCGGCAACCGCCGCGGCGGGTGTTTCCGGGGTTAGCCCGGCGGACGAGGCGGCGCGCGATCTCGAACAATTGAGGGACCGTTTCCGCAAGACCACGAACGCTCTGGCCTCGGCCGCGCACGACCTGAAGACGCCCCTGGCCATACTCAACGGCTACATTGAACTGTTGCAGAGCCAGAAACTTGGGCCGCTCAACGACCGGCAGCGCGAAGTCATGAGCGACATGTTTTTGAGCGGACAGCGCTTGCAGCAATTCATTCAGGACTTCCTCAC
>Ga0181521_10004655_pt1 | contig 15565 bp, 8 predicted proteins | sample PEATcosm2014_Bin_32_FD_119764 | JGI IMG/M metagenome (GOLD analysis project Ga0181521, IMG submission 119764) | Peatland microbial communities from MTU Mesocosm Facility, Houghton, MI, USA - PEATcosm2014_Bin02_60_metaG | ecosystem: Environmental > Terrestrial > Soil > Wetlands > Peat | place...
AGATGTTGGGATGGCTCAGCGCCGACGCCGCGCGCGCTTCCCGCTGAAACCGCTCGCGCGCCGCGTCGTTGGCAAAGCGGTCGGGCAGAACCTTGATGGCCACGTCGCGGTTCAGCCGCGTGTCGCGGGCTTTGTAAACCTGACCCATGCCGCCCTCGCCGAGCGGCGCGAGGACCTCATAGGGCCCCAAGCGGCTTCCGGAAGGCAATGTCATAGGTTGTCCAACGATTGTACTAAAAAAACCGGATTCGAGCGCCGGCAGAGAGCGCCGATTCACAATCGGCCGCAGCTTGCCAAGCTGCCCCGCGGGCGGGCAGGTTGATGGAAGCTCCGCGCGGCGTCACAATGAACATACAAGCACCTTGTATGCGCCCATGAGCGTTCCCAAAATCGAGAGCCCTCACGCCAACCGCTGGCTGATCGCGGTCGCGGTAATGTCCAGCGCGGTGATGGAGGTGCTGGACACGTCGGTTGTGAACGTCAGCCTGCCGCACATTGCCGGGAGTCTTTCCGCCACCGTCGATGAAGCGACCTGGGTGCTGACCTCGTACCTGGTCGCCAACGCGGTGATTCTGCCAATCACCGGCTGGCTCGCCAATCTCATTGGCCGGAAGCGGCTGCTGCTGATCGTGGTTACCGGGTTTACCGCCTCCAGCGTGCTGTGCGGGCTGGCGCCCAATCTGGCGGCGCTGATTTTCTTTCGCGTGCTGCAAGGGACCACCGGCGGCGGTTTGCAGCCGCTTTCCCAGGCGGTGCTGCTGGAAGAGTTTCCCGGCGACGAACGCGGCAAGGCGATGGGATTCTGGGGGATGGGCATCGTGGCCGCCCCCATCCTGGGTCCGACCCTGGGCGGCTGGCTGACCGATACCTATTCGTGGCGCTGGGTGTTTTATATCAACTTGCCGATCGGTATCGCCAGCCTCGTCCTGATCTCGCTGTTCCTCTACGATCCTCCCTATCTCCACTCCGGCGGCCTGCGCGTCGATTTGTGGGGCCTGGGGATGCTGGCGGTGGGGATGGGCGCGTTGCAGATCATGCTGGATAAGGGCCAGGAAGCGGATTGGTTCGGTTCCCGCCTCATCGTTGCGCTGGCGCTGACCGCGGCCGCCGGGCTGACCGCCTTCGTCCTGCGGCAGCTTTCGATCGATCACCCGATCGTGCGCCTGCGCCTGCTGAAGCGCCGCAACTTCGGGGCGGGCATCGCGCTGGTCTTCGTCCTGGGATTCGTATTGTACGGGACCCTGGTGCTGCTGCCGTTGTTCATGCAGACGCTGCTGGACTGGACGGCTGTCACGGCGGGGTTCTGGACCAGCCCGCGCGGCATAGGCACCGCCATCTGCATGCCGCTGGTCGGCAGCCTGCTGGGCCGGGGATGGGACGGCCGCCGCATGCTGGTCTTCGGCTTTGTGGTCGCCAGCCTGGCGTTTTTCGGATATTCGCGCATGGATCTGCAGTCGGGCACCTGGGACATCTTCTGGTACCAGATCAATCAGGGCGTGGGCATGGCATTCATCTTCGTTCCGCTCACCGTGCTCACCATGGCGCCCATCGCCATGCAGGACACCGGATACGCTACCAGCCTGTACAGTGTGACGCGGAACATCGGGTCGAGCATGGGGATTTCGTTCGTCACGACCTGGGTTGCCCGGCGTTCGCAGTTTCATCAGTCGGTCCTGGCCGCGCACGTGACTCCCTACAACCTGGCGGCACAACAGACCCTGGCGCAGGGCCGGGCCATGTTCTTCCATGGCGGTTCGGACTGGGTCACGGCGGGGCGCCAGAGTGAGGGCCTGCTGTATCGCGTTGTGCAGCAGCAGGCGGCCTTGTTGAGCTTTGTCGAGGCGTTCCGCATTATGGGCTATCTGTTCCTGGCTATCATCCCGCTGGTCTTCTTCATGCGCAGGGTGAAACGGAACGCGGCCGCGGAGCATGCGCCGGAGAGTGTGGGCGCCGCAACTGCCGGAGACGGAGGTTAGCGCATTCTGCCGGCTTCTTCTTGGATGACGAGGGCGTTGTGCCGCGCCTGGTCCGCATAGGCGCCGGGAATAGCCGCCGCTTGTTGGCTGAACTTGACGGCCTCCAGCATTTGCGCCTTGCTCAGAGTCATCTTGCCAAGCTGGTAATTGGCCACCCCCAGGTAGTACAAGGCCGGCCCCATCATGGCATTGTTGCCTTTGACGAAGGGCAGCGCGGCGCGCAGTTTTTTATCGCCGGCGGCGTAGGTGCCCTTTTCGCAATAAATGATTCCCGCCACCCAATCCGCGCGTCCCATAGCCGCGTCGCGCTTCCGCTCCCAATCCTCCGCGGAGAGGCTTTCCGGTTTGGCGCGCTTCTGCAGAGCGGCGGTGAGCCGGTTGGCGTAAGCCAAGGCCCGATCGCTTTGTTTGCGGCTCAGCGCGGACTCCATCGCGCTGTACAGCAGATCCTCGTTGTCCGGGAAGTTGACCAGGGCTTTGTCCACGATGGCCGGAATCTTGGCAGCCGCTCCCGTCTGGGTCAACGCCAGCAGGTAGCGGTCGTAAGCCTGATCCAGAAACTTGCTTTTCGGATTCTGCCGCTCCAGCGTGGCGATGAGGTCCACCGTCTCGGCGGGCGGCGACTGGATGGCGACGGCGAACAGCGCGTAGTCGCTATATTCGCCGATGCTCTTCACGTAAGCCATGCGAGCGGTCCAGGCCTGCTTGTCTTCGTCCGCGGCAGGAGCGGGAACGCTTTCCGCCTCCCGGATCAAAGGATTCAGATCGGCCACCAGTTTCTTGACCTGGGCGGCGTCTTTCTTGGCAACGGCATCCTGAAGACTCTGGTAGGTATCGTCCAGTGTGTCCCCGGCGAGCGCGGCGGGAACGGCGAGGAGAACGACCGTCATACCGACGGCGAACAGTTTCACGGCAACCTCCTGGTATCGGGTAAATGGAAAGTTCTGCACTGATTTATCCGAAATCAATCATCGTCCATCTCGACCCCGCCCGCAAGCCCCTTATAGGCAACTTCGCCGGGACATACGATGATCGCCCGGTTTCAAGGAGCCGCTGGGGCGCGCACCTCCGCCCCATGCGGATTTGCCATTTTACACACGTGTACATTGTTTCCCGCGTACTTGACCTGACACTCCGATCGGCATACCATTGACTGAAAGCAAAAGCTAGGGGAGTCGATTGAGGCGCCTGAGAGATTGGTTCCGTCCGGCTGCACACGTTAACAGGCTTCCGGACGAGGAAATCCGTAGGCTGTACCCTAAATTCCGCTGGCGGATCCTCGAATCCACCTTCATCGGCTACGCTACTTTCTACTTTGTACGCAATAATTTACCGGTCGTCTCCAAGGAGATGGGGCAGGCCCTGCACTACTCCAAAAGCCAGATCGGCGATCTCCTTGCCCTGACCGCCATCGCTTATGGCATCGGCAAGTTTGTCATGGGGACGTGGAGCGACCGCAGCAATCCCCGCTACTTTATGCCGGCGGGCCTGCTGGCGACGGCGGCGTGCAATTTCGCTTTCGGCGCGGTTAGCAGCTATCCCCTGCACCTGGCGCTGTGGACCCTGAACGGCCTCGCGCAGAGCATGGGGTGGGCGCCTTGCGGGCGATCGCTGGGACATTGGTACAGCGTGCGCGAGCGGGGGACGGTGTTCGCCTTCTGGAATATCGCGGTCAACGTGGGCGGCGGCCTGTGCGGTCTGATCGCGGCTTACAGCACGGCGTGGATGGGATGGAGGTCGGCTTTCTACGTTCCGGGAGCGCTGGCCGTAATTTGCGCGATTTATCTGATGGCGAGGCTGCGGGACACGCCGCAATCCGTCGGCCTGCCGCCCATCGAGGAGTACCACAACGACTATCCCGTGACGAGCGGCCGGGATGGGGAAGCGGAGCTGGGCACGCGCGATTTGCTGCTCCACTACGTCTTGAAAAACCGCTACTTGTGGCTCTTCGCCATCGCCAATTTTTTTGTCTATCTCAGCCGCTACAGCATGCTCGATTGGGGCCCTACGTATCTCAAAGAGGTCAAGCACGCCAGCCTGGAACAGGGCGGCATGAGCACCGCGATTTACGAGTTTTGCGGCATCTTCAGCACCGTGCTGATGGGCTGGCTGAGCGACAAAGCCGGCGGTCGGCGCGGCATGATCACGGTGGCTTGCATGGTCCCCGTATTTCTGGCGTTCGCCGGCATTCTTTACGCTCCCGCGGGAATGCTATGGCTGAACATGCTGCTCTTCGGGATCATCGGATTCTTCATCTATCCTCCGGTGATGCTGCTGCCGGTGATGGGTCTGGATTTCACATCGAAGAAGGCCATCGGGACGGCGGCCGGCTTCATCGGGCTATTTGGATATCTGGGCCGTACGGTTCAGGGCAAACTGCTGGGGACCTTGGCCGACCGGTACGGATGGAACGTGTCTTTCTATGTCATTCTGGTTTCCACTTTCCTGGGAATTGCGGTCCTGTCCCTGACGTGGAAGCTAAAACCGGCCGAATCCGCGGCAGCTTCCACCAGGGGCGCCGCTTGAGTTTCGAAAAAGACCAAGGGTAAGATTAATTCGCCTGTAACATGGTGTGGCGATAATTGGTGATCCGCATATTAAAGACGCATTATCAACCATTGGAGGTTTAGAAGATGAACACATTCCGAAAGACCCTGTTGTTTATCGGGTGCTTCCTGATGGCCGCGGCGTTGTTTGCCCAGTACCAAAACGCCGAGGTGGTGGGGACGGTTCACGATCCCTCCGGCAGCGCCATGCCCAAGGCCAACGTCACCCTGACGAATCTGGACACGGGCATTAAATCCACTACCGTAACCGACGAAAACGGCAACTACGATTTCTTCAACGTCAATGTCGGCCGCTATTCCATCACCGTCGAACACGCCGGGTTTTCGAAGTTCAGCACCAGCGACGTGGCGGTGAACGTAGGCGCCCGGCAGCGCGTGGACGTCACCATGCAGGTAGGCGCGGTGACGCAGACGGTCGAGGTGAGCGGCGTGGCCGCCGCCCTGGAGACCGACTCGAGCGATCGCGGGCAGGTGGTCAATACGCGCGAGATCAGCGAGCTTCCGCTCAACGGCCGCAACTATGCCGACCTGGCGCTGCTGGACGCCAACGCCGTCAAATCGCCCATTGCCGATTCCTTCTCGGCCACCGGCACGCCGCGCGAAGGCGCTTTCAACGTGAACGGCATGCGCAGCACCTACAACAGCTTTCTGCTGGATGGCATGGACAACAATGCCTATGGCACCAGCAACCAGGGATACTCGTCGCAACTGGTGCAGTTGAATCCCGATGCCCTGGCCGAATTCAAGATCATCACCGGCAACTACAGCGCCGAATACGGCCGCGTGGGCGGCGCGGTGGTGACCGCGGTCATGCGCTCCGGAACCAACCAGGTTCATGGCTCGGCCTACGAATACCTGCGCAACACGGACCTGAACGCCACCGGCTTCCTGTTCAGTCCGGCCGTGTTCGTGAAGCCCACGCTGCAGCGCAACCAGTTCGGCGCGACGGTGGGCGGACCGTTCGTCAAAAACAGGCTGTTCTTCTTCGGGGATTACGAAGGCTACCGCCAGTTGCAGAGATATCTCAATTTCGATTCGATTCCGGACGCCACCGACCGCGAGGGAATTCTGCCGGTGTCGGTGATCGACCCGCGGACCAACGTAGTCTACCCGGCGGGCACCCAGATCCCCATCGCGCAGTTGAATCCGTTCGCGGCCACGGTTCTGAGCGGGCTGCCGCCCACCAACGGCCCCGGGCGCTCCAACAACGACGAGGCGCTGCTCCTGATCCGCGACTACGGCGACAAATTCGACGCCAAGCTGGACGGCCAGATCAACGACCGCATGACGGCGTTCCTGCGCTTCAGCCAGCGCAAGGACTTGCAGTATTACGCACCCGATCTCACCGGACCCTCCGGCGGCGACGGCAACGGCTACATTCACACCGTGGACCAGAACGCCGCCATGGGCTACACCTGGACCGTGACCCCCACCTCGGTCCTGGAAGTCCGCCTGGGCTTCTCCCATTTGCTGGGCGGCAAGACGCCGCCGTACGTGGGCGGCCCCAGCATGAATACTCTGTACGGCGGCTTCCAGGGACTGCCGACCACGCCCAATCTCACCGGCGGACTCGACACCCAGACCATCAGCGGACTCACCGCCATGGGCCGTCAAACCAGCAATCCGCAGTTCCAGAACCCCACTACCTGGGATCCCAGAATCAACTTTTCAAAGCAGATGGGCCGGCATTCCCTCAAGGTGGGCTACGAGTTTCTGCAGATTCACACCGAGATTCTGGACACCAATCCGCTGTATGGCCAGGACACCTACAGCGGGGCGTTCAGCAAGCCCACCTGCGCGCAATTGGGCCAGCCTTCCACGTGCACGATCACCAGCGATTCCACCAGCTACAGCCTGGCGGATTTCATGTTTGGCACTCCCAACCAGATCAACCTGGGCAGCTATGCGGTGATCAATCTGCGGCAGTTCGTGCACTCGCTGTATTTTCAGGACGACTTTCACGTCAGCTCGAAGCTCACGCTGAACATGGGCTTACGCTGGGACTTCGCTTCGCCGCTTTATGAGCGCGATAACAACTACTCGAATTTCAATCCCGCCACCGACAGCATGACCGCAGCCACCCCCGGCAGCCTGTTCGACCGCGGCCTGGTCCATCCCGACTACAGCGACTACGGGCCGCGGCTGGGCCTGGCATACAGCATCGATTCCAAAACGGTGGTCCGCGCCGGGTATGGAATCAGCTACACGTTCTTCAACCGTCCGGGAAGCGCCCAGGAGGGGATCAACGCTCCGCAGGCCCTTTTCGGCGTCCTCAGCCAGACCATCCCCGCGGGCGGCCCGGTGCCTGCGACGTTCCTCACCACCCAGAACAGCTTCACCACCAACATCGCCAGCCCCAATGCCTTCAATCCGGTCAACTCCAACGTGGTCTATACCCCGCCGGACAGCAAATGGCCGTACATTCAGAACTGGTTCATCCAGGTGCAGCGGGAACTCCCCAAGAACACGGTTCTGGCGTTGAGCTACAACGGAAACCATAGCCTGCGGCTGCCCATCATCGCCGATTACAACGAGGCCGCTCCCTACAACACGAGCGCGCCGCTGGCATACACCGCACGCGTGCCCATCCCGACTTTCGGGCCCATCACCTGGCTGGACCCGGCCGGCGACAACCACTACAACGGGCTCTCGGTCCGCCTGGAGCACCGCTTGGCGAAAGGCTTGTACTTTCAGAACTCGTTCACCTGGGGCCTGGGGATCGGCGATTCCGAGCAGGCCCTCGAGTATTACGCGGGCTACTACCAGGCCAATCCCCAGAACATTCACGACCTGGCCGCGGAAGTGGGACCCTCCAGCTTCGACGTGAAGTTCAACAACGTCTCGACCGTGGTCTACCAGCTTCCCTTCGGCAAGGGCCGGCAAATCGGCGCCCACATGAACGCCGTGGCGGATGCCTTCGTGGGAGGATGGGAACTCACCAGCATCAACACCGGCCGCACGGGCACGCCCATCGACGTGACCTACGGCGCCACCGGGAACAACATTGTCAGCTCGCTGAGCAACGATTACCGCGGCGAGCCGTATCTGCGCCCCAACGTCAGCGGCAGCGCCGTGAGCCAGAGCCGCTCGGCCATGCTCAACACCTACTTCGCCGGCTATACCTTCACCACCCCGCCGGCCAACGCGCCCTTCGGAGATCTGGGCCGCAACTCGTTTTGGGGTCCCAAGTTCGACCAGTGGGACGCTTCCGTGGACAAGAGCTTCCAAGTCCACGAGAGAGCCCGGCTGCAGTTCCGGGCGGAGTTCTTCAACATTCTGAACCACACTAATTTCGGCATTCCGAATACGGTGAGCACCAATGCCGCTTTCGGCACGATTCGCACCACGTTCCCGTCGCGGCAGATCCAGTTTGCGCTGAAGTTGATCTTCTAGTTTGGCGGCGGGCCGCCCCGTCGCCGGAGCGCGACCGGGCGGCCCGCCGAACGGCTGATTCCATGAACAGGTCAGAGATGTACCGCCGTTTGCGCGCGCAGGCCGGGCGGTGGGACATGATTGTGGTTGGCGGAGGCGCCACCGGGGTGGGCGTGGCGATCGATGCCGCCACGCGCGGCTACGACGTTCTTCTGCTGGAACAGAGCGATTTCGGCAAAGGGACCTCGAGCCGCAGCACCAAGCTGGTGCACGGCGGGGTGCGCTACCTGGAACAGGGCAACGTGTCCCTGGTGATGGAGGCGCTGAAGGAGCGCGGCCTGCTTCTGCAAAACGCGCCCCACCTGGTGGGCAACCTGGGCTTCGTGGTGCCCAATTACGATTGGTGGGAAGCGCCGTTCTATGGCATCGGACTGAAGCTGTACAACCTGCTCGCCGGCAAGTATGGCTTCGGAGCTTCGCGCATTCTGTCGCGCGAAGAAACGCTCGAGCGTCTGCCCACCATCAAGACGGAGGGGCTCAAGGGCGGGGTCATTTACTTCGACGGGCAGTTCGACGACGCGCGGCTGCTCATCAACCTGGCGGCAACCGCCTGCGAGCAGGGAGCGGCTCTGCTCAATTACGCGCCCGTCACGGAGATCCTGAAAGACGGCGAAGGCTTCGTGAACGGCGTCAAATTCCGGGACGGCGAGACCGGGGAGGAATTCGCAGAGCAGGCCAGGGTGGTGATCAACGCGACGGGGCCGTTCGCCGATAGCCTGCGGCGCATGGCCGATCCCGCGGCGCAGCCCATCATCGCTCCCAGCCAGGGCATTCACCTGGTATTCGACGCTTCGTTCCTGGCGGGCGACAGCGCCATCATGGTGCCGCATACCAGCGATGGGCGGGTGATGTTCGCCATCCCGTGGCACGGGCATACCGTGGTGGGAACCACCGATACGCCCATCGCCGAGGCTACGGCGGAGCCGGTGGCCATGGAACAGGAGATCGAGTTCATCCTGCAGACGGCTTCTTTGTATCTGGAAAAGAAGCCCGTGCGCAGCGACATCCTGAGCGTGTTTGCGGGAATCCGTCCGCTGGTGCGTTCCGGCGAGTCCGGCAATACCGCCGCGCTTTCGCGCGACCACACCATCCGCATCGAGAATTCCGGCATGATCACGATCTGCGGCGGCAAGTGGACGACCTATCGCCATATGGCCGAAGATTGCGTCAACCATGCGGCCACGCTGGCGCGGCTGCCGGAACGGCCCTGCGTCACCAGCCATCTGAACATCCACGGCTTCCACCCGGCCAGCGGGAAATTCGGACACCTGGGAGTATACGGATCGGACGCTCCGCTGGTGCGGCAACTGGAGGAGAGCGAGCCGGCATGGGCCGAGCCGCTGGATGGCGCGCTGCCCTACACCGGCGCGGAAGTGATCTGGGCGGTGCGGCAGGAAATGGCGCGCACCCTGGAAGACGTACTGGCGCGGCGCACGCGGGCTTTGTTTCTGGATGCGCGGGCGGCTCTGCGGATGGCGCCGCGCGCCGCGGCATGCATGGCGCGGGAATTGCGGCAGAGCGGAGCATGGGAAGCCGAGCAACTGCGCAGCTTCCGCCGGACGGCGGAGAACTACGTGGCGGGGCCGGTGGCTGGCGCAGGTTAGGGCGGGGCGGTAGTCATGCGGTCGTGCACCGGGCCGGAGAATGCGGAAGGCGGATTCCCGGGAGGGGACGCGGCTTCCGGGCACTAATCCGGAGCAGTCTGCCTATCGGCTTGATTCCGATCCGGTCTTGCCGCTATGGCACCAGCGCCGGCTCCAGGCGGATGATTCAAGCAGCCGGTGGTTGTTCGCGGATTGTCCCGTGGAAACTCTCGCAGCCCGCTGGTACCTCCAGGCTCGAATCGGTACCAGAAAGCCGTTGTATTTGTCTTCGTGGCGGGATACTATACCACAATCGTCTGTATATTATGCCGCATCCCGTGAAGGATGCGGGGATGCGGCTTGACTGAATCTCAGCCTTGATGAACCGTCAGGCTTATTCGATGCCTGCGCCTGGAGGGGTCAATGAGCAATTCATTCGCGTCCCGCGAGAAGCTCACCCAAGGATTGATCCTGATCGCAACACTGGCGGTCTGCTCGATCCCGATTCACGCCGCGCCGGCTTTCTCAGCCCCGCGGGACCTCAGCATCTTCACTGTGGTCGCCGGGCAGCCGGTGTCGTTCACGGTTAGCGCGAGCGATCCGGGGTACAGCGTAGCGCTTAGCTCGGGCGCCATACCATCCGGCGCAAGCTTCGATGCGGCGAGTGGGGACTTCACTTGGACGCCCACCGCCAGTCCCAGCCAAACCGGCTTCTATACGATCGTCTTTTTCGCGAACGATCCTGCCGGACAGGCAGTGATCCAGGTGACCATCAATGTCACCGCGTCGCTACCGGCGTGTAGCTTGGTTGTTACAAACACGAATGACAATGGGACCGGCTCGCTGCGCTCGGCGATCACTTGCGCCGGCAGCCATGCCTTTCAGGCAATCACCTTCAGCATCACCGGGCCGGGCGTGATTACCCCGCAGACTCCACTCCCCAACATCACCGCACCGACGATTATCGACGGTTACTCGCAGCCCGGCGCCAATCCCAACACATCGGTATCCGGCGATAACGCGACGCCGCTCATTATGCTGAACGGCGCCAACCTCACGGCAAGCGGGCAGTGTGGTCCAGGCTCGCCACTCGCGGCGGGCCTGATGATCTCCAGCAACAGCATCGTCCAAGGGCTGGTAATCGGCAACTTCTGCACCGGCATTGCTCTGTCGGCTCCCAGCGCAAGCGGGGGTAGAATCCGAGGCAACTTCATCGGAACCGATTCCACTGGCGAGGTGGCACAGCCTAACCTCTCTGACGGGGTGGACATCACGGGTGGTTCCAATAACACCATTGGCGGAAACTCGCCCGGCGCGCGCAACCTGATCTCCGGCAATGGGAACAGCGGCATCGGGCTCTTCTCGATCCTCTTACCCCCCGCGTGCACCAGCCCTTCCGGCCTCGGATGCCCCTCCCCATCCGGCAACCTGATTCAAAACAATTTCATCGGCACCGACGCGACCGGAGCCAGTCCTCTCGGGAATGGAACACCATCCCAGGCGGGTACGGGAGTGAGCCTCCAAGACACGGCGCACAACAATACCATTGAAGGAAATGTCATTGCTTACAATGGAACATTATCCCAAGGGGGTACGGGAGTGGCCCTTCTAGACGGGGCGGACAACAATACCATTGAGGGAAATGTCATTTCTTACAACGGGGTGAGTGGCGTGGAGACAGACGTCATTTCCGGCAATCCCAACGGCAGCCTCGGCCTACCGAACGACAACAAGGTGATGAGCAACACCGTAGCCTTCAACGGCAAGAACGGGGTCAGGATCACGTATGGCGCCGGCAATACCATCAGCCAGAACTCGATCTACGGGAATGGCGACCCCGCCAGCGGAATTAAGTTAGGCACGGTCGAGGGCCTCGAGCTGAACCAGGGGTGTAACACCGCTACCGGGGGTGCAAACAATTACCAGAACTTCCCGGTATTGGATTCGGCCTCAGGTTCGCCGATTACCGGGACGCTGAACAGCGTGCCCGGCACCAGCTTCACGATCGAGTTCTTCGCCAACAATCCTGCCGCCGCGCCAGTCGCCTTCCCGGCGCCGCCCGCAGCCACCGCGGATCCAACCGGATTTGGCGAAGGGCAATATTATATCGGCTCGACGACCGTAACCACCGGCGGGACTTGCAATGGGAGCTTCAGTTTTACTCCGCCTCTTCTGGCGCCGGGCCAGGTCGTCACAGCCACGGCGACCAATCAATCCACTGGGGACACCTCGGGGTTCTCCGATTGGAGCAACACAGCGGCAGTCGCTTCCAGTGCTAACCCGTCGATCGTCGGCCAGCCCGTGATGATTACGGCCAGTGTAAGTCCAGGTCTCTACCCGTTCTCGTTGGTCGCGACCCCGCCCATGTATTTGCCTCCCTCAATGACGAGCGCGCCGATGTACATGCCGGGGTCCGTGACGTTCCAAGAGGGGGCCACGGTCCTCAGCGGGCCGACTATGCTCGCCAACGGGCAGGCGAGTTTCAGCACCTCCAGCCTCAGTGCCGGAAGCCACACCATCACGGCTTATTACACGGACACAACCATTCCGCCGACCTTCATCTCCGCCAGCGGCGTGTTCACGCTCACGGTGAATGACGTGCCGCCGGCTTTCACGGCGCCTCCGAACCAGAGGCTGACGGCGACGGGCGCAGCGGGTGCGGTGGCCACCTATACGACACCCACCGCGACCGACTTCAAAGACGGCACGGATCCGGTCGGCTGTTTGCCGGCATCCGGGTCCACCTTCCCCATCGGCACGACGACGGTGACGTGTGCCTCGACGAATTCATCGAGCATGACGACGACACACACGTTCACGGTGACCGTCCTGGATACGCCGCCGGCCTTCATTGCGCCAGCCAGCATCACGCTGACGGCGACGAGCGCGGCGGGTGCGGTGGCCACCTATACGACACCGCTGGCGGTCGACCTCAAGGACGGCACAGATCCGGTCATCTGTTCGCCGGCATCCGGGTCGGCCTTTCCCGTAGGCACTACGACGGTGACGTGCACCTCGGTGAACTCGTCGGGTATGACAACGACCGAGACGTTCACGGTGACCATTCTACCCGGGGCCTGCGTCTACTCGCTCGATCCAAGCGCTTCCGGGGCGTTTTCGGCGAGCGGAAGCGCGTCGGTAACCGCGGCGTGTGGAATATATATAAATTCGAGCAGTTCCAGCGCGTTCAGCGTTTCCGGTTCGGCAACCGTGCATGCGAGTCAGATTCTGGTGAACGGCGGGGCATCGATCAGCGGCAGCGCCGTCGTTTCTCCCACGCCGCGGACAAAGGCCGGTGCCGTTTCCGACCCTCTGTCCGCTCTTCCGATGCCAACCTTCTCGGGCTGCGATTACACCAACTATAGTCTCAGCGGATCTGGCGCCGCGACTCTGAATCCGGGAGTCTACTGTGGTGGAATCCGCATCAGCGGGTCCGCCTCGGCCGCCCTTAATCCCGGGCTCTACGTCCTCAATGGAGGCGGTCTGAATGTGAGCGGCAGCGCAACTTTGAAGGGATCCAGCGTGACGTTCTTCAACACCGGCCAGGGAGGTCAGACCGTCACTGCCATTTCGACTTCGGGCAGCTCCACACTGACGCTTTCCGCACCGGCGAGCGGCACATATCAGGGCATGCTTTTCATCCAGGATCGCAGCCTGAGTTATTCCGAGGCCAACACGATTAGCGGATCCTCGACCTCGGTTCTGACCGGCACGCTTTATTTCCCTGGCAGCAGCGTGTCCTTCTCGGGGAGTTCGAAGGCGAGCAGCTTTACAGCGATCATTGCCAAGACCATCACCTTTACAGGAAGCTTCCAGTGACGGGACGGGAGCTGTCGCTACGAGCGTCTCCCCACCGTCAAGACGGAGGGCCTCAAGGGCGGGGTCATTTACTTTGACGGGCAGTTCGACGACGCGCGGCTGCTCATCAACCGCCACCGGAGTCCGAAGCCGGCTTGACAGCCAGAGGCGTCTGGGAGAGGAACCGCCGAACCGGGATTCGAGCTCGCGCCAATTGGCGACGCGCACGCCAGGAGGCACGATAACAAATGGATCGCCTATCGTTTGGCCACGCTGCAACATGTGCATTGGGACGACGTCATGCGGATCATCGGCGCTCGCCCCGCGACGCGGGCAGAAAGGAAGCTCTATGAGGAAGGTTAATTAAGACCGTTGCCGCCGACGAACTTCGTTCCGAATACAAACGTTCGGATTTCGGACCCTTGGTCCGCGGAAAATACATCGAGCGGCTCCGAACGAGTTCCAACGTCGTCATGATCGCCCCTGAGGTAGCCGACTTATTCCCGAACGCGGCGGCGGTCAACGCTGCGTTGCGGTCGCTGGCGGAGATTGCCAAGCGCGCCGGCTCCCGACGCGCCCGATCCCGTTAAGTTGCGGACAATGCCGGCCGTCAACGCGATCTGACCACGATTGCCGGAGTTGGTCTCCCATAAGGGGACTTCGCGTTCCTTGACCCGCACTTCCACATGCCGAGCGTTACACTGCCAAGCGAACGACTTCCGGATGCCGTCACGCGGGGACCAGAGTGCGCCTTCGAATTAATTGCGTGTGCATGCGCGGCAGGCCACTCGCCTCATGATCTCTGCCGCGGATCTCGCGGCAAGGAATGCGGGTCTCGCGCGTCGGCGCGGAGGTTGATACCATCCTCCGTCCGCGTCACCTCCCAACTCCCGATCAGTCGCTCGGCGCCGGCAAATAGCGCAGGTTTACAGGCGATCAGTTGTTCCATGAGCATGGCGGCCTTGGGATTGTCAGCCGTGAGGCGTCGAATCTCGTCGAGATGCTGACGGTCATTGAGTACTTCCGCGAAGACCACTGCGTTCCAGGCCGTGCCCTCTATCGAATCATCTCAGTCGCCAGCCGTCCCAGGTCGCGGTACAAGGCGTTCTGGCTCTCCCTTGCCAACTTGTCTGCCAAAGCGGCTAGGAAGTACCATAAATTACCCACGTCTTCCGGCGTTTTCTTGTACTGGGTTGCGACGCTGACCCCCATCTGTTGGCTTACGAAAGCCGCGCAAAGCCTTCGCGCGATATCTACTCTGCTCTTATCCAGCATGATTTCTCGCCTCCACACTCCGACTCCACCATTGTATCGGCGTAACCGCCCCGGTCGAAATCGAGCCCTCTGTGGTTGTCGCGAACAGGTCAAGGGAACAGAACGCGACTTCGCGCCAGGCCGCGATCCCTTGAACAGAAGGCGCTTCCGGATACCCGCAGCGCTGCAATGCCGGACTCATAATCTTCGGCCGCGGGGGAGTCACCCTCGCTGATTTGCCGTTAGGCACCGGGCCAGGAAGCGCCTACTGCGATATCGTCTCAGCGGTCCCCCGGCTGCATTTTCGCCGGTGCGCGATGGGTGCGCCGATCCCATCGGTTGCGGAGTGTGCGATTCGAGGGAAACTATGAATGAGAAGGCAGGTTGGTTCAATGTCGGCACAGACCCCAAGTTGGAAGCTGGCGCTCCGGGCCATCTTCCGCGCGCTCACTTTCCTGCTGCCATTTGCTTTCGCGGGCCGCCTGGATTGGTGGCGCGGCTGGCTTTTCGCCGGCTCATTGCTGCTAATCGCCGGGGTGAGCTTCGCCGTATTGCGGCGCAAGAACCCGGACCTGATGCGCCGGCGGCTGGAGCGGCAACCGGGCGTCAAGCGATTCGAGAGATTCGTGCTCGCCGCGATAATTGCCGGCTTCCTCAGCTTTTACGCGGTGGCCGGCCTCGACGCCCGCTACGGCTGGTCGCAACTCAGCGCGGCCTGGATATGGCCTGGCATCGCGCTGGAGTTGCTGGGATTCGTACCCATTTACCTGGCGATCGCCGAGAATCCCTTCCTCGAAACGCAGGTCCGCGTTCAGGCCGAGCTTGGCCATCGCGTCATCACCACGGGACCGTATCGCGTGGTGCGTCACCCCATGTATTCCGGGCTGATGCTGTTGCTGCCGGGGTGCGCGCTGGTTCTCGGCTCGGCATGGAGTTTTGCGCCGATCACGATGCT
>Ga0181521_10004666_pt1 | contig 15536 bp, 14 predicted proteins | sample PEATcosm2014_Bin_32_FD_119764 | JGI IMG/M metagenome (GOLD analysis project Ga0181521, IMG submission 119764) | Peatland microbial communities from MTU Mesocosm Facility, Houghton, MI, USA - PEATcosm2014_Bin02_60_metaG | ecosystem: Environmental > Terrestrial > Soil > Wetlands > Peat | place...
CGAATACATTCTCGCCGGCGGCAACTACGACGTGATTCTGTGCGAGCGCGGCATCCGCACCTTCGAGACCTACACGCGCAATACCATGGACATTTCCGCCATCCCGGTGGTGAAGAAGCTCTCGCACCTGCCGATCGTCGCCGACCCGTCGCACGGCACCGGCCGCCGGGACAAGGTGGCGCCCATGGCCCGCGCCGCCGTAGCCGCCGGTGCCGACGGTTTGCTGATCGAGGTGCATCCCGACCCGGACCATGCGCTGAGCGACGGCGCGCAGTCGTTGCGCCCCGAGCAGTTCGAGGAGTTGATGTCTCAGTTACGGATCATTGCCCCCGCCGTGGGACGCAGCATTGCCGAGCCGCGGCCGTGAGGAAGCGAAGGCGCCCCAGATGAAAAGCGTAGCCATCGTCGGCACCGGCCTGATCGGCGCGTCTTTCGGCCTCGCCTTGCGCCAGGCCGGGTTCGAGGGACCAATCGCCGGAGTCAGTTCCCCGCGCGCCATCGCCGACGCCATTGCCGTGGGGGCTATCGACCGTGGCGCGCCGCTGGCCGAAGCCGTGGCCCAGGCCGATCTGGTCTTCCTCTCCCAGACCATCGGCCGCATTCTCGACACCATCCGGCATCTCGATCCTCTGGTCCGCCCCGAAGCCCTGGTCACCGACGCTGGCAGCACCAAGTGCGAAATCGTCGACCTGGCGCGGCAAAACATCGCCCGCTGCCAGTTTCTGGGCGGCCACCCCATGGCCGGCAAAGAGAAGCGCGGGGCGGCGGAAGCGGTCGCCGGTCTTTTCCGCGGCCGCACCTGGGCGCTGACGCCGGACGATCCGTCCGAGCTGGCCACGCCGGCGGCCCGCGACTTGCGCTCGTGGCTGGAGCGCATCGGCGCGCGCATCGTGGTCCTCGATGCGGAGGAACACGACCGCGTCGTGGCGCTCACCTCGCACCTTCCGCAACTGGCATCCACGGCGCTGGCCGCCACCGTGGCGGAGCGCATGGGCGCCTCCCCGCGCTGGCGGATGGCGGGCCCCGGCCTGGAAGACATGACCCGTCTCGCGCTGGGGTCGTACGATCTGTGGCGCGACATTCTGGCGACCAACACCGAGCATATCGAGCGCGCCTTGGCCGTCTATATTCAAAAGCTGGAGCACATGCGCGAGAACCTTCGGACGCGGCAGCTTCAAGAGGAGTTCGAGCGCGGCGCCGCCATGGCCGGCCGCTTGCGGCGGACCCCGTGAGTTGTAGGGGCCGGGCAACTTGTCCGTGTGTAGCCGGATGCCCGGCCCCTACGGTGCTGAATTAGGATAAACTACGCATGAGGCTATTGAACGTAGCTACTCCGCCGGCGGACGGTTTGCCCGCCAGCGGGCCCGCGGCCTTCCAGGCGCGCAGGACCTCGCGGTCCGGCGCACACGGGGCCGGATTTAAGGAATTCAAAATGGAACAAAAACTCAAGATCGCCGTGTTCATCGATTTCGACAATATCGAGATCGGCGTCAAATCCACGCTGCACCGCGAATTCGACGTGGCGGCCGTGCTGGACGCGCTAAAAGAACGCGGGGAAATCGTCACCAAGTTCGCTTACGCCAACTGGGGAAGGCAGGATTCCGCCACGCGCGCGCTTTCCGAGCACGCCGTGCAGATGGTCCAGCGCGACCCCTCGCCGCGCGGCGACAAGAACGGCGCCGACATCAACCTGGCCCTCGACGCGCTCGAGATGGCCTTCACTCACGACCACATCAACGCCTTCGCCATCGTCAGCGGCGACAGCGATTTCATCGCGCTGGTCAACAAGCTGAAGCAGTACGACAAGCGCGTCTTCGTCGTCGGCGGACGCGCCTTCACCAGCACCATTCTCCAGAAGAACTGCCACGAGTTCGTGGCTTACGAATCCATCATCGACGAGCCGCGGACGCGCTCCGGGCACCAACAGCAACAGCAACAACAACAGCCGCAGCAACAGCCGCCGCAGCCGCAGCAGCAACCGCCGCAACAACAACCACAGCAGCAGCAACATCAGCAACAGCAGCAGCGCCAGGCGCACAAGCGCGTGGCGCTCGATCTAGCCCAGTCCATGCCGCTGGTCGAGCGCGCCCTGGGCGTGCTGGAGCGGCGCGAAGTGCGCCCGCAGCTCGGCCTGCTGAAATCCACCATGCTGCAGCTCGACTCCACCTTCAACGAGAAGGCTTACGGCGCCGGCTCATTCACCGATTTCGTCGAGAAGCTGCAGAAGGCCGACTTTGTCGAGGTCACCGGCGGCGAAGGCCGCTACATGATCCGCATGAAGGGCGGCGGCGGCGCTCCCGAAAAGCCGGGTCACAAGCCCGAGGAGGCCATCCCCCTGCTGCGCGACGTGCTGGAAACGCACCGCCTGGAGGTGGACAACGGCTCGCTGGCCGACGAACTGGCCGAATGGGTGCGCCAGGAGCAGCCCAAACTCGATTGGCGCGAGTACGGTTTCCAGGAGTTCAGCGAGCTGTTGAACTATGCGCAGGATAAAGGCCTGGTGCGCAACCAGGCCGACGAAGAGAGAGGTCTCATCGTCTACCTGGGCTCCGAATTCCATCCGCCCGCGCCACCGCCCGAGCCGGAACCGGTCGCCGCGGCCTACGAGGAAGAAGAGGAGGACGAGCCGCAGCCCCTGGTGCCCGGCCAGCCCACCGCCACCGGCGAGATCCCCATTCCCGAGGCCCCGCCCAAGCCTCAGCGACGCCCCCGGGCGCCACGCAAGACCTCCGGGGAACCCGGCGCCAAGAAGCGCATCTCCCGGCCGCGCAAGAAGCCGACCATGCAGTAGGGCCGTCGCCAGCCGATTCTCCGCATAGCCATAAGATAGTAGTGTCGGTTCGTCGATAATGGCTTAGAATCGGAAGTAGCAAGGAATACCGAGATGACAAGGCGGGGGATCCTAATCGGTGCCGCCCTCTTGGGTCTTACCCAGTGGATGACAGGAGCCACTGCCCACGATCGAGTCTGGCAGGATGGCGAATTGGTTTCGAGAAGAACCGTCCCTGTCGGCCGCGACACCTTCCAAAACCAGTTTGTCTATCGGGTGCGAGGGGGCACTGCCCGGTACATGGTGGTTGCCAATGAGCCTCTGAAGCTGGACCTGCACGTGCCCATGCGGTTCGCAGTGACCAGGAGACACCTCATCATCCAGGACTTGGATGGCAGCGAACACAAGACCGCCATATTGCAAAAGCTCGAGAACATGCCCCACGGCCGCTGAGCGGCTGTAGCGCCGGCGGCTTATCGTAAAATGGGCATCATGCCCGAAAATCCCGATGAGTTCTATCGCATCCGGAAGCTGCCGCCTTACGTCTTCGCCGTCATCAATGAAATGCGCGCGCGGGCACGCGCGGCCCAGATCGACGTCATCGATCTGGGGATGGGGAACCCCGACGGCGCCACCCCGGGCGTGGTGGTGAGCAAGCTCGTCGAAGCGGCGCGCAATCCGCGCAACCATCGCTACTCGCAGTCCAGGGGCATTCCGAGGCTGCGCGAGGAGATCGCCCGGCGGTACCAGGCCAACTACGGCGTGGAACTCGACCCCGACAAGGAAGCCATCGTCACCATGGGAGCGAAGGACGCGCTGGCGCACCTGCTGTTTGCCGCTGTTGGGCCAGGGGACGTGGTGGTTTCGCCGAACCCCGCATATCCCATCCACCAGTACGGGGTGATCATGGCGGAGGGCCAGGCCGAGATGCTGCCCATGCCCGACGCGGCCACTTTTCTGAACGGCCTCGAGGACCTTTACCGCAACGGCTCGCGAAAACCCAAGCTGCTGCTGATTTCCTTCCCGCACAACCCCACCACCACGTGCGTGGATCTGGATTACTTCCGCCAGATCGTGCGTCTGGCGCGCCAGCACGGCACGCTCGTGGTGCACGACTTCGCCTACGCCGACCTGGGCTTCGACGGCTACAAGCCACCCAGTATCCTGCAAGTGGAAGGCGCCAAGGAAGTGGCCGTCGAGATCTTCTCCATGTCCAAAAGCTACAACATGGCCGGCTGGCGCGTGGGTTACTGCGTGGGGAACGCGAGGGTGATCGCCGCGCTGGCGCGCGTCAAGAGCTACCTGGATTACGGCGTGTTCCAGCCCATCCAGATCGCCTCCATCATCGCCCTCCGGGAGTGCGAAGAAGATACCCGGAAGATCTGCGCGGTGTACCAGAACAGGCGCGACGTGCTGGTGGACGGACTGAAGCGGGCCGGCTGGGCGGTGGAGAAACCGCGGGGCACCATGTTCTTGTGGGCGCCGGTGCCGGAGCGGTTTCGCGAAATCGGCTCGCTCGAGTTTTCCAAGCTTCTGCTGGAGAAAGCGCAGGTGGCCGTCTCACCGGGCATCGGCTTCGGGCCTCTGGGCGAAGGGCACGTGCGGTTCGCGCTGGTGGAAAATGAGCACCGCATTCGCCAGGCCACGCGATCCATCGGGCAGTTTCTGAAATCGGGCGCGGCCCAGGGCCAAGCATGCCTAGCCCCTACTGGATCTGATACGGAATTGTGACCTCGACCGTCTTGGGCGGGAAGCAGGCCCGGTCGTTGCACGCCTGGTAATGCAGCTTCCCCACCGCCGCGCCGGGGCCGGCCGGTGCGTTGGCCGCCACCTTGAAGTTGGCCACCAATTCGAAGTCGCCCGTGAAGACCGAGAGCGGCTTCTCCGCAAACTCGTACTTCTCCATGGAGGGCTTCGGGTAGGTTACCGGTCCGCTCTCAAGGGCGCCGGCGGCGGTCCACGTCAGCTTCAGCGGGATGAGATATTCCTCGGTGGGCGTATTGCTGTTGACGTGGAACCCCGGGCGGACGGACACCGGGATTTTCGCCTGGACGGCGGCATTGCGCTTGCCGGCCACCTGCTGAGGTTGGCCCACCGTCAGGTAACCGCTACTTTGAGCGAAGGCTGACGGCAGGCAGAGCAGCGCGGCTAGCAGCGGCAGGCGCGGGAGACTGCAAAAGCTGTTCGACACCATCTTCGAAATCCCTCCGATCCGTAAGACCCACGTGGACGGCGGCGATCTTTCCGTCCCGGTCGATGAGGAACGTGGTCGGCAGCGCATCCACGCCGCCGTAAAGCTGGGCCACTTCGCTGTCGCCGATCACCACCCGGTAGTTCACGCCCAACTGCGAAAGGAACGGCTTCACGGATTCCCAACCATCATCGTCCATGGAAACGCCCAGCACCGCGAAGCCTTTGTCCTTGTCCCTGCGCTCCAGGTCCATGAACCAGGGGATCTCGATCTCGCACGGGCCGCACCAGGTGGCCCAGAAATCCAGCAGCACCACTTTGCCGCGATAATCCGAGAGGCGAACGGTCTGGCCGTTCACATCCTTCAGCGCAAAATCCGGGGCTTGATGGCGGTCCTTGTCCGGCTTCACCGGCCCGGTTCTTACCGAACGCGGCCCGGGAGACCAGAAATATATGAGACCCCCCGCCAGGAGAGCGATGGCGATAGCCGACGAGAGGCGCAGTGCCGACACAGATTCCTTTCCCCGATCCAATTATATCGACAATCGTCCGGATTCGATCCGCTGCGCAAACCAGGCGCGGCGGCGGGCGCGGCGGCTAGCGCCCGCGAGCGTGAACTCACGGTGCCGCCTGGCGCCGGAATACAACCACGCGGCGGTGTCGCAGAAGCTCTCGCAGCAATACTCCCGCCATCGGCGGCTACGCCATTGGACGTCGCCGGCGGCGAGGGCGCGTTTTCGCCATTCCGCCGACCAGCCCAGCTCGCCGCGCGCGCCCGCCTGCCATTCACTCTTCACCAGACGCTCGTAGGAGTGGCGCGCCGGGTTGCCCAACCTCGCCCAGATGAAGTGAAACAGCTCATGGACGAAGATGCGCGGGAACTCCGCCCGGCTGCAATCGAACGCCATACGGCGGTCCCGCACAAACGTTCCGGCGTGCACCGCGCCGCGGGGCCCAGAGGGCACCCCGCCCAGGGCGTGCGCGCTTTGAATGCGGACGGGCGCGCCCGAGACCGGCGGCAGACGGTGTAGTACTACCCCCATTTGGTTCCGCCGGGAGGGGTCCTCGAACAAAAAAAGATGGGGAATCGGCACTCTTCAAGATAACAAGACCCAGAAAGTCGGTATAGTGGGATGGGAGACCGATGCATTATGCACTACCGAGCTCTTATACCTCTACTGGTGGCTGGGACGATGATCCTGGCAGCCGTGCGCCCGAGCGTGGCGCAATCGACCGATTTCGCCAACTGGCCCGCGCGAAGTTCGCCCACCGAAATCGGTAAACGCGTGGCGGAGCACTTCGTTGTGTCCCCGCACCAGGATCGCAGGCGCATCATCTATCCGGAAGTCTGCACGTGGTACGGGGCCTTGACCTTCGCCCAACTGTCGGGCGATAAGGACCTTTCCGCCCGCCTCATCAAGCGCTTCGACCCGCTGATGACGCCCGAGGAGTCCGCCCTGGTCCCCACCGAGCGGCATGTGGACTATTCGGTTTTCGGGGCCCTCCCCCTGGAGATTTACATCGAAACCAAGGAGCAGAAATACCTCGACATGGGCAAGGCCATCGCCGACCGGCAGTGGAGCGACCCCACACCGGACGGGCTGACCAGCGAGACCCGCTTCTGGATCGACGACATGTACATGATCACGGCCGTGCAGGTGCAGGCATACCGCGCCACCGGCGAGGCCAAGTACATCGACCGCGCGGCCCTGGAAATGGTGGCATACCTGGACAAGCTTCAGCAGCCCAACGGGCTGTTCTACCATGCTCAGGATGTCCCGTTCTTCTGGGGGCGAGGCGACGGTTGGATTGCCGCCGGGATGGCTGAGTTGCTGCGCTCTCTTCCCCAGGACAATCCGCGCCGCGCCCGCATTCTCGAGGGGTACCGGAAGATGATGAAGTCGCTCCTCGAGTTCCAGGGCCAGGACGGCATGTGGCGTCAACTGATCGATCACCCGGAGGCCTGGCCGGAAACCTCCGGCACGGGTATGTTCACTTTCGCCATGGTCACCGGCGTCAAGAATGGCTGGCTCGACGCCAAGACGTACGGCCCCGCGGCCCGCAAAGCCTGGCTGGCGCTGATCGGCTATATTGACCAACATGCGGACGTCACCAGCGTCTGCGCAGGCACCAACAAGCTCAACGATCTGAATTACTACCTGACGCGCCCGCGCATGACCGGCGATTTTCACGGCCAGGCGCCGGTCCTGTGGAGCGCCTCGGCTCTGTTGCGCTAGCGCCCTCGGCCGCCGGCCGGAGCCGCCGCCAAGCCCACCCCCAGGTGGTCGAAATTCAGCATGGCGTTGAACAGCAGAAAGTAGCTGCCCTGCGTCTCATTGCGCCACATCGGATTGTTGGCGAACAACAACACGTGGCCTTTGCCGCGCGGAACGTCCACCACCGCGGCTTGATTGGCCAGCTCGGACCCGCCCGCCAGCATGCCGGAAACCAGCAGATCTTTCTCCTCGGCGAACCGCACCACCACGCGGGGCCTCAGCTCCGGCGGTAACGGAGCGCCGCGGCCGAAAACATCCGCTTGCCCGGCCGGCCCGGCCGGCGGAGAAGCCATCTGCAAGGGGCGTCCCTGCGGAATGTCGGGATCGGTCAGCGTCCCACGGCCGGTCGGACGGTTGGAGCCTGCCGTTCCGCCGCCGCCGGCACTCAACGAAAACACGGGCGACTGATTGAAGTAGACGGCCAGTTTGTCCCCGTAGCCATACGCAATCGGGCTGCGCTGATCCGCCACCGCCGCATTGATTACGCTGCCGCTGGCGCGCAACTGCGGCGTGCTGGCGATGGCGACGCCCTCGATGATTCCGTAGTCGATGGGAATCGACGCGTTCCCGGTGATGGTGATGAAGAGGCCGCCCGCGTCGATGAACCGGGCCACGTTCACCAGTCCCTCCAGGCCCATGCCGCCGCGCATGTCGTCGGTCGAGTCCGGAGAGCCGCCCAGGTTCGGCGTAAGGTCGGTTTTCTTCCATGGGATCGGATCGCCGCGCATGGGCAGGCCGTTGACGATGCGCTGCGCGGTCCCACCCACCGGGCCGAACAGAATCACGTCCCATTTCTCGCGCAGGTTGGCCGTCGCCCTCAGCTTCTGGTCGGAAATGTAATCGTAAGGGATTTGCAGGCGGTCGAAAGCCACCCGGAACCAGCCTTCGTTCTGCGTGTTGGTCCAGGTATGCACCAGCGCGACGCGCGGAGCCGCCAGCTCGTGCATGGCAACCTTGGGAACTTCGGCTGAAGCATAGACGGCAATCCCGAGAGCCGCCGCGGCGCTCTCCAGCCGCGCGCGCAGGTCGCCCGGATTGCCTTCCGTCTCGATGATGAACGAGCCGGCCGCGAAACCGCGGTCCCCGGACTTGAAGGCCTCTTCGGCGGCGAACATTTTGACGTCCTTCAGTTTGAAACGGAAGGTGGCCAACGTGTTGTCGGCGTTGTGATTGATGAGGTACGTTGCGGCCGAATCCGGTCCCGCGACTTTGCCGGCGGGCTTGGCCGCTTCCACCAGCAGCGTCATGGACGCCTGCAGAATGTCGGGCTTCGCCACCCGCACCGTGGTGATGTTGTGCAGCGGTCCCACGGTCCATCCGGTGTCGTCGTATGGCGGCGGATCGCCGACATTGTAATACTGCGTGTCGAGCAGCATGTCCGCCATGCGGCTGTAAGGCTGATCCATGCGGACCACGTAGCTGCCGGCGGCGAACTTCCGCTTCGTCCCATCCTGCCCCACCGCAACTTCGGTGTCGCTCGCGAGACGATCGACCTCGACGCCTTGCAGGCGCAGCAGGTTGACCACCTCCGCGCACTCCGCGGGACGGGGATCGTCGCCGGGAATCACCCATGCCGCCGGCCCCTCATTCTTGGCCTTGTCCACGCTCCGCTGGCTCTTCAGATAGAAGTTTCCGAGGAACTCCCGGCGATTGGCCGCCACGTTGTTCATCGAGAACAGCAGGGCGCTCTGCTGCAGATTGATGTTGTTGCGGAGCGACCAGTTCACCCGCGGCAGCGGCGGGTTGGGCCGGTACCAGGTCCGGCTGGTGGCGCTCGCCGGCACAGTGCGTTCGCCGGTATCCGCGCCAAAGGCGCCAAACGTTTCGTAGAACCGTCCGATGGAGTTGTGCCCGTTGGCCACGTAGAACATGTAGTTCGGCGCCCATCCGTCGTAATACCCGTGCGTCCACACGCCCGGCACGCCGCGCTTGGTCATCTCCTCGATGTCCACGTACGCCATTTTCTGCCACTCGTCGATCACCAGCGGGTCGAGCCACGCATTGTAAGGGCCCATGCCGGTGGATACGTAGAGGAATGGCTGCGATTCGTGCAGATCGTGCAGCACGGTGGGGTGGTATTCGAGGAACGCGCTCATCATGGCCCGGGTCAGCGCCAGCGCCATGCCCAACCCATCGCGATTGTTGTCGTGCGCCACGTACTTGCCCCAGTAGATCTGGGTGGGCGCCGTCTTCGCCGGGTTGGCCTTCCGGTAGTTGTACACGTCCACGGCGCGGTCGCGGCCATCGGCCTCGGAGACCGGCGTGATCAGCACGATCGAGTTCTTGCGAATGTTTTGAACCAGCGGCGACTCTTCCACCGCCAGCCGGTACGCCAGTTCCATCAGCATCTCGGGCGAGCCGGCCTCCGGCGAATGGATGCTGCCCGAGGCCCAGTAAAACGGCAGTGCCTCGGCGATCAGTTGGTCCGCCTCCGGCTGAGGCGTCCGGCGCGGGTCCGCGAGGCGCGCGGTGAGTTCTTTGTAATGGTCCAGTTTGGCAATGTTGCCCTCGTCCGAGACCGCCACCAGGATGATTTCGCGGCCTTCTTCCGAGTGGCCGATGGTAAACACCTTGACCCGCTTGGAGGCCTTCTCCAGCTCCCGCATGTAGCGGTAGATATCCTTCGTATAAGTGAGCTTGTTGGGCGTGCCGATGGCGTACCCCAGCACCTTCTCCGGCGTGGGCACGCTATTGGAAGCGGGCAGATGGTCCACCAGCTCCGTCAGGAAAAACGGCTCGGTGGTGTACTGGTGGATCTTGGCCGTGTATCCTTCGTCGTTCTTCTGAGGGGCGGCGGCCGAAAGCGTCAGGGCAACAAAGAGGCAGATCGCGATTCTACGCATGATCCCGATGATCACATAGAAGCGGGGGCCGGGGGCCGGGGGCTGGCGTTTGCGCTATCGGCAACTGCCGTTGTTGGCGTTCGGTATCGCCAGGAATGTAATGCTGGCGGGTGCGAATGTGACGCGGCCGGACTGTGTGGGCACGCCTGCCAGCCGCGGCAACTCATCGTTGGCGCCTAATCGGAGTTCATTCCCGTTCAGGTCAACCCGTGTGTCTTCCAGATTCCGGGCGGTTAGCGTGTACCGGTCCGACTCCGTGGGAAGTTCGAGCGATTGCGATGCCGTCCGGCCGGTGTTGATCGCCAGCAGCGCTACGCCTCCCGGGTGGCCGCGCAAACAGTGGGCATAGAGATGCAAGGCTGGCGCGGGCGACGAACCCGGATTGAGCACGGCCGGACCCATGAGCCTGCGCCAAAGCAGAGCTGACCAGTAATTGGGCCGCGGGGTCAGCGTATTCTCGTCGAGCAAGCCATAGTCGCTGGAGGCCAGCGTGTTGTGGGCTACTACCTGGACGCCGCTCCGGGCCAGGCGTCCAAGCTGATCGAGATAGCGAAAGCTATCGAGAAACGTCGAGCCCCATGGGTTGCCGCCGCAGGCTGCGTCCGCGGTTTCGGTGACCCAGAGCGGCTTGCCGGGAGCGAATCGATCGCGTAGACCGGCGTAGAATGCCTCCACGCGGCCGGTGCGCACAAGCCACTCTTCGGAGAGCGCGTCTTCAGGGGTGGTTCCCGCTCCTGGAACCATACCCGCACACCGTTTGGAAAGGGCTCCATAGAAATGGTAGGAGAAGGCATCGAAGGCCGGGCCCGCGGCGGTGAGCAGATCCTCGGTCTTGAGCTGGCCCCTCGCCATGCCTGCCGGCACCAGCGAGATTCCCTCGCCGACGGAGCCGGGACCCAGAATCACCATGCCGGGAGCAGCCTGCCTGGCGAAAGGCAGGAAGACGGCGATATCGCGCGCATAAGCCGCGGCATCATATCCCTTCGGTGCGCCACCCATCTCCGCAAAGGTGGGCTCGTTCATGTACTCGGCCGCGGCGATGCTGCCGCCGATGGATTTGGTATAAGCCAGGAACCGGCGCGCCTGTGCTGGAGTCCAGACGCCGGCGGCATTGCGGGTCCCCGCGCTGGTGGCAAAGGAAGTGACGATGCGGGCGTCGGCCGCGCGCGAGAAGTCCACCACATCCTTCCATTGGCGGCGGGTCAACACTCCATTGAAGCCCGCGGGCGGATTTGACGGGGCGGCATCGTCCGAATCTTGAAAGTAGGTGGTGTTGGCCCATGTGCCGCTGACCCGAACATAAGCAGGCCCCAGCGCGGCGGCCAGTTTGCGAAGCCGGGGGTTGGTGAGATCTATAGGCGGCCGTTGTCGATACAGGGCCGGGTCCATGCCCACCGGACCGGCCGATGGCTGCGCTTTGAGAAGAGCGTCGACCTGCTTGCCATAGGGCTTCCAGAATCTACCACCAGTGACCTCCACCATTTCGATATTGAACGACTGAAAGCGTTCATCGACCGTGCCGATGCGGGCGATACTGGCGGGTGCCATGGAAGCGGGTGATGCGCTACTGGGAGGCTGTGCGTAAGCCGCTCCCGCGAGGCCTGCCAGGACTACGCCCGCACAAGGCCCAAGGTGTCGATGCATGTTCATTTCCAGTGCCCAGGCTGCGTGTTATTCTTTCGGCCTCGCCCGATCAATCGCCAGTTCCGGATGTTGCCGGACCAGCGTGTTGGCCATATGGCAGGCGAAGCAGACCGGGGAGGCGGCCTCTAGCGTCTCAGGCAGCTTGTCGGCCGGAACTTCGCTCCATTCCACGGACACCCCGTCGGCTCCCAGCAGCGCCGGCTTGCGGCCGGCCCAGTCGATTTTGCCGAAGGGTTGGCCGCACCAGGCGCAAACTTTGCCTTCGTACCACTTCGTCAGGATGTTGCGAACCAGGCAACCCTCCGGCGAGGCCGCGATCTGGCTGAGGCATTCCTGCCCGCAGCCGGCGTACTCCGGCCAGCGGGAGCACGATGCCAGCCGCAATTCCGGCGACTTTCCGAGCGCCGTCGCCGCCGCATGCCGGGCATCCACCACCACGCCCGCCGGCCTCTGGCTCTCGGGACAGATGACCACTCGCCGGCCGCGATACTTCCACCAAGCGTCTGCCACGCGCCGCCCCGCGACGGCACCCAGCACCACCGCGATCGCCAACACCACCATCTGAATCGGCACATCATCCCCCCTATCGAAGAATGCAACACTCAGGCCAATCGCCTAAGTTGCTGTTTCTAAATATAGCACCACGCCAACCGCCGGATGCTACACTTCCGATTGGGGACATATCCACAGCCTCTGGGTGCTTTGCCCCTGAGTGACAAAGCGTGCCGCCGAACGTCTATTCTCGCGTGAAGCTTCGCCTCTGGTGGGCCATACTGCTGCTGGGCCTCGCGACGCTGGGCGCCGCTCCCAACGACTATCTTTCCGCCAAACAGAAGTTCGACTCCATCGAGAGTGACCGCTTGAGAGCCGGTTCACGCGTGGAACTGAGTGTCGGCGAGTTGGACGCCTATGCCGGGCAGGCAGTCCCGGCAGGTGTGCGAAACCCGCGCCTCCAGTTGGTGGCTCCGGGCATCGCGACAGGCACCGCCATGGTGGATTTCGGCAAACTGCGCCGCGCGCACGGATACCAGACTGGCTGGCTGATGTCGAAGCTGCTGGATGGCGACCGTCCGGTGAGCGTGACGGCGCGCATCCGCTCCGCCGGCGGCCAGGCCACGGTGGACCTCCAGCGTGTGGAGATTTCCGGCCTCGCCATAGACGGCCCGACGCTGGACTTCCTCATTCAGAATGTCCTCCTTCCTCTGTATCCGAATGCCGTGGTGGGCCGCCCCTTCGAGCTGGGGCACCGCATCGAACGGCTGGACGTGGGGCCCGCCGCCGTAGCCGTGCTCATCGGACGATAAGCGGCGCGGCTCCCCCTTGACATTGCCTACGATTGTCGGTAATAATTACCTACGAGTATAGGCAATTATGCCACGCCGAACGCCATCCAGCTTGACACCGGTGCAATTGGAGATCATGAATCTCTTTTGGGAACAGGGTGAACTTGGTGTCGCCCAGGTCTGGAGGCTGCTGAGCGATCGGCGAAGGGTCGCCCGCAACACTGTGCAGACCATGCTGACCCGGCTCGTGGAAAGAGGATGGCTCAAGGTGCGCGTCGAAGCCAACGCGTTCTATTTCCGTGCGGCCCGGCCGCGCGGATCGACCCTCCGCGGGATCGTGGGCCGGCTGGTCGATACGGCCTTCGGAGGTTCGGCGACTGGTTTGGTGATGGCGCTGCTGGAGGATCGGAGAATCTCCGCGGAGGAAGCGCGGCGAATCCGCGAATTGATCGACAGGGCACAGGAGGATCGGCAATGACCGGTTGGGTCGGTAACTTGGACGCCCAATGGTCCCCTGCCATGGCGCTGCTCCTGCAAGTGAGCCTGGTACTGCTGGCGGGCATTGCGCTCCAGCAAATCGCCGGCCGGCCGGCAGCGGCCCGGTACGCCGTCCTGCTATGGACTTTGGTGGCCGTTGGGCTGTGCCCGGTGCTGGCCGTCGCGGTGCGAGCAGCCGGTGTGCGGCCCCTGGTTTCGTTCGGGAATTCCATTCCGTTCCATCTTCCGCTCCGTTCCTCCGGTTTGACTGCGACGCTCGCGAGCGACCCCCCAACCACAGTTCCGCATCCTTCTTTACTCCCTGCGGCGTTGCTGGCGCTGTGGGCGGCCGGAGCATTGGTAGGGATGGCGCGTCTGGCGGCGAGTTGGCGCACTGTGCGGAGGCTGCGATGTGCGGCGACCTCCCTTCATGCGGAACGGATCGCGCCTTTGGTAGAGACCATCGGGAACCGCCTGGGCCGCCAGGTCCCCCAGATCCTGGTTTCAGAGCGGGCGGGGGTGCCCATGGCTCTGGGTTGTTGGCGGCCGGTTGTGCTGCTTCCAGCGCCGCTCGTGGACCGCCTGGACGATGGGCAACTCTTTCAGGTGGCGATGCATGAGTGCGCCCACGCTCTCCGGCGCGACGCCTTGGTTGGACTCTGCCAGCGGGTTCTCTCCGCCGTGTTCTGGTTCCATCCGCTGATCCATTTTGCGAACCACCTGCTCGACCGCGTGCGCGAAGAGATCTGCGATAACTATGTCCTGCGCGTGGGCAACGCCAGTGCCTACTCCCGCACGCTCCTGGAGGTTGCCCAATGGCTTCCGCCTTTGCCGGATGAACGATTTGCTCCAGCCCTGTGCCATCCGGCGTGCCGCCTGGAGTACAGGGTTGCGGGACTGCTCGATCCAAGGAGATGCCTTATGACGAAACTCACAGCCAAAAAGTCTGCCGCTATTGCGATCGGTTTCATCGGCGGTGCGCTCGCGTTCAGTTGCCTGGCGGGAGCGGCGCAAGACCAGACGAAGTCATCGAACGACTTCTCCCACGTTGTGCGATCGGGGAAAACCTACTCGCAGGCCGGGGATAGAATCACGATCGATGAGGTCCGCGGCCCGTCGGACAAGCGCACCATCGGTAACACTTACGAAGTCCGAGGCACATTCAAGCTGGCCTCGCGAGACCAGGCGGTGCTGGGGGCATTTGTGACGACATCGACATCGCAACCGGAGGTTCCGCACGAGGTTTCACCGGAGCAGACCATGAAGGTCTCCAAAGGCGAGGGACGGTTCACGCTGCGTTTCCACATGTGGCACGATGGCGACCCGCATGTCAGCTTCTACCCGGTGCCGGGCGGCGAGTCATTCGGAGGTGTTTACTTCTGAATCGCGAATCCGGCTTCAAAAGCGCCCGGCGCCTTGGCACGCCGGCCGCGTGATTTCAGACGAACGGATTCCGCACCGTTACGCTTCCGTACCGCTGCCCTTCGGCCAGATCTTCGCTCCAAAAAACGCTGCAGCCCAATTCGACGGCGCTGTTGATAACCAGCGCGTCCCACCAGGACATCTTGTAGCGGCGCTGGAAGCGCACGGCTCGCAGCAGATCCGCATGACCGGGGCGATGAATGATCCAACCGCCCAGATCGGCTAGAATCTCGGCGGCTTCCTGGCTGGCGATGCCGAGCTTCCTGGTGGCGGCAGAGTAGAACTCCGCGAGCACTTGAATGCTGACCGCTCCAGCCCCATCCTCCACCAGCCGCCTCAACAGTTGGGCCGATTGCGCGTGCTTCTTGCCGGCTCCTCCATCGTGAGCGTAGATGAAGACGTTGGTGTCGACGAACTCAACGCTCATGCAGCTCTTCCCGGCTCCAGCGGATCACTCCGCCAGTCCCTCTGTCGGGAGCGCGCTCGATGCGGTCGAGGAATCGCCGCTTGGCTTTCGCCGAATCCGCATCCCGGTCGACAATCTCGCGGATCGCTTCGGCCATCAGGCTGGTCATCGATTGGTTCCGGGTGGCCGCGTAGATCCGAAAGCGCCGGAGCAGGGGCTCTGGCA
>Ga0181521_10004668_pt1 | contig 15528 bp, 14 predicted proteins | sample PEATcosm2014_Bin_32_FD_119764 | JGI IMG/M metagenome (GOLD analysis project Ga0181521, IMG submission 119764) | Peatland microbial communities from MTU Mesocosm Facility, Houghton, MI, USA - PEATcosm2014_Bin02_60_metaG | ecosystem: Environmental > Terrestrial > Soil > Wetlands > Peat | place...
AGCGGGCTGGTCGAAAACCCAAAGACGTTCTCCTATGCCGAACTCAAGGCGATGCCGAAGCAGGAGCAGATCACCGAACATTTCTGCATTCAGGGATGGTCCGGTGTCGCCAAATGGAGCGGCGTTCCGATGCGCCACATCCTCGATGTCGTGAAGCCGACCGCCGACGCCCGCTACGCCGTGTTCTATTCGCTCTCCGAAGGTTCGGCAGGTGGCGGTTATTACGACGTTCACAAGATCGCGAACATGCGCCATGAATTGACCATCCTCGCCTATGAAATGAACGGCGAGCCGCTCAGCGTGCTTCATGGTGCGCCGCTGCGGCTGCGCTGCGAGAACGAGTTGGGTTTCAAGATGGTCAAATGGATCGCGGCGATCGAGTTCGTGCACGATTTCGCTCATCTTGGCGCTGGCCAAGGTGGCTACAACGAAGATCACGAGTTCTATGGATATCGCATGCCGATTTGAGGCAGGCGCATTGCGTTGAGAGCGAAGGAGAGTTCGAATGAGCGCAGCGCCGCCTGGGATGTCTGCCGATCCTGCATTGGATAATGAGTGCATCAACACTTTGCGCTTCCTCTCCGTGGACGCTGTGCAGAAGGCTGATAGCGGTCACCCAGGAATGCCGATGGGCGCCGCGTCGATGGCGTATGTGCTGTGGACCCGGTTCCTCAAACACAATCCGGCCAATCCCGAATGGTTTGACCGCGATCGCTTCGTGCTCTCTCCCGGGCACGGATCGATGCTGCTGTACAGCTTGCTTCACCTCACCGGTTACGATCTTCCTATCGAACAAATCAAACAGTTTCGCGAATGGGGCAGCATCACGCCGGGCCACCCTGAGCGTGGCATTACGCCGGGCGTCGAGACGACCACGGGGCCGCTCGGTCAAGGCTTCGGCAACGGTGTGGGCTTGGCGATGGCCGAAGCGCACCTGGCCGCTTGTTACAACCGGCCCGGCGCCGAGATCGTCAATCATTTCACCTACGCGATCGTCAGCGACGGCGACCTGATGGAGGGCGTCGCCTCCGAGGCCGCATCGCTCGCCGGCCATTTGAAGCTCGGCAAGCTGATCTACCTCTATGACGACAACCATGTGACATTGTCGGCGGGAACCGATCTCACCTTCACCGAGGATCGTGCGCGCCGCTTCGAGGCGTATGGCTGGCACATCCAGTTGGTCGCAGACGGCAACGATCTGGCGGCGATCGACACGGCATTGCGTGCGGCTCGCAGCGAAACGCAACGCCCGTCTCTGATCCTGGTGCGCACCCACATAGGCTATGGTTCGCCCCACAAGCAGGACAGCTTCGAAGCGCACGGATCGCCCTTGGGCGTCGACGAAGTGCGGTTAACGAAGCAGAAGCTGGGCTGGCCGACAGAGCCGGCCTTTTATGTCCCCAAGCAGGCGCGCCGACATTATTGCAAGGCGATCGAACGCGGAAAGCTAGCCGAGACGCAGTGGTGCGACAAACTCTTGGCGTACGCTCGCTCGTTTCCAGATCTGGCCAAAGCTTTTCAACAGGTCATGCGCGGCGAATTGCCCGATGGATGGGACACGGATATTCCCGTTTTCCCCGCCGATGCAAAGGGCCTGGCAACCCGCCTCGCGGCGGGGAAGGTGATGAATGCCGTTGCCTCTCGCTTGCCGGCATTGATCGGCGGCTCGGCGGATTTGAATCCATCGACCCATACCGCGCTTGCGGGACTCGGGGACTTTGAGCCTGTCGGAATGAAGGGATGCGACAAGCAAGGCGCGGTAGAGGGTGTCTGGGGTTACGCCGCTCGCAATCTCTATTTTGGTGTACGCGAGCATGGCATGGGGGCGATCATGAATGGTTTGGCGGCGCACGGCGGCGCCTTGCCGTTCGGCGCGACATTTCTGATCTTCTCCGATTACATGCGGCCGCCAATGCGCCTTGCGGCGCTCATGCGGCTGCACGTGATCTATGTTTTCACCCACGACAGCATTGCCTTGGGGCAGGACGGGCCAACCCATCAACCGGTGGAGCAGCTCGCCGGCCTGCGCGCGGTGCCAGGACTCACGGTCATTCGTCCGGGCGATGCCAATGAGACCGCCGTCGCTTGGCGCGTGGCGCTCGAGGCGCGGGATCATCCGGTTGCATTGGTGCTGACGCGTCAGAACGTGGCCACGCTCGATCGCAGCCAATTCGCCGCGGCGGATGGTTTGCGCCACGGTGCCTATGTCTTGGCCGATGCCCCGAATGGCCGGCCGGATGTCATTCTGATTGCGAGCGGTTCGGAGGTCGGCCTGATCATGGCGGCTCGACAAGAGCTGCAAGATGAGAAGGTCTTTGCGCGCGTCGTCTCGATGCCGAGCTGGGAATTGTTCGACGCGCAGCCGCGGAGTTATCGTGAGCAGGTGCTGTTGCCGTCAGTCCGTGCGCGACTTGCCGTGGAAGCGGGTGCGTCGCAGGGCTGGCATCGCTACGTCGGCGATCGCGGTGATGTGCTCGGCATAGATCGCTTCGGTGCGTCGGCGCCGGGCGACGTCGTGATGCGCGAATATGGCTTTACCGTCGACAATGTATGTAAAAGAACTCTGGCCTTGTCGCGGTAGAGAGGTATCGGGATGCGTCGTCATCAGAAAAGTACCAACTCGCCGCAAATCGTCGCGTCACTGCTCCCGTCTCGAGCTGCCATCGGTTCGGCTTGGGCAAGCACATCGACCAAACGAAACACAACAGCGCGGCGAATGCGCTCATTCGGTGCTCACTTCGCACGCGGCCGGCACCAGGTGAAAGTCATTGCGTATCGAGATCACGCCGAAGGGATCACCGGCGGTCTGGGCAGCACGAAATTCGGATTTACGCCAGGAAAGGTGCTGGGCGCAGCCAACGAGCAAATTGCGAAGCTCAGGAGGCTGGCGGCATGAATCCGCTCTGCGGGCTCGAGGATCTGGCGCAGGCAGGCGGGAACATCTCCAAGATCGGCAGCGTCGCCAGCATCTTCGTCAGTCGCATCGACGTGTCCATCGACAAGCGGCTGGACGAGCTCGCTGACAAGCGGGTGGCGGATCGGTTGCGCGGCAAGGCCGCGATCGCCAACGCCAAGCTTGCCTACGCCTGCTACAAGGCGCTGTTCTCCGGTCCGCGCTGGCAGGCTCTGATCGCATCAGGAGGGAAGACGCAGCGCTTGCTCTGGGCTTCCACCAGCACGAAAACGCCGGCCTACAAGGACACGATGTATGTCGAAGCGCTCATCGGTCGCGACACCGTGGACAATATCCCGCCGGCGACGATGGATGCGTTCCGCGATCACGGTAAGGCGACGCCCGATGTCATAGAGCAGGACGTCGCGGGCGCCCGCGCGGTGCTCGGCGAGTTGGAAGAACACGGCGTCTCGCTGAAGGAGGTCACCGAGCAGCTGGTCAAAGACGGGATACAACAGTTCGCTGATGCGTTCGACAAGCTGTTCGGAACTATCGCGCGCTGTCGCCGCACGCTGCTCGATGGCGAAAGCGCCCGCCTACAGATCGGGCCGGGCTCCCCGCAGATGAAGACCGTCTTCGAGGCGGAGATGGAGGTCTGGCGCAGAGACGGGCGGATACGTCGGCTTTGGGCGAGCGACAAGTCCCTGTGGTCCGGAAAGGATGAGGACAAGTGGGTCGGCTGGCTGCACGTCGTGGAGCGAGAGCTGGCTGATGTTGATCGGCTGCGTGGCTTTGCGGCTGAGGTCAAGGAGCGCGAATTCACCGACGTCGTGCTTTTGGGAATGGGCGGGTCGAGCCTGGGTCCGGAAGTATTGGGCGGGACCTTCGGGCGGCAATCCGGCTGGCCGCACTTCCACATGTTGGACAGCACGGATCCTGCACAGATCAAAACGATCGAACGGGCGGTGGATCTCGGCAAGACGCTTTTCATCGTCTCTTCCAAATCTGGTAGCACGCTCGAGCCCAACATCTTCATGGACTATTTCCTCGATCGCGTCGGCGCCGTACGAGACAAGGACAAAGCCGGCGAACACGTCGTTGCGGTGACCGATCCTGGCTCCTCGCTGGCAGGACGAGCCCAGCAGCTGCGCTTTGCGCATATCTTTGACGGTTTACCCTCGATCGGCGGTCGTTACTCCGTGCTGTCGAAGTTCGGGCTGGTGCCGGCGGCAGCCATGGGTCTTGACGTCAAACGCCTCCTAAAGACGGTGCAGACGATGGAGCGCGCCTGCGGCCCCGACGTGCCGCCGGCGGAGAATCCGGGCGTACAGCTCGGCGTCGCCATGGGCATCGCGGCAACGCGCTTTGGCCGCGACAAGGTCACAATCATTGCTTCGCCGGAGATCGCCGATCTCGGTGCCTGGTTGGAGCAGCTTCTGGCGGAGAGCACGGGCAAGCAAGGGCGCGGGTTGATTCCGCTCGCCGGGGAGCCACTCACGACATCCGAGCACTACGGGAGCGATCGGTTCTTCGCCTATCTCGAGGTGGATGGGCAGGACGATCCATCGCAACGCCAGGCGGTAGATGGGCTCGAGCGGACCGGCCATCCCGTCGCGCGGATCCGCGTGAAGGATATTTGGCACATCGGCCAAGAGTTCTTCCGCTGGGAGATCGCCGTCGCCGTTGCCGGCGCGATCATTGGCATCGATCCATTCGACCAGCCGGATGTGGAGGCGAGCAAGGATAAGACGCGCACGTTGACCGAGGAATACGAGGAGTCGCACAGCCTGCCCAAGGACGAGCCAGTGTTTCGCGAAAATGGCGTGGCCCTCTTCGCCGATCCACACAACGCCGCCCAGGTGGGTCGGCACAATACATTGGCTGGCTATCTGAAGAGCCATCTTGGCCGCATCCACGCGGGCGACTACGTGGCGCTGCTTGCCTACATCCAGCGCAACGAGGCAAACACGCAGGCGCTGACCGCGATGCGCACGCGCATCCGTGACAGTACCCATGCCGCCACCTGCCTCGGTTTCGGACCCCGCTTCCAACATTCGACCGGGCAAGCCTACAAGGGCGGGCCGAATTCCGGCGTGTTCCTGCAAATTACCTGCGACGATTCCGCTGATATCGACGTGCCCGGCCATTCCTACAGCTTCGGCGTGGTGAAGGCGGCCCAGGCGCGCGGCGATCTTGAGGTGCTGGTGGAACGCGGTCGGCGCGCGCTGCGCGTCCACCTAAGCGATGTCGATGCGGGATTGGCGGAGTTGGCGCGCGCAATGGATGCAGCGCTCGATTAGCAGCATCGTTATAAGGAGTGAAGCAAAATGCAGATCGGTGTGATCGGACTTGGCCGTATGGGCGGCAACATCTCGCGTCGCTTGATTAAAGCGTGGCATTACTGCGTGGTGTTTGGCTACGCCCGCTTCCGCTCGCGGCAGGAGCACACCTTCGGCGAAAAGATGCTTTCGGCCATGCGCTTCGGCTTCGGCGGTCACATCGAGGGTAACGAGCCCATTGACCCCGAACCAAAGCCGAAGCAATCGCAGGGTGGATCGGCGGCAAAGGACGCTGCGAAGTAGGATCATGTCCGACAACCAGCCGATCCGCAAACCGCCGACCGCACAGGTGATCGAATCGTCGCCGCCGGCCAGGGGGAGTCCTGCCGATCCCTGCGCCATGGTGGTCTTTGGTGCCGGCGGTGACATGACCAAACGTCTGCTGGTGCCGGCGCTCTACAACCTCTCGCGCACCAAAGTGCTGCCGGAGAAGTTCGCCTTGATCGGCGTGGACCTCGCAGAGGCAACTGTCGAGAGTTGGCGCGAGCATCTCTTCGACATGCTGAAAAGCTTCGTCGGCAACGTCGCCGCGACGCTCGACATCGACCAGATCGACGACGCGGCGTGGAAGCGGTTCGCAAAGAAAATGTCGTACGTCCAGGGGGATCTGACCAAACCTGAGACGTACGAGAAGATCCGAGGCACGTTGGACGAGGCAGAGAAGGCTCATGGCACACAGGGCAACGTCATCTTCTACCTCGGCGTCGCTGGCCGGTTCTTTGGCACCGTGGTGGAGCAGCTCGGCAAGGCGAAGCTGTCCAATCAGGGAGACGAGAAGGACGGGAAGCATCGGTTCTGGCGCCGGGTGGTGATCGAGAAGCCCTTCGGCCATAGCCTGGACTCGGCGCGTGACTTGAATGCCCGCATCCTGCGCACGCTGCACGAGGACCAGATCTTTCGGATCGATCACTTCCTAGGAAAGGATACGGTCCAGAGCATCATGGCGTTCCGTTTCGCCAATGGGCTGTTCGAACCGATCTGGAACCGTGACCGAATCGATCACGTGCAGATCACCGTGGCGGAGACGGTGGGCGTGGAGCAGCGCGGCAAGTTCTACGAGGGAACGGGAGCGCTGCGCGACATGGTCCCGAACCACGTGTTCACGTTGCTTTCGATGGTGGCCATGGAGCCGCCCACAGGCTTTGATGCCGCGGCAATGCGCACGAAGAAGGTTGAACTGTTCACCTCGATGCCCGCTGTCAAGCCGGTGCAAGCGGTGCGTGGCCAGTATGGCGCCGGCAGCGTGCTGGGCAAGCAGGTGAAAGCCTATCGAAACGAGCCGAACGTGGCGACGGATTCGAAAATCGAGACCTATGTCGCCATGAAGCTCGGCATCGATAATTGGCGCTGGGCCGGCGTGCCTTTCTACTTCCGTACCGGCAAGCGCATGTCGCAGCGGACGACCGAGATCGCCATCCGCTTCAAGCAGGCGCCCTACGCGGCATTCCAGAACACGCCCGTCGAGGCCTTGCGGCCCAACTGGCTGGTGCTGCGTATCGCGCCGGACGAGGGGATCTCTCTGCAGTTCGAGGTCAAGCGTCGAGGACCTGTGGTGGACCTCACCGCCGTGAAGATGGACTTCCACTATGATGACTGGTTCCCGAAAGAGCCGAATGTCGGATACGAGACGCTGCTCTATGACGTGATGATCGGCGACCCGACGCTATTCATGCGTGCCGACATGGTGGAGCAGGCTTGGCGCATTGTTCAGCCGGTGCTCGACGCCTGGGCGGCGGAGAAGGGTGACGTCTCCGGCTACGATTCCGGCAGCGATGGCCCGAAGGCGGCGGACGAGTTGCTGGCGCGCGACGGCGATCGGACCTGGCGGCCGGTGGCCCCACCAACGAAGCAGAAGCCGTGAGCGCGCAGCTAGACAGCCGCCGCTGGTGCTACGTCGCCCCTGGCCTCGCAAGGAGTTGTTATGGCGATCTTGTTAACAACCCATCCGGCTACTGGCAGCCCTGGGATCGATCCTCGCTGGACACGCAGCGATAAGGACGGTGTGGGGACCGCTTACTCGGCTTTGAGCCGGGTCTGGTTTACGATCTCCAAAGGCATCCTGAACGAGGTCTACTACCCGACCATCGATCGGCCGCAAATTCGCGACTTGCAGTATCTCATCAGCGACGGGGAAACTTTCTTCTGCGATGAACGGCATTTGGACAACACGCACGAGTGCCTGGCGGCAGACACGCTGGGCTATCGGATTATCAATATCGAACCTCAGAGGAACTTCCGTATCACCAAGGAGGTTATCGCGGATCCGCATCGGCCCTGTGTGCTCGTGCAGACGCGCCTCGAAGGGGACGCCGGCATGCTCGCCAAGCTGCGACTGTTCGCGTTGCTCGGGGCACACCTGGAAATCGGCGGCCGCGGCAACAATGGAAACGTGGTGCAGACCAGTCGGGGAGAGGTGCTGACGGCGCATAAGGGCGACACCTGGCTGGTGCTGGCAGCGTCGGTCCCGTTTTTGCACCGCTCCTGTGGTTACGTGGGAACGACCGACGGCTGGCAAGACCTGACTCACAACTTCCGGATGGAGTGGGAATTCGACTGTGCGCCTAATGGCAACATCGCCCTGACCGGTGAACTCGACATCAAGCAGAGCCGGGAGTTTGTGCTGGCGCTTGCCTTCGGAGACAGTCTCCACCGCGCGCTGGTCACGGTTGCCCAGGCTCTGAGTACTTCCTTCGCCAATCACCGCGCTCGTTTCATCGAGCAGTGGCAGCACACTTGTGTTCATTTGCTGCCGGAGAAGGAAAAGACGACAGGTGATGGCGGCCGTCTCTACCACGTCAGCCATAGCATGATCCTGGCGCATGAGGACAAGACTTATGACGGTGCGTTGATCGCGTCGCTGAGTATCCCCTGGGGCGAGGCCACGACGGACGACGATCTGGGCGGCTACCATCTCGTCTGGACACGAGACATGTGCCACAGCGCCACCGGCTTGCTGGCTGCCGGCAGTAAAGAGGTCCCGCTCCGTGCCCTCATCTATTTGGCCTGTACCCAGAAGGAGGACGGAGGCTTCTACCAGAATTTCTGGATCAACGGCGAACCCCACTGGCGCGGCATCCAGCTGGATGAGGTCGCCTTGCCCATCTTGCTCGCCTGGCGCCTCCGCCAGGCCAAGGCCCTGCAGGACTTTGACCCTTATCCGATGATTCTGAAAGCGGCCGGCTATCTCATTCATCATGGGCCGGTCACTCCGCAAGAACGCTGGGAGGAATGCAGCGGGTATTCGCCCTCGACGTTGGCAGCGCACATCGCTGCTCTGATTTGTGCCGCCGCTTTCGCTCGTGAGCGCGGTAAGCAGGCCACGGCCGAATACCTCGAAGAGTACGCCGACTTCCTGGAATCCCACATCGACGCCTGGACAGTGACCACACAAGGTTCACTGATGCCCGGCATTCGTAGGCATTTCATTCGCATTCATCCCGCGGATGCCCATGATCCCCAACCCGATGAAGCTGCCAATCACGGCCTGCTGCAACTGCAAAACCAGCCGCCGGGATCGCCCACCGCCTTTCCGGGCAAGGATGTCGTGGATGCGGGATTTCTTCAGCTCGTCCGCTACGGCATCCGCAAGCCGGGGGAAGCGCTGATCGAGGATTCTCTCCATGTGGTGGACTCGGTGCTCAAGGTGGACACGCCTTTCGGTTCCTGCTGGCGACGGTACAACCATGACGGCTATGGGCAGCGATCCGATGGCGGCCCGTACCAAAGCTGGGGATATGGGCACGCATGGCCGGTGCTTACCGGGGAGCGCGGGCATTATGAGTTGGCGGCGGGGCGCAATGTGCAACCGTTTATCCGGGCAATGGAGGGATTCGCAACTTCAACCCAATTGCTCCCCGAACAAGTCTGGGCGTTGCCGGACCAGCCCAAAGCCCACATGGTTTTTGGACGTCCGACCGGAGGCGCCATGCCTCTTCTATGGGCCCATGGCGAATACCTCAAGCTGGTGCGCTCCGCCGCGGATGGTCAAGTCTTTGACCTGATCTCCGAAGTCGCTGACCGCTACCGAAAGCGCCGGAAGTCGCCGCCCCTGGAGGTTTGGAAATTCAACCGGCGGGTGCGCTCGCTGCCCGCCGGGGGAACCTTGCGGATCCAGGCGGCCGCGCCGTTCCGGTTGCACTGGACCTGCGACGAATGGAAGCAAACCCATGATACCGACTCCAAGTCCATCGGGACCGGCCATGAATATGTGGACATTCGCGTGTTGCCGCAGCAGGCTCCCGTCCGCTTTACCTTCTTTTGGACGGCCGCTGGGCGCTGGGAAGGGAGGGACTTCCACGTCGATATCGGCAAAGGAGCTCCGGGCGAATCCAGTTCCACCCAGTGAAAGGACAGCGGCGATTCTTCGGGCTCGCTGCTTCGGTCATGGCGCTCTCGCCGGATAAGGCTGGTCGAAGCGATCATAATGGACCCGGCCAGCATCACGATCAAGGAACTGGAACGAGCGGCCGATGAGCACAAGGATCGCAGCGATCAATGTCAGGCTCAAGCGAGCCTACGAGCGTCCCGCCGCTGGGGATGGCACCCGAATCCTGGTCGATAGGTTGTGGCCGCGTGGGGTCTCGAAGGCACACGTTGCACTCGATCAATGGATGAAAGGCATCGCGCCCAGTGCCGAGTTGCGCAAATGGTTCGGGCACGACCCCGCCCGCTGGGATGAATTTCGCCGCCGCTATGCCGAAGAGGTGCGCGGGAACGCCGAGCTGCTCGGCCAACTGCGAGCCCTTGCACGCGAGGGACCGGTCACGCTCGTGTATTCGGCTCATGACGAGATGCATAACGACGCCGTCGTGCTTCGGGATCTGATCCTGGGACGGTAGGCGATTTTCATCAGGGTGCGAAATATCCGAGGGGCTACCGCCTCATCATCTGCCCAGGCACCGTGTCAAGTTGCGACCGGTGCTTGGGCTCCACCCTGCTTGGCCTCCACGCGATTCATGGTGTCGATCGCGAGATTCGAGTGGGCATAGGCGCCACCCGCGCGCATTTCGGAAGCGACCCAGATCGCTTCCATCACTTCCTGTTGCGTGGCACCTTTGCGCAGCGCCAGCTCGGTGTGGCCGTGGATGCAATAAGGGCACTGCGTCACGTGGGCCACGGCCACCGCGATCAACTCCTTGGTCTTGCCTGGCAGCGCACCGTCCGCAAATACGCGTTCGCTGAACGCCCTGAAGGCCGCATAGATATCGGGAGCGAGCTCCTTTCGCTTCTGGTTCAGTTCGCGACTGGTTTCGGGATACATAGGGTGTTCCATAGGGATATCTCCACGGTGAGGGGGGCTGTTAAGTAGCCTTAGTTTCAGGGCGTTCGGTGGCTTGCAAATAAGGCACTCGCAGTAAACGTCGCCGCACGCTATTCCGGTGGCAGGAATGATGATGGGAGTGCCGCCAAAACGGTACACCGGTGTAATACCGGTGGAATTGAGCTTCTGTCCGGTGCGTACCCATGAACCCATGGCGCCGGAATCGACCACCGCTTGCACGGTGCGGTTGGTGGTGACGAAGTAATCGTCGGTGGCCGTATTGTGCTATTCGACTTCCGGAACGATGGTCGTCGGGGGCGGCGGTCCGGCCTGCGTGGTGGTGAGCCTCTGCCCGGCGATATTGAGCGTTCCCACGCGCTGCGCGCTGGCGAGGTTGGCCGCCACATTGAACATTACGGTACCGTTGCCGGTACCGCTCGCGCCGGAGACGATGCTTAGCCAAGCGACCTTGGGCGTTGCCGTCCATGTTGTCCCAGCGGGAGCAGTCACTGCCACTCGCCCATAGCCGCCGGTGGTCTTGTGGAACGGCACACTCCTCGAAAATCGTGCCGACCGGGCGCTTGGCAACACCCAACGTGCAGTCGATGCAGTCATCCGGCTCGATGACCGGGAAGCTGGATCCCTCACGAAGGACTTCCGTGGGACAGACGTCGACGCCGTGCGTGTATTTGCACATGATGCAGCTTTCGGTCACAACGATTGTCATCGGATTCATATCGTCGCCGCTTGATAATCGAAGCGAATTGCACCTGCGTCCATTACAGCGAATGTTTAACCATCATCAGTCTGATCTTCTCTATAGCCCGCGAGGGAACCAGGCCTTTGGGGCAAACCTCGGTGCAGTTCATGATCGTGCGGCAACGAAATAACCGGTACGGATCGTTCAAATCATCCAGACGCTCCTGGGTAGCTCGATCCCGGCTGTCGCTAATAAAGCGATATGCCTGTAACAGGCCAGCCGGCCCAACGAACTTGTCAGGGTTCCACCACGACGACGGGCACTGGCTGGTGCAACACGCACACAAGATGCACTCGTATAAACCATCCAGCTTGTCGCGGTCTTGCGGTGACTGCAGGCGTTCCTTTTCGGGCGCAGGTTCGTTGTTGATAAGATAGGGCTTGATAGAGTGATACTGCTTGAAGAACTGAGTCATATCGACCACCAGGTCGCGAATGACCGGAAAGCTTGGAAGGGGACGCAACTCTACTGGCTCCTTTAATTCTCTGACCGGGGTGATACATGCCAGTCCGTTGCGGCCATTGATATTTATCGCGTCGGAGCCACATACCCCTTCGCGGCACGATTTTCTGATGGTGAGAGAATCATCCTGAGCCTTGATGCGCAAAATGACATCCAGAAGCATCCGGTCGGTCGACTCCAGGTCGACATGGAAATCCTGCATGTACGGTTTCTCATCTTGTTCCGGGTTGTAACGGAAAATCGAGAAATGCATGGGTGCCTCTTGGCGCGATGTCTCGGCCTCAAATCACGGAGCCGTGTTCCATCCATAAAATTTGCATAATCCATATTCCCGTCGCTGCTAGGCCGACGCCCAGCAGTGCAAAGGCGCAAACGCGCACTGCAACCGGGTGAATGTAGTCCATGATCACATCGCGAAGACCTACCCAAGCATGCGCCAACAAGGCGGCAAAAAAGACACCGCTGATGACGCTCACACTGGGGTTCATCATCCAGGCGTGCCATGCCGGATAGGAATGTGGCGGATCAATAACGAAATGGAGTAGAAAAAATACGATGACTAAGAGCATATAGACCGCGCTGACTCGTTGCACCAGCCAAGCGCGCAGTCCTGTGACGGCTTTTCTCATAGCAATGCACCAGCAGTGAGAAGCGCCACAGCTATCCCACCGACGTTCACGATCCAGGCGCTGCGGCGCGCGGCAGGCAACTGGGAACCGATGTCGACGTCGCTCAGCAGATGGCGGATCCCCGCCAACAAATGATGTGCCAGCGCCCAGACAAACACGATTGCCGCTCCTCTGAAAGCCAACTTGTCAAATAGGCCAGTGACTTGAACGTAGGATTGCGGTCCTTGCAGGGATAAATCGAGAAGATAAATGCTGAATGGAACACCGAGCGCCAACAAAACACCTGTCACCCGATGGGTAATGGAAGTCATTGCTCCCACCGGCATCTGGAGTTGCATCAGATTGAAGAATACCGGCCTTCGCCTCTTAGACGCTGCCTTGTCACGAATGTGCATTTGTGATGACGCCTGAATTTCCGCGGCTTGCCTTGCCAGTTGCGGTCACATGACAATGCCGCACCGCCGCTTTCTCATCTGCACCCCAATCAGGCAGGCTACGACCCCGTCGCGATGCGGAACAAGATTGATGCGTGACGTTTCGACGTACTGCGGACATCGTACCTCGCGGGCATGAAGGCCCTCATTTATCATGCGCGATCGCCGCGTTACGCGACGCATCGCGGCATTGTGGACCGCAGAAGTGATAGACGTAGTCGGCACCCTCAAAGCTAAGCGCCACGGTTGCGGCAATCCTTGTGTGACAGTAGTCACACTCAATCGCGGCCTCCAAGTCCCCGGCCTTGGGGTCTTTATTGCGACCGCTGCTGGAGTCGGCAATCTTGCTGGCACCTTCAACCGTCTGTGAACTGAGAGGAATGCTGGGCCGAAGAAGGTGGCTCGGTGATACGGCGATGGAATCGCTGGCGGGAAATGTTTCGGCTAGCGCTTCATCGAGTAGCCACTCGTCGTGCCCCTCCACAGGTCGCGGCCCAGGCGCAATAAATTTGCGCACCTTCGCCGGCAAACCAAAAGCACTCTGTGTTTGTTTCATGGTACCTCCGCGTTCGTATCGAAAGTTTTGAGAGCTTGCTACGCCTAACGCTTCATTGTGGCGCTGTCAGCCAGCGCGAGCATCGGCGGCGGCCTGCGCGCAGTGCATCCGCCGAACTCGAAGAGCGCTTGCCCACGACGATCAGGCCGGCGCGGGCTACCTCGGCGCGATTGAGCCGCGCGTGCGCCGCGTTGCCGTAAGCGGCGAAGCGCTCGACGCGAGGCTCGGCATCCGATTCGTCGATGAACTCATCAAGATCGCGACGAGCGGCATCGACGGCCTGCCGCCACCAGCTGTCGGGCGCATTGGATTCACCGGTCCGGATGTTAATGGTGCCCTCGTACGGAATTTGGACCGCGTGCAACACTGCCACATGCGCACCCGGAGCGATCCGCAGCGCCGTCTCCAGTGCGTGCCGACAGGTACTTGTGAAGTCGACGCCAACGAGAACGTTTGCGTACGGGTCCTCGCTTTCGGTTTTGGTGACAAGCAACGGGCACACGGCTCGCTGTACCAGCGCAAAGGCGGTGGACCCCAATAGCAGATCGCGCAGGAAACCGTCGCCGTGCGTGCCGACCACCAGGACGTCTGCCGAAAAGGAGCGCACGAACGAGCCGATTTCGGATACGACATTGCCGACCGCTGCGTACTCTTGGACAGCAATGCCGAACCGCGTGGACGCGGACTCCGCCAGCGCGTGCAGTTGCGCTCGTGCTGCATCGACCCAACGGGTCTGGTCTTCAACTCCAATACGGTAGGGCCGATACGACTCGGCAACTCCTTTCAGTGAAAATTGCGGCGTTACGTGCATCAGGTGCAGCCGTCCGTTGTGCCGCCGGGCAAACACTGCCCCACGAACGAGCGCCCGGCCGGCACGCGCCGACAGATCGGTTGCGACAAGAATCTGTCCGATCATTGGTCACCCTCCCGCACGCTCCTTTTGAAGTTTTCTTCGTTCTTGTCTGTGTCGACGCAATTGAGCCGCAGGCAGTATTCCGAGCAAATCTAGATTGACTGCCTCGGGGCCCGCGTTGAACATCAGGCAAAGTGAGTGCCGCTCCTCTTCTTTATAGATCGGACTGCAATTTGCTTCCCTTTTGGGGACGGTTCAGAGCGGTGGTCCGGGTTTGTTAAACAGCGAGATTCCGGAATAAGGTGGAGAACTGCGATGTTCGATTCAGTTGCTGAATGGGTCGGTTGTCGTCTTTGACGTTTCCTTTCCTGGTTATCTCACCTGGTTTTCGGGGGGTGCCGGGGGGCAGCGCCCACCGGCCTCTGCGGAGCGTTTTGCGGCTGGTCGGAATTTGATCTGCCGTGTCGGTGCGCTGATTCCACGTCACAGTCTACGCAGCCTTTCTTTGATCTAGCGCCAGGGCCTCGAAGTACGCAGCATCGGGCGTGCGATTGACAAGCGCTTGATGCGGTCGAAAGTCGTTGTAGCGATCGAGAAAGACTTTGAGCTGCGCGCGTGCATCCGACAGCGATTCGTAGGCCTTCAGGTACACCTCCTCGTACTTGACAGTGCGCCACAATCGCTCGATGAACACGTTGTCGATCCAGCGCCGCTTGCCGTCCATGCTGATTTGGGTGCCGTGCGCCTTGAGCCGGTCTGTAAACTCCGAGTCTGTGAACTGCGCTCCCTGGTCGGTATTGAAGATTTCTGGCGCCCCATACCGCGTCAGGGCTTCGTCGAGCGCTTCGACGCAAAAGTCCGTCGTCATGGTGTTGCTGAGCCGATGCGCCATGACCTTGCGCGAGTACAGGTCGATGATCGCAACCAGGTAGCCGAAGCCGCGAGCCATCGGGATGTACGTGATGTCAGCCGACCAGGCCTGGTTTGGCCGTTCGATCGGGACGTCCTTCAGCAGGTACGGGTATACCCGGTGCGACTGGTTCGCCACCGACGTGCGCGGCTTGCGGTAGATCGCCTCCAGGCCCATGCGGCGCATCAACGTGCGCACGTGCTGGCGGCCCACCTCGATGCCCTCGCGACCGAGCAGCACGACCAGCCGGCGGCTACCGAAGCACGGATGCTCCAGATGCAACTCGTCGAGCCGCCGCATCAGGTCCAAGTCCGCCTCCGACACCGGTACCGGCCGGTAGTACACGCAGCCGCGCGAGATGTCCAACAGCCGGCATTGCGCGGCAACCGGAAGTGCATGGGTCTTGTCGATCATCGCTTGGCGCTCAGCATG
>Ga0181521_10004670_pt1 | contig 15524 bp, 12 predicted proteins | sample PEATcosm2014_Bin_32_FD_119764 | JGI IMG/M metagenome (GOLD analysis project Ga0181521, IMG submission 119764) | Peatland microbial communities from MTU Mesocosm Facility, Houghton, MI, USA - PEATcosm2014_Bin02_60_metaG | ecosystem: Environmental > Terrestrial > Soil > Wetlands > Peat | place...
CCGCGCAATCGCCGCGGCAAACCCCGCAAACGTGCGCGAGGTAGTGGCGCTTGGCTCGCCGATTCGCGACGGATGGACGGGAGTGCACGATCAAGTCCGTCCCACGCTGCAGGCGATCCAGTCATTCTGGCAGACGTTTTCCGACGAGCCCAAGAGCTGTGGCACGGCCGAATGCTCATGCGCATTCGTCGCCGCCGCGCTCGCGCCGACTCCAGGAAGGAGCCGCTTCAGCGCCATCTACACGCGCCGCGACGAGGTCGTGCAATGGCGGTCGTGCGTCGACGATGCGGGATCCAATTTCGAAGTCTCGGGACTGCATGCGAGCTTGATAGTGAATCGCGAGGTTTACCGAATCCTCGGGGCGATCCTTGCAGAAGCCCCGGGTGAGAGCGCCGCCGCTTGAACCTTACCCGCCTGCCCATTCGCCGAGAAAGCTTGACGCGTATCCCCGGCACGAGATTGTTGCTGGATCGGAAAATGCTAAAATCGCGCCATTGCTGATAACTGCGAGGAGCAGAGAATGATCAGGAACGCATTGGTCGCCATTGCCGCCGTTTTCATCGTCGGGTGCAATTCTTCGCCGCCACAAACCGCCGAGGACACGGTCGGCGGCGCCAACGTCGTTTCTACCGCGAAAACGCCGATGACGATGGCGACGACGAGCCTATCGCTCAACTGGGGTAAGAAGGGGCAAGCTGGCCAGGTCGCGATCGCGGACGTATTGAGCTACGGCGGCTCGAAACCGACGATCACCGCGCCGGCTGGATGGCAATTGATTCGCGACGATTCCACTCCAACAACGCGGCAGTCGCTGTATTGGCATGCGATCCAGGCGAACGACGCCAGCACAGCGACGTGGGCATTCAGCGAACCGGTCGATGCGCAGGGTGCGATGGTCTTGCTGGACAATGTCGCGTCAGCCGCGCCGGTGGATATGACCAGCGGCAACACCGGCGACGGAGGCACGCTGACGGCCAAGTCGATTACGACTACAGCGGATGGGGATTTGATCCTCAGTTATTATGGAACCGATTTCCATTTTCCCGGGCTCTTAGGATCGTCCCCGCAGTTTCCAGCCGATACGGAAACGCTAATAAATCAGGAAGCGACGGCGTACGAATACTGGGTCCTCGGGACCTACCAGAGTCAGAACGGCGGCACCGAGGACCAAGTCTGCAGCGCCGCGCAGCTTTTCAGCTGGGTAGCCGCGCAAGTCGCGATAAAACGGGGCGCTGCGACTCCACCGGGAAACTGATTCCGCGCGCACGCATCGCGTTGGATGTCCAGATGAGGTGGCTGCCCGAATCTAGACCTGAGTCGCCGCGGTTTCAATTGTTCGATAGTGACAGCCACGCGAGTGTTCGTAACGTAAGAGCACCAGCATTGCCGCGAGCGTGAGCAAGCTAATCGCGACACCGAAACGTAACGGATTGCTCACGTAGGCCAGCACCAGACGCTGCTTGCCCGAAGGAAGCCGTACGCTGATCAGACCGTCATTGGAGTACAGCTCACCACGTCCGTGAGCGAGGTGCCAGCCGTAGTCGTAGTTTTGGTTTACGATGAGGACACTTGGCGCCAGCGCAATGACGTCGAAGCTTAAGGCGTTGGGCGTCCACTGGGTGAGCTGCACCGTACCCGGGCCGACCAGATACTGCTCTCCCTTATAACCGGGTTGGTCGTAACCCTTGGCGTTGGTCGTGATATCGGTGTACTCGTAGCAATCCAACACGCCCATGTTCGCCTGAGCGGTATGGGTCATATTGAACCTCGCACCGACTGCCGCCTGCTGGCGAAACACCTGGGACTCGGCAATCTCCGGCTGAGACACCGTGAAGATGTGTTTCAGATTCGGGGGACCGACCAACCATGCGTCTCCGAGACCTGCAACCAGTAAAGCGATTACCATTCTTGGACCCCAGCGTCCCATTATGTTGCAAATCACTTCTGACCCAAGACCGGCGAGAACGGCTACGCTGAAGACGAGTCCAATGAGGCTACGCGCCGGCAATCGCATCCCGGCCAGCCCGCCAAAAAGGGGAAATCCCCGCAACAAACCCCAAATGGAATGTGGCCCGGTGTCGCCACTGTATAGTGCTAGAAACAGCGCAGCTAAGAGAACCCACGGCAAGGAGCGAAGCCGCGAGCCGAAAACCCCTATCAGCGCAAGAAGCACAAAGGGAATAGATATGTACGCGCCGTATTCGTGGAATCCAAATCCCCAGACCCCTCGGCGCAGAATGTCCTGATTGCGCACGAAGAGCAGTTGTGGCAACAGCCACCATGGATTCGACTCGCCACCCAGAGCCGGGCGCGGATATTTCTTGAACATTTCGAGAGCAGGCAACAGCTTTATCGCAGCAAACCCTGCGCTGGAAATCGCAACTATAAAACCAGATATGAGCGGACGAAGACTCAATCGGGTCAATGCAAGCCCGGTCGCCAGCGTCAATACGATGAGTCCTGCCCAGATCGCTGTATAAACCACGCCTCCCAGAAACGTGAGGGCAACAATCAATCCGGTCGCCATACTGGCGGTCCAGCTCCTGCGGTCGACCGACAACCAGAAGGTTGCAGCGATCCATGGAAAATAGGCGGCGGCGAGAAAAGTTTGATGACCCTCAGCAGCATGTAGATAGAACCAGGAGGTCGACGGAAAAATGGCAGCCGTCGTCAATGCAGCGATCGGCCTCAGCCCCATACGGCGGGCGAGAAAATAACCACCCAAGAATGCTAGAGCTAGATGCAGAACGATTTCGAGGTGCATTCCAGTCACAACCCCGAATATCAGATACAACAGGAAGAAAGGGGTTGTTATGCGCGACTGAGGCTCGCCGATTTCCGGTATTCCTCCGCATTTATAGGGATCCCAGAGTGGCATCTGATGAAAGTGCACAAGAGTGTGATACGGATCCCAAGCAAGGCTCGTGAAGAGGTCCCAATCGTGGAAGGCGCCGAACTGCCGTAGGTGGCCAAACAGCGGCCACGAAAAGCACAGTGCAAAAATAACTGAACCGAGCGCAACCAACCTTGCTCTGGACGTTACTGGATCGAGTCTGATCAGCCGCCGGCTTACGGATCTGAAATCAGCCACTAGAAATTACCGCGCCCTATGTGCCGATGCGTCGTCGTTCGGGCCGGTGGCTTCATATAAGGGCTGTCGGGATACCCCAAGTTCCGCAACCAGTCGAAACTTGAATTTCCGCTGGTAGAGATCGAATTGATCTCCATAAGGCACTGAATAAACTGGCCGCTTGCCATAGAAAAGAGCCATTCCAACTGTTGAGTCTCGCCACCCAATGTCGACGACTCTACTGTCGTCGTATATATCGACGTCTGGTCTGAGGCCTTCCACATACTTTCCGTACCAGAGTGCTGCACTGGGACCCCACCAGCAGAAGACCACTGCGTGCGGTTTGACCGTATCAAACACCCCCCGCGCGAGGATCTCGGCATCATGGTAGTCGTGCATATCAGCACTACTCCAGTTGGCTTGGGCTAGACCAAAGGGTAGCCACAATAAAACCGCGCCAGCTATCAGCGATAGCGACTGGCTAAAAGAGCCATAGTCGAGGTTCCGGATAGGATTCACCACCATAACCTCCATGCCAACCGCCGCCGAGAAAAACAGCAACCAATTCGAAATCAGTAAGTAGTGCGTGGTGTCGTTGATCGGCATCGTGAGGGTCGGATAGATGGGAATTATGAAACCCAGTGCGACACACAGGGCCAAGTGCCACTCGCGGACCGCGAGCGCACCCAACCCGATCAGAGCCAGCAAGCCCACCACGGCTCGCCCGACGGGAGTGAGCCACTCACCGTACCAGTCGACGACCTGGGGTAGGGCATGGAGGAAAACGCGAAGTCCTTCCCAGGTGAGGTAGTTGATGATTCCGCCAACCTGGCCACCCAGCGCGACGAACTGGAAACCTCGCCAGGTGTCCGTATTCCCGTAGTTGAGCGCCGGATGCATCGACGCGCGAATCGGCAGATATAGATAGATGCCGACCAGCCCTAAGACACCCAGCAGTCCCGCCACTATCATCGTGATTGGCCGGAAAAACTTCCGAGGCTGCGCCGCAAGCACATAGAGGATGATGGCCGGCAGTTCCATCGACAGGACCCCGGCGCTCCCCAGCCCAACGCCAGAAACCAGCGCCATCGTCCACAGCCAACGGCGCTCTCCGGTATCCGCCCACCTCACCGCCAACAACCAGAGCGTTGCCCCGATCATCACAGTCAGAGTGTAAGGGTCGGCGTGATCGGCGGCCCTCCAGGTGTTTAGCGTGCACGCGAAGCCGAGAGCCGCGATCAGCGCCACGAGCGGCGAAACACGGTAGCGAAGCGCGAGCACCGTCAGCATGGCGGCGGCTATTGCCGCGGACAATGCTGACATCAGATTCATGCGGTAGGCCCATGATCCTACCGGTAGGAGTGTACCGAAGAGCTTGCCAACGATCGTGTACAGCGGGTAGCCAGTCGGATGCGCAATGCCTAGGACATAGGTTACCGTCTGGAATTCGCCGGTATCCATGAACGCCGCCCCAGGCATCATAGTGCACAGATAAAGGAGCATCGCGGCGGTGAAAGCGAATGAACTAGTTATGGCGACACGTCGGGCGCTTATAAGCGCCCGAAAGTGAACAAGGTGAGAGACCTTTACCATAACGGTGTGCCGCTTGCCTTTTTACCTTCGGGAGAGCCTTTATGCCATATTTTCGGGTCGGTGATCCACAATCTGTTGCTGCACGAGCCCCGCTGCGAGGCGGAATTGAAGCGCCCGACCGATGTACGCGCAATGCGCTGGAGTTCGGCCCGGCGTTGGAATTGCACGGAAAAATCGGAAGCTACAAACGGAGGAGCAAAGCTCTTCCTGATGGACGGTCAGGATTGGTGGATAGCTCGGATGCGCCTGATTGCGATCGCGGCACCAGCGCCGATTAGAAACGCGGCGCTCAGACCGATCCAGCTCGGGAAAATCGAGCGGGCCGGAGACCCGGCGGACAGGCCGATACACCGATAAAGAATGAAGCCTCCCTATCGAGCAGTTGCTCGTACCCGGCCGGCGGAAGCTTGACCGCGGCTGGCGCAGCGGTCTGGCCGACGAGATAGTCCGGGTGCGCCGCGAGCGCCTCGGCCAGCCGACTGATTGGCTTGACCCGCGCGCTGTCGAGCCACCGCCGCTTTAGGAATCGTTTTTTCTAACATTGATTTTCCCGGTGAGATTAGGCTCAGATGGGGCGTGCGCGGCAGACCGCTGATAACGACCGCGATTGCTGGCGCGGGTGTCATTCTATTGAGCGCGGTTTCGCTTTGGGTTCTGCGCGCTCCCTTTCATGACTACGTTTGGAATACGCCGTTTCAGGGTTTTACCGATGTGCTGCCGACTACCGGATGGGCCGCGATCAAGCTTTGGACATTCTGGGGACTCGCGACCGCGGTTACCGGGCTTGTGCTTATCCGGATCGACCCCAAACTCGGACTGTGCGACGCAATCATCGGTGGAGCGGCGGGCACTTGGATATTCGCATATCTGGCAGGCAACCTGCTTGGCCCGATCGGGCTTTTTCGCTCCTGGACGATTTGGCTAATCGCGATTGGCGCAATCGTATGGCTAGCGCGAAATCGGCCAAAACTTGAAATTCATCCGCCTTCGATCGGCCAGCAGTTCGCACTATTGGCCTGCGTGCTCATGGCGGTCAGCATGCTGCCGTTGGAACTCGGATCGCCCGTGCCCCCTTACATGGACGCTCTGAATGTTCCCGCTGCTGTCCAGCGGATTCTGACTTTCGGAAGATATCTGCCGTTCGACAACGATCCCTACGGCTACTGGAGTCCGACCAACCAGACTCCGGGAGCAAACTTGCTGTATGCGTTTCTTGGACTGGGCGCGCACATCTCGCTAGGGGTCCTGGCGGTAACCGCAGCCATGGTTCCGATGGCCGGTCTGATAATTCTTGCTACCTACCGGCTGGGCCGCGCGCTGATGAGAGACGTGGCGGGTGGCCTGGCAGCGTTGCTCTTGCTCGCGGGAACACTGCTGATGCGCGCTCAAATCATGCGTGGGACACCGGTGGCATTTGTGCTGGTGGCGATTGGATTGGCGTTCTTTGTCGATCGCGACAGGCGGCCAATCCGGTCCGCGATTGGGGCATTGGCGTTGGGGACCGCCTTGCCTTCCCAGGCAATCGACGGGGCATTCGCACTGGCGACCGCCGGCAGCATCCTGTTCATCCGGTTTCTCGACGACGACCCGCAAAACGCATTGCGCGAGGCCGCCTGCCTCTTAGGAGCTCTCCTGGTTGGCCTGCCAGAGTTCCCCGTAGCTCTACAGATCAAGCTCCCATATCCGATTCTCCCAATTTTCCAACTCGCGGGCATCCTGACGATCTGGCTTGCCGCCAGGAAGCTGCCCCCGCGCCCCAACCGGCGACCCGCTCTCGCAGATTGGTCCACGCGCGTGCTGATTCTCATCGGGCTTATATTTCTCGCCTGGCAGGGAGACGGAATCCCGCGCGGCATGTACGTGAACTTTCCGGTGCTCCTGATGCTCTGCTTTGCCGGACTGCTGATCGCGATGCTCTCCCGGAGTCCGCGAAATCGCGGTGTCTACGTTGCAGCGCTGGCGTTGGTGATCGGGGGATTCGCAGAGTACCTGATTGGGCTGCATGTGGTGGCCGCTTCGGGCGAGCAAGCTCAGTTCGGCTTTCAAGACGTGCTCTTCAAGCTCAATGAATATTGGGCCCCCTATTTTCTTGTTTTCCCCGGGGCGGTGCTGTTCGAGTGGATATATCGCCGCGTCTCGAAACCATTGGCCGTCGCAGTGTTGTTGGCGCTGGTGATTTTCCCGTGGTCGCAAAACCCCAACGTGGACATCGCCTACAACGAACATCCGCTCGCCGTGGAATGGGCGAGAAACTTCTATACCGCGAAACTTGGATGGTGGCTCAACTCACCTGATCATAGATGGGCGCAGAGCCAGCGCGAACTCGAGCTGAGCGAGGCGCTGCGCACAGAGGTGAGAGCCGGACGCATCACGCCGGCTACGCATATCGTTCACGTGACTCCTCAAGCAATAATCTGGAAAGACGTATTGCTACACTCCGTGTTCACGGGAATTGACGACGACATTTACGTTATTCATCCCGAGGGAGACATGGACAAAGGCAGTTCTGCCGGGAGCCGCATGAGGCCGATTACGGAACTGCCCGCGGCTCTGGCCAGGAATCCACCGTATATCGTTGTGTTCAAAGAGCCGCCGCCTTCGCTGAATTTGCCACCGGAAGGGTACCAGGAGATCTTCCGTGATGATGAGACTATTCGTCTCTTCCGTCGCGATGACCTCGCGGCAAAGTCGATGCAAGGCGGCCGCGCAAACCGATGACTACCGCATCGTCAGCCGGCTTGCATTTCGATCCGCCAAACTATTCTCAGCGCCTCCAAAGCCAACAGCGCGATCGCAAATGCCGCTAGGATGTCGTGCGGAGGCCCGTCGGTGGAGGTCACGACAGCTCTTGCCCGCTTACGAACCGCGGCCGCTCCGAGATGCGTAATTTTGACGCGTGACTAGCCGAAAGTCTCTTACGCTGGCACACTCAATCCGGCAAACTGGAAATGGCCGAGACCGGGGGTGGGGATTGGCGCCGACTTCGCGACAGATGGATTTCAAATGCATGGGATAACCGACCCCGCGCATATCACGGACGTGCTCGCGGCGTGGGGCTATCTCGGCATCTTCATTGCCGTGTTCGTCGGCAACCTGGGGATTCCCGTGCCCGAGGAAACCGTGATGCTCGCCGCCGGATTCCTGGCTGGCCGCTCGCTGCTCGATCTGCGAATCGTCTACGTCACCGTCGTCGCGAGCGCCGTCACGGGCGACTGTTGCGGCTACGTCATCGGCCGCACCGGCGGACAGCGCGTACTCGTTCGGCTCGCGTCCGCCTTTCCCTTCTTGCGCACGCGTTACGACCGCCTGCAACTTTTCTTTCAGACCCACGGCAGCAAGGCGGTGTTCATGGCGCGATTTATCACCGGCGCGCGATTCATGGCGGGCCCGATGGCGGGTGCGTGCGGGATGCCGTTCTTCCAGTTCCTCGGATGGAACGTGCTTGGCGCGATCGTATGGTGTTCGCTGGTCGTGACCGTCGGCTACCTGGTGGGCGATGAGTTGTATCGCGCCATGAAGATGGCTCATCAGGCGTCGCGATGGATTGGGCTGGCCGCGTTCGCCGTGGCGATCGTGATTCTCGTCTTTTGGTGGAGGGACCGGCATCCTGCGGTGTCGCGGCCTCAATCGTAGCCGCGTTTGCGGCTGCGTCGCGATTTCGGCGCTTGCGCTGGCGCTGACTGGATGCAAGCCGCGCACGCGCATCGATCTCCATTATCTTCCGGACTTCGTACCAGGGGCGCAGAATATTTTTCGTCCGGTCAGAATTGCGGTGCCTCCGACGACCGGAGATTTCGGCTCCGGCGATTCCAGCGTCGGCATGATCTACGCGGCCGACGGCGCGCCGCAGACTCCGCTGGCGGTTGCCGATGCGGCCCGCGCGTTCAACAGCGGGTTGATCAAGGGACTGGCAGACGCCGGCTTGGCGCCCGTGGCGCTCGACTCGAATCCGGGCGACGGCAAGCCGCCCGAGGGCTCGGATTTCATCATCAGCTCCGAGCTGGAACAGCTCGAGGTGAACAAGCGGTTCGGAACCAACCAGACCCTGCACGGCCAATACTTCACGATGAGGGCCGTCGCGCGCGCAAAGTTCGAGCTCAAGAATCGCGATGGCGCCGTGCTTTACTCGGGCGAGATCAGCGGTATCGAAAATGAACCGCCAAATCCGGTCGGCGCCGAGGTCTTTCTTCCGCTCGAGACGGAACCCGCCGAGTCCTTGTCGGTTGCACTCTCGCGCGCGGTCGGCTCGCTGATGCTGCAGCCCGGATTTCGGGGCGCGTTGCCGATGCGATCCGTCGAGGCGGCTCCCACTGCGACGCCGGCGCCGCAATCTCTTCCATCTCCGCACCATTGAGATGTCTGGCTTGTAGCCGCGATTGGCAGTAAATGTGGCAGCTAAACTATTGCTGCCAGCCGCGGTGCGCGCGATAATTCGCTCCCATGAACGCGAAACGGAGCAAATCACCACTCACGATTGCGCGCACACCGAATGGCTTGCAATCGCGCCGAATCGTGATGGTCGCTTTTCCCGACGCACAGATCATCGATGTCACCGGCCCGCTCGAAGTGTTCGGACGCGCCGCGCGATTACTGACCGAAGAACGCGGCTGGCGCGTTCCCGCCTACACGGTCGAAATAGCAGCGAGGCGCGCCGGGCCGCTCACGACTTCATCCGGCATTCGGCTGATAGCGGACCGCTCGATAGCGGACGTGCGCGGGCAAATCGACACGATTCTGGTGGCGGGCGGCCGGGGAACTACGGCGGCGCTCCGGGATCGCCGGCTTATCGACTGGCTGCGCAGCAGTGTTCATCGTACGCGCCGGCTGTGCTCGGTATGCACGGGAGCGTTCATCCTCGCGGAGGCGGGTCTCCTCGATGGACTGTCCGCGACCACTCATTGGCGGCAATGCGAGCGGCTGGCGGCTCAATATCCGGCGGTCTCAGTCGAGACCGATCCGATTTTCGTGCGCGCCGGCAAAATATTTACCTCGGCCGGCGTGACCGCGGGAATCGATTTGGCGCTGGCGCTGTTGGAGGACGACCACGGACGCGAAGTTGCCCTCGCGGTGGCGCGCGAACTGGTCATGTTCTTGCGCCGCCCCGGCGGCCAGTCGCAGTTTTCCGTGCAGCTGAGCGCGCAGGTTGCGGATCGCGAGCCGCTGCGCGAGCTGCAGCGATGGATGGCCGATCATCTTGGCGCCGATCTCTCGGTTGAGGCGCTCGCGCGGCGCGCCGCGATGAGCCCGCGCAACTTCGCCCGGGTTTTCACGCGCGAAGTCGGAATGACCCCCGGACAATTCGTCGAGAACTCGCGCGTCGAAGCGGCGCGCCGCCGGCTCGAAGAGTCCGCCGAAGGAGTTGATTCGATCGCGTCCGAGTGCGGCTTTGGCACCCGCGAATCGATGCGCCGCGCGTTCCTTCGCACGGTGCACGTCTCACCCAGCGGCTATCGCAGCCGATTTCAGCAAGAACTGAGCGCCTGACTTACAAAGGAGAACCCCATGCGAATTGCTTTTCTGATCTTCGATGACCTCACCGCGCTGGATGCGATCGGTCCGTTCGAAGTCCTGTGCCGAATCCCCGGCGCCGAGGTGACGTTCGTCGCCGAAACCGCGGGCATCAAGCGCGCCGACCCGCGGTCGCTCGGGCTGGTCGCCGACTATTGCATCGCCGACGTGACCAGCGCCGACATCCTGGTCGTGCCGGGCGGAAGGGGCGAGCAACAGGTGCGCGCGAAACCTCACATGCTCGAGTGGGTGCGGCAAATCGATGCGACTACGCAATGGACGACGTCGGTTTGCACGGGAGCGTTGGTGCTGGGCGCGGCCGGGCTTCTGAAGGGACGAGCGGCGACCACGCATTGGGCAAGGCTTGCGAAGTTGCGCGAGTTCGGCGCCGAGCCGCGCTCGGAGCGCGTCGTCGAGGACGGCAAAATTATCACCGCGGCCGGAGTTTCCGCCGGCATCGACATGGCGCTGCATCTCGTGCGCCGCGTCGCGGGCGATACGATTGCGCACGCGATCCAAGTGGGCATCGAATACGATCCGCAGCCACCTTTCGACGGACATGCGGGACGCGCGCCCGCGCACGTAATGGAAGTTCTCCGCCCGCGCTACCAACGGTCTGAGGCAAGGCCCGCGCCGAAGTGAGCGGCGGATCGGAGCGGTGAGTCACCTTATTGTATGCCGAACCCGCCGTAGGTTCCGCGCCTCTCGGGGCAGGGGTGACCCCTGCACCCGGTGTTAAGAATGAGAAGATGCGGGACTTCGTCCCTGTTAGAAAGGGTTCTGGGGGAAGTCGATCGCGGGAGACGTTGTCGAACGCGCGTAGCCGTCGGCGGCGGGCTTCGCTCGTGCTACAACGGGAAGCGCTCGCCGACCATTTCTTCGCTTTTGCGCCATAGGTCGTTGGCGTGGGCGAGGTCGAGAGCATACGAGCGCACACCGGCGCGCGAGGTCGGATCGTCGTTCACCTCGAAGACGTGACAGTCTTCGCAATAGCGCCCGCCAACCGCGTCGGCCGATGCGACAAAACCGGCCCATACCGAGGTTGCAGAGCCTTGCGGTACTGACTTGAAACGAAACGCCGACGCCTGCGCCGCACCCATGCTGATTCGCGCCCTCAACTGCTCGATGAGTTCAGGCGTGAGATGGCGGGCGAGCTCGGTCTGGATTCCGCCGGGATGGATTGCGGTTGCGCGCACGCCGCGTCCCTTGAGCCGGCTGTCGAGCGCGAGTGCGTAGAGAATATTTGCGGTCTTCGAGCGGCCGTACGCCGCAAAAGCCTGATAAGGAGTTCGCTCGAAATTCGGATCATCAATGTTGACGTCGCTGAGTTGATGGCCCGCCGAGGAGAGCGTGACGACTCTGGCGCCGGGATTCAGGAGCGGCACGAGCCGATTGACGAAGACGAAATGCCCCAGGTGATTGGTTCCGAATTGCGTTTCGAAGCCGTCCTGCGTCTTGCCCTGCGGACACGCCATCACGCCGGCGTTCGCGATGATCACGTCGAAGGGTTTGGCGCGCGCCAACAAATCGTCGGCCGCCTTGCGCACGCTGCTGAGCGAAGCGAGATCGACTTCAACGAGATCTACCGCCGGGTTGCCCGCATCCGCCAGAGCGCGCCGCGCTTTGGCAAGGTCACGCGCGGTGCCGACGACGGTGGCGCCGTGCGCGACGAGCGAGCGGGCGGTCTCAACGCCCAAGCCGGCCGAGACGCCGGTCACGAGTACCCGCTTGCCCGAAAGATCGATGCCCTCAAGAACCTCGTCGGCCGTCGATTCCGCTCCGAAAGTCTTTGCCATTGTGCTTCTCCCAATCTCCAAAAGTTTGGATCGTTTTTTCGGCCTTAAGCAGATTTGCCCTTGCGCGATTCCTCCCGGCGGCGCAACTCGACGCGGCGAATCTTCCCGCTAACCGTCTTGGGCAGCTCGTCGATGAATTCTATCTCGCGCGGATATTTGTAGGGCGCCGTCACGCGCTTGCAATGCTCCTGCAGTTCCGTCACCAGCTGGTCGCCGGGCTCGGCGCCGGGTCTCAGCTTCACGAAGGCCTTGACGATCGAGCCGCGATCCGGGTCGGGACTCGCGACCACCGCGGATTCCATTACGGCGGGATGCTCGAGCAGGGCGCTTTCCACTTCGAACGGCCCGATACGATAGCCGGCCGAAATGATCACGTCGTCGGCGCGCCCGACGAACCATAGGTAGCCGTCGGCGTCGCGTGTCGCCTGGTCGCCGGTCAGGTACCAATCGCCGCGAAAGACGCGGGCGGTCTCTTCCGCATTTTTCCAATACTCGAGAAACAGCGACGGCGGCCGCTCGGGACTCGCACGCACCGCTATTTCTCCGAGCTCGCCAACTTTGGTCTCGGCCATTTCATTGTCAACTACACGGACATCATGACCCGGAAAGGGCAGGCCCATCGAGCCCGGCTTCACCGGCATCGCGGGCATGTTGGCGCCGAGGACGGCGGTTTCGGTCTGCCCGTATCCGTCGTGAATCGTGAGTCCCAGCCGCTCGCGCCAGACCTCGATCACTTCGGGATTGAGCGGCTCGCCAGCACCCGTGCAATGCCTCAGTTTCGGGAATTCGCAGCGGGCCAGGTCTTCTTTGATCAGTATTCGATACTCAGTCGGCGGCGCGCAGAAGGTAGTCACTCCGTAGCGGCCGATCAGCTCGAGCTCTTTGGCCGCATCGAAGCGGCCGTTGTACATGAACGTCGTCACGCCGTTCATCCACGGCCCGAACAGGACGCCGTATGCCGCCTTGGCCCAGCCGGTGTCCGACGTCGTCCAATGGAGATCGCCCGGCCTTACGTCCAGCCAGTTGAGCCCCGTGAAGCGGTGACTGTAGGCATAGCCATGACTATGCAGAACCGCTTTCGGTTCCATAGTCGTGCCGGAAGTGTAATAGCAAATCGCCGGCTCCGACGATTTAGTATTCGCGGGCTTAAACGACTCCAACGCCTTGCTCATCTCTTCCTGCAGGCTCATCCAGCCGGTGCGGGCGGCGCCGGCTATCAGGTAGCGCTCGACGCTGGGGCATTGCTTGCGCAGCTCCGCGATCATCGCGGCATTCTCGAAGCCGGCGATTATTGCGCGCGCCCCGGAATGATTCGCGCGGTACACGAGGTCCTTCTCGCGCAGCATCGAGGTGCACGGGATTACGATCGCGCCGAGCCTGAGCGCGCCGATATAGGCCGCCTGCCACAGCGTGATTCGCGGCAGCACCAGCAGAACCGGATCGCCGCGCCTGATTCCATGGCCGGCGAGGACGTTCGCGATGCGCCTGGATTGGCGCGCGATATCCGCGAAGGTCAGCCGCGCGCGCCGGCCCTCGCTGTCTTCCGACAGGATCGCAACCCGGCGCGGATCTTCGGCGAACTTGTCGATGACGGCGGCGAAGTTGAAATGCTCCGGCGTATCCCAGCGGAAGTCGTGGCACGCGCGCCGATACTTATCGAGCGTGTCGGCTTTTATTGAATCAGTCATGGGCGCGAATTTCCGCGCGGCGCGTGCTCCGCCGGCGTTTGCGAGCGCCGCGCCGCGGCCTTGATATACTTCACCGTCACGGGCGACAGATCGTCGCGTTCGACACGCACGTCGATTATCGCAAACGACTTGCATTCGTGCGCCGCGCGCAGCGCATTTCTCAGCTCCTCAACCGTGGTCGCCTCGAATCCTGCGCCGCCCCAATCGCGCGCGAGCTTCGCATACGGCCACGGCGGAATCTCGAGCAGTTCGCGCCGCTCGGCAATCGGCCGGAAGATGCCCCATCCGCCGTTGTTGATCAGCACCACGATCGGATTGACGCCCTTGGCCGGAGCCTGCGAGATTTCCGGCCCGGTCATCTGAAAACCGCCGTCCCCGCACAACACCAGCGGCCGAAGACCGCTTCCGATTTGCGCGCCAAGCGAGGCCGGCACCGCAAATCCCATCGAAGCGTAAAACCCCTGCGCCAGGTAGCCGCCGTGATGCGGCACCCGGATGTCGAGCCCGCCAAAAAGCATATCACCCGACTCCGCGACCACCAGGTATTCGCGCTTGTCGGCCAGGAATTCGTTGACCGCGGCCAGGATCTCGTTGACCTTGACCGGCTTGCCGTCGCGCGCGGCAATCTCGCGAAGATTGTCAGCGTAATGAACCTTCTCATGATGAAGCCGCAGCTTCTCGCGCAGCAACGCGCGCGCGAAATCGCGCACCCCGGCGTCGGTGTAGGTGTGATACTTCACGTCGACCTTGCGATCGGCCGCCCACACCGTTCTGCCTTGAATCACCTGCGGCGGACGGTTGCCGAAGTTCATGTCGGTTTTCAGACATCCGAGGTTGAGCACGAAGTCGGCGGCGTCCATCCGTGCGACGATCGACGGCGGACTGATCGGGCCGACGTGCACGCCCATGTACAGCGGATGGTCCATCGGGAACGCGCCCTTGCCGAGCACCGTCGTGAACACCGGCGCGCCCATTTGCTCGGCCAGTTCCACCAACTCATGGGACGCCTTGAAGCGATGAATCTCGATGCCGGCGATCAGCACGGGCTTGCGGCTCTGGTTGAACATCGCGGCGGTCTCATGCGCCGCCTCGTCGACCTTGCGGGCGTCGGATTCCTGGAAGTGCAGCCGCCCGTCCCATTCGATCAGCTCCTCGGGGACTTCGATCAGCCGGTCAACCATGTCGCGATGAATCTCGACGTAGCCCGGCCGCTGCTCGGCCCAAATGGCGCGCACGACGCGATGCAACTCATCCGCAGCGGTGCGCGGATCGGTCAGCACGGCGGACGCGCAAGTTACTTCTTCGTAGATGCGGCGCTGCGATTCGATCTCGCGGGCCTGATGATGAATCAGCGTGCCGAGTTTGCGTTCCTCCTCGCCCGGGCCGCCCGAGAAAATCAGAATCGGCACGCGTTCCGAGAACGATCCCGCGACCGGATTGACCATGTTGTGGCCGCCGGCGCCGTAGGTCACGCAGATTACCCCGATTTTCCCGGTCGCGCGCGCGTAGCCGTCGGCTGCGAATCCGACCCCCGGCTCGTGCGACAGCGTAATGATTTCCAGACCGTGCTTGCGGCCCAGCGCGAAAAACAGCTTGAGCGCGAGGTCACCGGGGATGCCGAAGACGTGCGACACGCCGATCTTGCGCAGGTAGGCGACCAGGAAATCGCCCAGCGCCATGTGTCTCTTCACGCCGCTTCGCCCTCCTCGATCGCCGCTAATTGTAACAAAAACGCCCCCACCGCAGGACATCTTCAGCGCCGCGCTGTGCTAGAGTATGATGTTGGCGGGTTAAGCTGATGTTTCGATCGATGCTTCGCATGCAATTCCTCGGGCCGATGCAACTGAGCCGGCTGGTGATGTATCTGCC
>Ga0181521_10004672_pt1 | contig 15517 bp, 12 predicted proteins | sample PEATcosm2014_Bin_32_FD_119764 | JGI IMG/M metagenome (GOLD analysis project Ga0181521, IMG submission 119764) | Peatland microbial communities from MTU Mesocosm Facility, Houghton, MI, USA - PEATcosm2014_Bin02_60_metaG | ecosystem: Environmental > Terrestrial > Soil > Wetlands > Peat | place...
ACGTCCAGCTTGGACCGGGCCCGCTCGAATGCGGCCAGCCCGCGCTCGGTGCGGATGATCGCACTCGTCCACCCGGCCATGGACCCCACGCTGCCCATGGAGATGTCGGCGCTGCGCCCGAGGAAATCGGCGCATTCGTCACACCCCTTGAGCGCGGTCCCGTGGAAGTTCTTCACCGGTTCGTCGACGGCCAGCTGGCCGTCTCGGTACTCGACGATCATCTTCCCGTGGATGACGTCGATCTTCTCGACCCGGTCGAGGTCGACCCGGCGGCGATCCCGGAGCTCCCGCAAGATCAGGCCCTCGTAGTCGAAGCTCTTGGTGCACAAGAGCGCGATGGTGAGCACGACCGCGTCGACCCGATGGGCGCCGGTCGCCCAGCGACGGGCCTGCATGGCCCGGATGCCCTGGATCTCGCACGGCGTGCCGACCACCGCGATCTTCGGGTTCGCCCCGAGCTTGTACTTGGCCAGGTCCAGCTCGGCCAGGGCCATCGTCTGGTTGTAGAAGCTCCCGGCGGCCGCGAGCACCTCCTCGGCGTTCCGGGCGATGGTGGCCACACCCTTCCATGGCTGTTCAGGGTCGTCGCTCGGCTTGGCCACCAGGGCGCCGTTGATCTCCCCGGCCGCCAGCAGGGCGATCAGGAGCGCGCTCACGGCGCCGCCGTCCTGGACGCCGTCGGTGCGCGCCGAGGCCCGCACGGCGTACTGCTCGACGACCGCCCCCAGGCCGTCGGCGGGCGGGCCGCCGGTGATCTTCCAGTAGGTGTCGGAGGAGTCCGAGCGCACCACCTCGGCCTCGGTCGGCTCGATCGTCGTCGACGGTGGCCACAAGGCCTCGTAGCGCAGGCCGCCGCGCGGGCAGAAGTCCCAGCACAGCGAGCAACCCGTGCACATCTTCACCAGCTCGGGCAACCAGGTGTCCTCGTTGATCCCGATCGAGTTGGACGGACACGCGGCCACGCAGGTGCCGCACTGGATGCAGCGGTCCGCGTCGATGACGCCCGCCGCGAGCTCCCAGAACCACACCTTGCCGGGCGGCTCGTCGATGCCGTTCATCTCCTCGCGGAGCCGGTAGCGCTTCATCGGGTCTCGGCCGCCTGAGCGACGTCTGCCCCGACCATGATCGACCGGAGCTCCGCGTTATCGACCCGCCGGGCCCACCCGTAGAAGGGTTCGTCGCTCCGACGATCGCTGGCGAAACGAGCCAGCAGGTTGGAGAGCGCCGCCGGTGCGGTGTCGACCGGCACCGCACCGGCCACCCAGTCGATGAAGGCCGCGTCGGGACCGAGCGAACCGCCGAGACCGATGTCGACCGCCTCTTCGATGTGCTCACCGACGTGGGCGACGTCACCGCGCAGGCCGATGTCGGCGATCTGGGGCTGCGCGCAACTGGCCGAGCACCCCGAGAAGTGCATCCGGATCACGCCCCGGTCCTCGCCTGGGACCGATCGGTCCCCCTCGGGACGTCGGCCGAGCGAGACCGGCACCGGGGACGGGCCATCTGGGTCGTCGCTCAGTTGGCCGTCGAGCCACCGGGCCAACTTCACCGCCCGCTCCTTGGTCTCGACGACCGCGAACCGGCAGAACTCCGAGCCCGTGCAGGCCATCACCCCGCGCTCGAAGGGCCCCGGGAACGGGGAGTACTTCTGGATTAGCTCCTCGGCCAGCAGGGCGTCGAGGCAAGCCTCCTCCACGCCGGTCAGCACGAAGTTCTGGTCGGTGCCGAGCCGGATCGTGCCGTCCCCGTAGGTGCGGGCGAGGCGGGCCGCCTCGACCAGCTCGATGCCCCGCATCCGACCCACCGGGACCGAGCAACCCACATAGAAGAGGCCCTCGCCCCGTTGGGCGTGCACGCCCACGTGGTCGCCGCGGTACCCGGTCGTGAGCTCGGTGCCGGCCGGCGCCAGGGTGAGCCGGGTCCGCTGGTCGACCGCGGCGCGGAACCCCTCGGGGCCGAGCTCTTGGACCAGGTAGCGCATCCGCGCCAGCCCCCGGTTCTCGCGGTTCCCGAGCTCGCCAAAGGTCTGGGAGATGGCCCGGCACAGCTCGACGGCGTCCTCGGGTGCGATGAACACGTCGAGATCCGACGCCATCCGTTCACCATCGGAGAGCCCGCCTCCGACCAGCACGTTGAACCCGACGGTGCCGTCGTCGGTCCGGGCCGGCCACAGGCCGATGTCGTTGATCTCGACTCGGGCGCAATCCTCCCGGCATCCCGTCACGCCGATCTTGAACTTGCGGGGGAGGTTGGAGTACTCGCGGTTGCCGGTGAAGAAGTCCGAGACCGCACGAGCCACCGGGTAGGCGTCGAACACCTCGTTGGCGTCCACCCCGGCCACCGGGCAGCAGGTCACGTTCCGGGCCGAGTCGCCGCAGGCCTGGAGGGTCGTGACCCCGACGTCGAAGAGGCGCTGCCAGATCCGCGGCACGTCCTCGATGCGGATCCAGTGGATCTGGATGTCCTGGCGGGTCGTGATGTCGGCGTAGCGGTTGCCGAACAGCTCGCTGTCGTCGGGGCCCTCCGCGAACGCGTCGGCGATGACACCGATCTCGCGGAGCTGGTCGGCGTTCAGCTGCCCGCCGGGCGCCTTGATCCGGAGCATGAAGGCGTCACCGCCCTGGCGCTGGGGGTACAGGCCGACCCACTTCAACCGCTCGATCTCGCCCGGCGTCGAGTAGATCGCGTCGGGGCCCTCGACCGAATAGCGCTGAATGACGTCCCGGGCCGCCTCGACGGGATGACGGTCGAGCTTGAAACGCTCCACCTCGCTCAGCTCGCCGAGCCACCGGTACGGGTTGACGAAGGCCATCGGGCGATCGCTGCCACGGAAGCGGATGCCGTAGGGGTTGTCTGGATCCCTGGCCATCTCAGGCGTGGAGCCCGCACTCGGACTTGTCGGACCCAGCCCATCGGCCCGCCCTCGGGTCCTCGCCCTCGGCCACCGGCCGCGTGGTGGGGGCGCACCCGATGGAGCGGTACCCCTGCCTCATGAGCGGATGGACCGGGAGGTCGTGATCGGCCTCATACGAGGCGATGTCCTCGTCGGTCCAGAGTGCGAGCGGGTTGACCTTGACCAGACCGAAGCTGTCGTCGAAGCCGATCAACGGGATGCCGGCCCGTGTCGGGGCGTCGACCCGCTTCAATCCGGTGATCCAGGCCGAACGGCCGGCCAGGGCCCTGCGGAGGGGTTCGACCTTGCGGAGCTCGCAGCACCTGGCGGTCCCGCACGGCCAGGCTTCGGCCTCTGGACCGGGCTTGGTCACGGTGAGGTTCAGGTCGTAGCGGGCCCTGGCCACCTCCACGAGCTCCAGGGTCTCTTTGAAGTGCGCCTCGGTGTCGAGGAACACCACCTCGATCGTCGGGTCCAGGTCGTGGACCAGGTCCACGATGACCACGTCTTGGAAGGAGCAGGCGAGGACGATCGAGCCGCCGAAGCGCTCCAGGGCCCACGCGATCACCTTGCCGGCCGGGGCGTGCTCGAGCGCGGCGTTGGCCGAGGCCAGTTCTTCGAGCAATTCCCCCGTCGGGCTCGTGGTCACGTCGCTCATGGTGCACCCTCCGGCGGATCGCTGAGGCCCCCGCCATACGCCCGAGAAGGCCGCCACCTGAGGCGCCCGACTTGTCGCGGGACTTCCGGGGGAGTATACATGACCCAGTAGGTCAAGTTTCTGCCGTCATCGGCGCGTCTCGAACGACGATATGACATCCACCCACACAGTGACCGCCGCCCCGCTCTCGGGGCTTGACGCCGATGGTCCGCGCCGGCACGCCGACCATCTGGCGCTGCTCGAGTCGCACGCGATCTTCGTCCTGCGCGAGGTCGCGGCCGAGTCGGAGCGGCCCGTCCTGCTCTTCAGCGGTGGCAAGGACTCGGCCGTCCTCCTGCACCTGGCGGTGAAGGCGTTCCGGCCGGGCCGGTTCCCCTTCCCGATCCTGCACATCGACACCGGCCACAACTTCCCCGAGGTGATCGCGTTCCGCGACGCCCGGGTGGCCGAGCTCTCCGAGCGACTCATCGTGGCCCGGGTCCAGGACTCGATCGACCAGGGGCGGGTCGCCGACCCGGGGCCGGGAAAGTCGCGCAACCGCCTCCAGGCCACCACGCTGCTCGACGCGATCAGCGAGCACAACTTTGACGCCGCCATCGGCGGGGCCCGACGCGACGAGGACAAGGCGAGGGCCAAGGAGCGGGTGCTCAGCTTCCGCGACGCCTTCGGGCAGTGGGACCCCAAGCGCCAGCGCCCCGAGCTCTGGCAGCTCTACCAGGGTCGGGTCCTCCCGGGGGAGCACGTCCGGGCGTTCCCGCTGTCGGACTGGACCGAGCTCGATATCTGGCAGTACATCGCCCGCGAACACATCGAGCTCGCCCCCATCTACTTCGCCCACCGACGGTCGGTCGTCCACCGTGACGGGATGCTGTTGGCGCTGAGCGAGTGGATCACCCCCCAATCCGGCGAGTTGGTCGAGGACGCGAGCGTCCGCTTCCGCACGGTCGGCGACGCCACGGGCACCGGCGCGGTGCGTTCCGAGGCGACCACGACCCGCGAGATCATCGCCGAGGTCGCGGCGGCCCGCACCTCTGAGCGGGGCGCCACCCGGGCAGACGACCGGTTCTCCGAGACATCGATGGAAGACCGAAAGCGCGAGGGGTACTTCTAAGAGATGGCGCCGGTGGAACCACCCGGCGCGTCAATGGCGACCGATGGATCGGGGACCGACCTCCTCCGATTCGCCGCCATCGGCTCGGTTGACGACGGAAAGTCGACGCTGATCGGGCGTCTCCTCTTCGACACCCAACAGCTCTTCGACGACCAGCTCGAAGCGGTCAGCGTGGCCTCTCGACGCCGTGGCATCGGCGAGATGGACCTCTCACTGGTCACCGACGGGCTCCGGGCCGAGCGCGAACAGGGCATCACGATCGACGTGGCCTACCGCTACGCGGCCACACCGACCCGTAAATACATCATCGCCGACTGTCCCGGCCATGTGCAGTACACGGCCAACATGGCCACCGGCGCGTCGACGGCCGACCTGGCGCTCGTCGTGGTCGACGTCACGAGCGGGCTGCGTGAGCAGACCCGCCGGCACACCTGCATCGCCGCCCTCTTGGGCGTCGACCAGCTGCTCGTGGTGGCCAACAAGATGGATCTGGTCGGTTGGGACCAAGGCGCGTATGACGAAGTCGCCCAACAGATGCACTCGTTGGCCCGGCGGCTCTCGATCGCCTCGACGACGGTGGTGCCGATCTCGGCGCTGTACGGTGACAACGTGGTCGAACGGTCGACCGCCGCCCCCTGGTACGACGGCCCAACCGTGCTCGGGGCGCTGGAAGCGGCGCCGGCCGGTGGATGGGCGGCCGTGCACGGCACCCACCGCGGCACCGGGGCTCGGCTGCCGGTCCAGTGGGTGCTCCGCCACGCCGGGGGCCGCTCGTACGCGGGGATCGTCGGCGGCGGGCCGCTGCGTCCCGGCGACCCGGTGCTGGTGCTCCCGGCCGGTCACCGCACCACCGTCACCAGCATCACCACCTACGACGGGGAGCTCGACGAGGCGCCAGTCGGCGTGTCGGTGTCGGTCGATCTCGAAGACGACCTGGACGTCTCACGCGGTGACCTGATCGCGGCGGCCGACGAGCCGCCGCTCGTCACCAAGGACATCGAGGCGACGGTGTGCTGGTTCGGCAACCGGCCGCTTCGGGCCGGGGACCGGCTGCGAGTGAAGCACACGACCCGGGTCGCACCGGCCCGAGTCACCGAGGTGCTGTCACGCTTCGACGTGAACGACCTCACCTTGGTCGACGCCGACGAGCTGGCCGACAACGAGATCGGGGTGGTGCGCCTCACCACCGGCACCCCCCTCGTCGTGGACCCCTACCGCACCAACCGGGTCACCGGGAGCTTCGTGTTGGTCGACGAGGCGACCAACGCCACGCTCGCCGCGTGCATGGTCGGCTCGCCGCCCCTGGCCGAGAGCCACATCCACCTCGTGCGCTGAGCGCGATGCCCGACACGCCCCCCTACCCCGTCGTGCTGAGGGTCGAAGGCCGCCCGTGTCTCGTCGTCGGTGGCGGCCCGGTTGCCGCGCGCAAGGTCGCCGACCTGTTCGAGTGCGGCGCCGACGTCACGGTGGTGGCCCCCGAGATCGACGCGGCCATCGACGTGCTGGCGGCGGCGGCCGAGCGCGACGGGCGGGCGCTGCGCGTGGAGCGGCGTCCGTATCGCGACGGCGAGGCGGCCCGCTACCGGTTGGTGGTCACCGCGACCGGCATCCCCCCGATCGACCGGCTTGCGGCGGCCGATGCCGAGTCGGCCGGCATCTGGGTCAACAGCGCCGACGACGCCGACCACTGCACGTTTTTCCTCCCCTCGGTCCACCGGGAGGGTGCGGTGTCGGTCTCGGTGTCCACCGGGGGGGCCAGCCCCGCGCTGGCGGCGTGGCTCCGGCGACGGATCGGCGAGGCCCTCGGACCCCACCTGGGCACCCTCGCCGAGCTGCTCGATGAGGGCCGGGGCTCGCTCCGCCAGGCCGGACGGCCAACCAGTGCGGTCGACTGGGCGGCCCTGCTCGACGGCGGGCTGCCCGAACTGGTCCGCGAGGGACGGATCGAAGAGGCGCGCCGGAGCATCGAGGCCGCGGTGGCCCGGGCGGCGGCCCCCAGTCCCGAGCGCTGAACCCGGTTCAGCGGGGGCGGGCCACCATCAGCACGGTGGCAACGAGGAAGATCGCCGCCGCCACGGCGCCGAGGAGCCCGACCACCCGGCAGTCCCGCCGTACCGGCGCCGGGAACCGGCCGCCAGTGCCGGTCGAGACCGCGTCGACCAGAGCCGATTGGATCCGACGCTCGGCGGGCCACAGGAACCCCTCGGCCAGCAACGCCGCCAGCGTCCACAGGGAGAGGCCGGCGATGACCCAGGTCTCCCCGATCTTGTCCTGGCCACCAGAGTCGGCGAGCAGGGCCAAGCCGAGCAGGGGCACGCCGTAGAGAGCCCGACCCACCCAGTTGACCCCCGGGGCGAAGTATCCGAGCAACGTTTCTCCGGCCCCGCCCGGCCCGGCCCGGCCCAATCGGGTCGCCTGGACGCCGCTCGTCACGAGCGCCCCGAACCCGGCCAGCGCGCACGCCACGTGCCCGATCAAGAGCAGGTCGAAGCCCGGCTTGTTGGTGCCCATGGCGAAGTCGAGATGGGTGAGTTGCATCCCCCATTGTCGCTCCGCCCCGGCCGGGGCGTCGCTCGAGCACCTCCGCCCAAGCGATACCGTAGAAGCCATGAGGGAATGCCGGTCTGCGAGCGCCATTCGACGCGTCACCAACCGATCGCGGTGAACGAGCTCCGCCTCGACCCGCTCTCGGGTCGCTGGGTGGCCATGAGCGCCGCCCGGGCCGATCGCCCGCACGCCTTCGCCATTTCACGTGCCCCCATGGAGACCACGCGCCCGTGCCCGTTCTGCCCGGGGCACGAAGAGGCGAGCCCGCCGGCCCTGGAGACCTACGGCCCGACGGGGAACTGGCTGGTCAGGGTGGTCCCCAATCTCTACCCGGCCTTCGAGGGCGACCAGCCGTTCGTGGTCGAGAACCGGGGACCCGTCTTCACCCAGGCCACCGCCGGCGGGATCCACGAGATCCTCGTCCTCTCCCCCGAGCACGACACCTCGTGGGCCGAACTCTCCGACGAGCAATCCGGTCTGGTCATGGCGGCGCTGCGCGACCGGATCGAGGAGCATTCCCAGCAGTCGTACCTCCGCTACAGCCAGGCCATCGTGAACTGCGGCCGGGAGGCCGGTGCATCGTTGGAGCACCCCCACGGCCAACTACTGGGCATGTCGTTCGTCCCCCGCGACCTCTCAGAAGAGGTGGCTCGGTTCGCGAAGTTCGCCGGCGGCTGCCTCCTCTGCACCACCGTCGATGCCGAGGAGAACGCGGCGTGCCGGGTCGTCTACGCGGATGACAAGACCGTCGTCGTGTGCCCGTTCTGGAGCGCGGTCCCCTACGAGATGTTGGTCATCCCTCGCGCGCACACTCCGCACCTCTACCGCAGCCCCACCGAGGACCTCGTGTCGGTGGGCATGTCACTGCGCGACTGCTTGAAGCACCTACGCGAGAAGGTGGGTGACGTCGCCTACAACATCGTGTTCCACTCGGCCCCCTACCGCGTCAACGAGCCCTACCACTGGCACGTGCACGTGTGGCCGAAGGTGACCACGAGAGCCGGTTTCGAGCTCGGTACCGGTGTCGCGATCAACATCGTGGCGCCCGAGATGGCCGCCGACGAGCTCGGCGTCGCCGTCCCCTGTCAAAGCTGAACGCGCCCGCGGCGCGTCACAGGTAGCGGCGGAACCCGCGCACCGGGGACTCGAACCCCGTCGCCTCGTACAGCGAATGCGCCTCGGAGCGCCCGGTGCCGCTCACCAGCTGCACCTTGTAGCAACCCGCTGACGCCGCCAGCTCGAGCGCGCTGTCCATCAGTGCCCGGGCGACGCCTCTTCGACGTTGCTCTGGATCGACCACCACGTTCTCGATGGCGGCCCACGGCGCGCCGCGATGGGTGGCGTTGTCCACCACGATGAGGTCGAGTGTCCCGACCATCGGACCGTCGCGCCGCGCCACCAGCACCATTCGCCGGGGGTCTTCGAGCATCCGCAAGAAGGCGAGACGCCCGGCCGGCTGGTGATCAAACGGGTCGACGAGGAACGCCAGCAGCCGCTCGAGCTCGTCGAAGTCCTCCGCCACCGCCGAGCGGACCTCGAGCTCGCCCACCTCGGCCGAGAACTGAGCCGGGAGCCGCGGCGCGCCGGGATCTTCGGCGCCGTTCACCCAAGGAACGGGGCGGCGACCACGTCGAGGAGCTCGCGGTCCACCGTCTTGGGGTTGCCGACCGCCTCGGCCAGGGGCACCCGGACGATGGCCGTCGAGCGCAACGCGACCATGACGCCGAAGTCCCCGTCATGCACCGCCTCGACCGCGGCCACGCCGAAGCGTGTCGCGAGCACCCGGTCAAAGGCGGTCGGCGTCCCGCCCCGCTGGATGTGCCCGAGGGTGGTCGAGCGGGACTCGTAGCCGGTGCGTCGTTCCAGCTCGCCGGCGAGCCAGTCCCCGATCCCGCCGAGGCGCACGTGCCCGAACGCGTCGGTGGCGGCACCCGAGCGGGCGGCGGCGGCCGACTCGGCCTCGGCCGAGGTCGCCGGCAGGGCCCCCTCGGCCACCACCACGATCGAGAAGAACTGGCCGCGCTCGTGGCGCGCCACGAGCTTGGCACACACCTCAGCGGTGTCGAAGGGGACCTCGGGGACCAGGATCTCTGCGGCACCGCCGGCGATGCCGGCCTCGGTGGCGATCCACCCGGCATTGCGCCCCATCACCTCGCAGACCATCACCCGGTGGTGCGACTCGGCGGTCGTGCCCAGGCGGTCGATCGCCTCGGTGGCGGTCTCGACCGCGGTCTGGAACCCGAAGGTGACCTCGGTCCCCGAGAGGTCGTTGTCGATCGTCTTCGGCACGCCCACCGCCGGGACCCCCATGGCCCACAGCCGGTTGGCCACCCCGAGGGTGTCGTCGCCCCCGATGGTCACGAGCGCGTCGACGCCCGCCGACGCGAGGTTCTCGATGACCCGCTTGGCCCCCCGCTCCTCGGCGAACGGGTTGGTGCGCGAGGTGCCGAGCACGGTGCCGCCCAGGGTGAGCAGGCCGGCCGACTCGACCGGGTCGAGGAGCCGCGCCCGGTCCTCGAGCACGCCGCGCCAGCCGTCCAGGTAGCCGAGGGTCTCGTACCCGTACCGGACCTGCCCGGCGATCACGACCGCCCTGATGACCGCGTTCAATCCGGGGCAGTCACCGCCCCCGGTGAGGATTCCGATTCGCATCGGCCCAGTGTTCCACGACCGGTGGCCGCACGGAGATGGCCCGAGGTCAGCCGGCCGGTCGATGATCGGGACGGAGAGCCGACCGCTCGAGCTCGAAGGTGGTGGTCAGCTCGGCCACCAGCTCGCGGTCGGCCGGCACCAGCTCCTCGATGCCCGGGGTGCTGAGATAACCGGTCAGGAACCCCCGGTGGTTGCGGGCCTCCCAGGCCTCCGCAGACGATCCGAGGCCCGGGCGCAGCGCCAGGTCGCGCTCGTCAAGGGCGGCGGTGGCCACGTGGCGGAAGGACCACAGCATGTCGGCCACGTCCGCCAGCGGCGAACGGAACAGGGGCTCCCCGGCCGCGTCCACGCCGCCGGGCAGCCAGTCGGCCACCACCCACCCCTGGTCGGTCCTGGCCGTGCGGCCGAGGTGCAGGTCGCCATGGGTGCGCACCATCGGGTGCTGCTCGGTGCAGCTGCGCAGCGCCTTGAGCGTGCCGAGGACGCCGGGCGGCCGGAGCAGCTCGGGGGCGAGCCGGTCCAGCACCGACTCGACCTGGCCGGCCCATTCGGCCACGGCCCCGCTGCGCCGCCCGAACGCCTTGTCCAAGGCGAGGTGCATGCGAGCGACCATGGTGCCGAGCGAACGCGCCTCAAGGGCGAAGTCCCCCCCGGCCCGTTCGGGTGGGACCCCGGAACCGTAGAGGTCCCGCAGCGAGGTCAGCGCGAGTGCCCAGCCCGGGGCGCTGCCGAGGAGCAGCTCTTGGACCATGCCGAGGTCGCGGCCCTGGCGACGCCAGAGCGCGATCGGCGCGGCAAGGTGGTTGAACCCGACCTCGTCCAGGGTGACCAGCATCTCGACGCCGGGATGGGGCCCGTCGGTGAGCCAGGGGAAGACCGAGAACGAACACCGGTCCTCGACGTCGAGGACCACCGCGTCGTCGTCGTCGTGCGCCATCGACATCACGCCCGGCGCCCCACCGACGATGGTGACCATGACGAGCGGCGCCAGTTCGGCATCCCGAAGGGCGTCGACCGCCACCGCAGGGCCCCGTTCGTCCTCGAACTCGCCGAGCACGCCGTCGTCGGTGCCGCGCAACATCTTGAGCTCGGACCCATGAGGATGCAGCCCGAGCACCAGGTGCGCGATCCGGCCGTCGACCCGAGCCACGACGTCGAGCAGTCCCGGCCGGCCGGCCAAGAGGACCTCCACCTCGACGACCTCGATCGTGCCGAAGCGCTGGTCCACGCCACGCCGGGCCAGCCAGGCCGTCACCAGCGGTATGAAGGACTCCCGCCGCCCCTCGCCGAGATCGAGCATGGCCCCGATCACGAGATGCCCTCCTCGGGCGGCTCCTCGAGCAGCTCGAACCACAGATAGCCGTAGGGGGCCAGGGTGATCGTGTAGGGCTCGTCGGAGAGGACCGGGAACGGGACCCGGCCGAGCACCTCGACCGGCGTGTACCCGGCCCACCGGGGCAGGGCCAGCTCGGCCGGCTGGGCGAAGCGACTCAGGTTGTGAACGCACAGCACCGCCTGGGTGCGCTGACCGGCCCGGTGCTCCTCGTCGTCGAGGACCGGGACGACCGACGGCGCGGCCGCCGGGGCGAAGGCACCCTCTCCCAACCGCACCGTCTCTCCCAACCGCACCGTGCCCTCGCGCATGGCCCCCCACACGCCGGGCTCGCTCGGCGGGGCGTCGACCACCTCACCGGAGCGCACATACGCCAGCACCGAGGGGTTGGGGCACGGCACCGGGTCCATCGCGCCGACGCCGAGGACCGGCATCGCCCGGCGCTGGATCAGCATGCCCCGCAACCAGTGCAGGAACGACCCGGGGTTGCGGCACTGCGCCTCGACGTTCACCGCGTCGGCGCCGTAGACGGCGTCCATGACCGGCGGCAGGTAGAGCTGCGCGAAGTCGGCCTTCGAGAACCCGCCGTTGCGGTCGGGCGACCACTGCATCGGGGTGCGCACCGAGTCCCGGTCGCCAAGATAGATGTTGTCGCCCATCAACAGCTCGTCGCCGTAGTAGATGACCGGGCTCCCGGGCAGCGACAGGACGAGCGAGTAGAGGAGCTCGGCCAGCCGGCGGTTGCCGTCGAGGAGCGGCGCCAGACGACGGCCGATGCCCATGTGGCGCTTCATCCGGTCGTCCTTGGCGTATTCGGCGAACAGGTAGTCGCGCTCCTCGTCGCTCACCTGTTCGAGCGTCAACTCGTCGTGGTTGCGCAAGAAGATGGCCCACTGGCAGCCGTCGGGGATCTCGGGGGTCTGGCTCAAGATCTCGGTGATCGGGTAGCGCTGCTCCTTGCGCACCGCCATGTAGAGCCGCGGCATCAAGGGGAAGTGAAAGCACAGGTGACACTCGTCGCCGTCACCGAAGTAGTCGGCCACGTCGGCCGGCCAGCCGTTGGCCTCGGCCAACAGCACCCGACCGGGGTAGTTGGCCTCGATCTCCTTGCGGATCCGCTTGATGAACTCGTGGGTCTCGGGGAGGTGCTCGCCCGCCGTGCCATCGCGCTGGAAGAGGTAGGGCGCCGCGTCCAGGCGGAAGCCGTCGAAGCCGAGCTCCAGCCAGAACTTCACCATGTCCACCATGGTGTCGGCGACCTCGGGGTTCTCGTAGTTGAGATCGGGCTGATGGGAGAAGAAACGGTGCCAGTAGTACTGCTGGCGGGTGTCGTCCCAGGTCCAGTTGGACCGTTCGACGTCCGTGAACACGACGCGGGCCTCGGGCCAGCGTTGGTCGTCGTCGTTCCAGACGTACCAGTCGCTCTTCGGGTTGTCCCGGCTCGAGCGCGACTCCACGAACCACGGGTGGGTGTCACTGGTGTGGTTCATGACCAGGTCGGCGACGAAGTGGATGCCCCGTCGGTGCGCGTCGTCAAGGAGGCGGGCCAGGTCCCCGAGGGTCCCGTAGTCGGGGGCGACATTGAAGAAGTCGCTGATGTCGTAGCCACCGTCGCGCATGGGCGAGGGATAGAAGGGCAACAGCCAGATCGCGTCGACACCCAGCCACTGCAGGTAGTCGAGCTTCTCGTGGAGGCCCCGGATGTCGCCGATGCCGTCGTTGTTGGAGTCGTAGAACCCGCGAAGCAGCACCTCGTAAAAGACGGCGTGCTGGTACCACCGTCGAGCCTCGACGGGTCCGTCGAGGCTCGGCAGCGGCAGGCGCGGGTTGCTCACCCGAGCGCCCTCAACGTGCTGGGACGCGCCGGGAGGTGGGCACATCGCTCAGCTCACCAGTCACACTGGCACGGTACCCGACGGGGACCGTTTAGCTCGATTCGAGGAGCCGGTCCGCCACCTCGTAGGGATCGGCACGTCCCTCGTGCAGGTCGTTGAGCGCCCCCAGGTACTCGGGGGACCCGGTGAGCTCGTCGAGGCGGCCTTCCAGCCTTGCGAACAGCACCTTGCGCAACTCCTGGTCGATGCGCTCGGCCCGGCGCGAGGCGAGCAACCCGCTCGACCCGAGGTAGGCACGGTGCCCGGTCACGGCGGCCCACAGGGCGTCGACTCCCTCCCCGGTCGTGCCCACGGTCTCGATGATCGGCGGGGTCCACTCCTGGGCGGCCCCGAGCGAGAGCATCTGGCGGAGGTCCCGGCCGGCCTCGGTGGACCCCGGTCGGTCGGCCTTGTTGATCACGAACAGGTCGGCGACCTCCAAGAGCCCGGCCTTGGCGGCCTGGAGCGAGTCGCCCCAACCGGGGGTGACGACCACCACCGTGGTGTCGCTGGCCGCCGCCACCTCGACCTCGACCTGGCCGACGCCGACCGTCTCGACCACCACCACCCGAAAGCCCGCCGCGCCGAGGACCCGGACGGCGTCGGGGACGGCCAACGCGAGCCCGCCGAGGTGGCCCCGGGTGGCCATCGATCGGATGAACACGGTGGAGTCGGTGGCGTGGCGCTGCATGCGGGCCCGGTCCCCCAAGATCGCGCCGCCGGTGAACGGCGAGGTCGGGTCGATGGCCAGGACCGCGATCTGCGCCACCGGCTCGGCACCGGCTGCGGGCACCGGCCCGGAGGCCACCACGGCCGGCCAACCGGCCCGGGCCACCGAGACCAGCCGGTCGGCGAGGGTCGACTTCCCCGCCCCCGGCGCCCCGGTGAGCCCGATCACATAGGGGGGCTCGGCCCGATAGCTCAGGCGGGCCACCGCCCGGCTGAGCGGGCCGCCGCCCTCGACGAACGACAGTAGGCGGGCCAGCGCGCCACGGTCCCCCTCACGGGCCCGCTGCAACAGGGTGGCCGGGTCGCCACGGCCGGGCGCAGGCTCGGTCGCGCCGGCCCGCGCCGGCTCGGCGGACGCGCTCACCGCCGCTCCACGTCGGCGCCGAGAGAGCGCAACCTCGCCGGGAAGTCCTCGTAGCCGCGGTCTAGGTGATGGGCGCCGGTGACCACCGTCTCGCCCTCGGCCACCAGACCGGCCAGCACCAGCGCCGCGCCGCCGCGGATGTCGGGCGAGCGGACCTGGGCCCCCGACAGCCGCGGCACCCCGCGCACCACCGCGTGGTGCCCCTCGGTGCGGATGTCGGCGCCCATGCGCCGGAGCTCGTCGACGTAGCGGAACCGCCCTTCGAACAGGTTCTCGGTCACGATCGCGACGCCGTCGGCCACCGCCAGCATGGTGACGAGCATGGGCTTGTAGTCGGTGGCGACCCCCGGATACGGCAGGGTGGCAACGTCCGCCGAACGCAACGTGCCCCGGGAGGCGACCCACAGCCCCTCGGGCCGCTGGTTGACCTCGACGCCCATCGAGCGGAGCTTGCTGATGAACATCTCCATGTGGTCGTAGCGGCCGTCTTCGACCACCACCTCGCCGCCCGCGACGCCGACCGCCGCCATGAAGGTGCCCGCGACCACCCGGTCGGCAATCACGGTGTGACTGCCGGCCTCCAGCACCTCGACGCCCGTGATCTCGATGCTCGAGGTCCCGGCCCCACGAACCGACGCACCCATGGCGTTCAGGTACTGCGCCAGGTCGCACACCTCGGGCTCACGGGCGGCGTTCTCGATGATCGTCGTCCCCTTGGCCAACGTGGCCGCCATCATCAAGTTGTCGGTCGTCGTGTGGCTCGGGTAGTCGAGGACGATCCGGGTCCCGACGAGACGAGGACCAGCCGCGGAGTCGACCGTTCCTTCGATGAAGCCATGACGGGTGACAAAATGCGTCCCCATGTCGGCCAGGCCGTTGACGTGGAAGTTGATCGGTCGAGAACCGAAGTCGTCGCCCCCGGGCATCGACAGCCGCGCGTTGCCACAGCGCGCCAGCAGCGGGCCGAGCACTACGATCGACGCCCGCATCTTGTCGACGAGCTCATAGGGCGCCTCGGGCGCCAGGCGGTCGGCCGACGGGACGTCGACGACGAGGACGTCCTCCTCGCGCGCCACGCTGACGCCGAGCGCGCCCAACATGTCCGCCATGATCTGCACGTCGACGATGTGGGGCACGTTGTGGAGCTCGTGACGTCCCTCGGCAAGCAGGCAGGCGGCCATCAACTTCAATGCCGAGTTCTTGGCGCCCCCTGCCCTCACGGTGCCGGCGAGAGGACCGTTCGGACGTATGACGAGCCGGTCCACGGCCCTATTATCGCCCGCTATGGTCGAGCCCGTGGTGAGACAGCCCCAGGCGCCCGACCGCAACCTGGCCCTTGAACTGGTCCGAGTGACC
>Ga0181521_10004674_pt1 | contig 15515 bp, 14 predicted proteins | sample PEATcosm2014_Bin_32_FD_119764 | JGI IMG/M metagenome (GOLD analysis project Ga0181521, IMG submission 119764) | Peatland microbial communities from MTU Mesocosm Facility, Houghton, MI, USA - PEATcosm2014_Bin02_60_metaG | ecosystem: Environmental > Terrestrial > Soil > Wetlands > Peat | place...
GCAGCCCGCCGCGGCGATGAGCGATATCCTCGATCAGGGAAATCTGCTTTTCTTCACCGTGGCAGTGCTCGCGGTGTCGTGGGCGCAGCGGACCTTGCCGTTCTACATTCCGTTGCTTGTTCTGGCAGCGGTCTATGTTCCCGGCGTACTCCTCATGAGCCGTGCGGCGTTTCAGCGCGATTACGCTCCGATGCTGACGTGCGCCGCCGCCGCGTGGACCGCGGCGAATCTTCCCGTGCTCGTTGTGGAATGGTTCCGGCCGCAGTTGTATCTTGCAGCCAGCGGCGCCGCGTTCCTCTATTTCCTGGTGCTGATTTTCTTCGCCGTTCGTACCGTGTTCGGAACCAGTAACGGGGCGGCCGTGGCCATTGTGTCTTTATCGTGGATTCCACTGGTGGCGGCGTATTTCCTGTGGGGACCCCTGCGGTATCTGCTGGGCTGGCTGGCCTCGCCGTTTTTCCTTTTTTATATCTTCTATTTTTTGCGCGGCGAATTCGGCAACCTGGGCGCGGGGCTGCGCAGCCGCCAGACCTTTCGCCGGAATCTGGAGGCCTCCGCCCTCAATCCTCACGATGGCGAGGCCCAGTATCAGCTTGGCCTGGTTTATCAGCAGCGAAGGAATTTCACCGAAGCCATCCGGCGATTCCAGAACGCCGTTACGATCGACCCTTCGCAGACCGACGCGCATTTCCAGCTGGGCCGCATTGCGCGGGAGCAGGGACGTCTCAAGGACGCACTTGAGCATTTTCAAACCGTAGTGAACCAGGACGAGCGGCACAGCCAGAGTGAGATTCTGCGGGAACTCGGCGCTCTCTACCTTTCGGTGCGCCAGTATGAGGACGCGCGGCGTGAGCTGGCGGAATATTTGGAGCGGAGACCCTACGATCCGGAGGGCCTTTTTCAATATGGACAGGCGCTGGAAGGTCTGGGGAAAACGAAGGAAGCCCGCGAAGCTTACGAACGCGCGTCCGAAGCCGCGAGTCTGGCGCCATCCTATCTGAGGCGGGTGGCCGCCAAATGGAGCCGCCTGGCGCGGAAGCAGACGCGCAGACTGGCGGAGTAACCTGATATGCTCACCGCATGAAGCGCACACTCAAAATTATTGGCCTGCTGATCCTGCTGCTCCTTGTGACGGCCGCGGTCCTGATCGCATCGGCCTTCATGGGACGACAGTCGATTACAGATGGATTCGAGATCAACGATATACGTATCGTGAAAGACGGCATCGTCACGATCGGCGTGGTTCCCACCAGTACGAACGAAGTGGCGTTGATCGACGCGGGCAACGATGCATCGGGCAAAGCCATTCTGGCGGAACTTTCGCGGCGCCATCTGGGACCGGATGCCGTCACCGCGATCCTTCTGACGCACGGCCATGCGGATCACACCGCGGCCATCCGTTTATTCGGGAAGGCGCAGGTGATGGCGCTGGAGCCAGACGTCGCGCTGGTAGAAGGAACAGGCGGCTCCGGCGGACCGCTCACGCGCCTGATGCCCGTCAAGCCGACCGGCGTGAAAGTGAGCCGCGCGCTGCACGACGGCGACACGATCACCCTGGGACAGACTAGTGTCCGCGTGTTCGCCGTGCCGGGCCACACGCAGGGGAGCGCCGCTTATCTCGTCAACAGCGTGCTGTTCATCGGCGACGCCGCCGACATGTACAGCAACGGAACGATGAAAGGTTCGGCGTGGATCTTCACGGACAATCAGGCGCAGGACCGTGCGTCCCTCGTTCGCCTCGACCAGCGGCTGAAGCAGGAAGGCGCCGAGGTGAAAGCGATCGAGTTCGCCCACGAGGGAGTCGTGGCAAACGGGCTCACGCCTCTCGACGATTTCGCACTTGCCGAAACGCGACCGTAAGAGACCGGACGACGACGCTGGCGGTCTGGCTATCTGTGTGCCGATGCATCGTCCGCTCCCTCACGGTCGCGTTTCGGTAACGATGGGCGTTTACTGGCGGTCGAAAATCTGGACGCTGCTGTAGTCGTCGCCCTGGAAGGTGCCCTTGGTCGTGACGGTCAGGGTTTTGCCGTCCGCGGAAACCTTCATTGTGCAGGTCTCGCCGACCTTTCCGCGGATCTTCCCGCTGCGCTCGACGGTGTTGGCGTCGATGCGCTTGAGCGAAACGTGATCCACGGTGGCTTCCGGATCCATGACGTAGTCCTTGCCATCGTATTTCGCGGTGTACTCGATCACGACGTCGAAGGCGCCGTTATTCTGCGTTTTGGTTCTGGTGGTGTGTTTGAAGCCGTTGTCGACGGCTTCGAAGATCATGGTCCGCGCGCCGTCCGGCGGTGGACCGGGATCGAAAGTCGACTTGGTCAAATCCAGAAGCCACGTACCGATCAGAGGGTCTTTTGTCTGACCGGGCAGGGAAAGCACGCTCAACAAAAGAATCGCTGCAAGAATTGATTTACGCATAATCATTGCTTGTCCAGAATCTGTATACTGCTGTAGTCGTCGCCCTGATACGAGCCCTTCGTCGTGACGGTCAGGGTTTTGCCGTCGGGGGAAACCTTCATCGTCATCGTCTCGACGACTTTGCCGCGGATCTTCCCGGTACGCTCGACGGTGTTGGCGTCAATGCGTTTGAGAGAAACCGTATCCAGGGGCGATTCAGGATCCATTTTATAATCTTTTCCGTCGTATTTGGCGGTGTACTCGAGAGACACATCGAGAAAACCACCCGTGGTATTGGTCGTATGCGTGAAGCCGTTTTCCACGGCCTTGAAAATCATGGTTCGCGTGCCTGCCGGCGCGGGACCCGGGTCGAAGGTCGATTTGGTCCCGTCCAGAATCCAGGCACCGATCAGAGGGTCTTTGCTCTGACCGGGTAATGAGAGGGCGCTGGCCAGGAGCGCCACGGCGAGAATAAATGTACGCATCAGAAGCTATTATACGCGCGCCGAGGCAGGTTGGGAACCTGCCCACTACACGTCGAGGTTTTTCACGTCGAGCGCGTTGTCTTCGATGAACTTGCGCCGGCTTTCGACGTCCTCGCCCATCAGCGTCGTGAAAATCTGATCGGTCGCAACCAGATCTTCGAGACGCACGACCAGGAGCGTCCGCTTCTCCGGATTCATCGTCGTATCCGCAAGCTGCTCGGCGTTCATTTCGCCCAGACCTTTATAGCGCTGCACCGAGGCGTCGCGTTTGCCTTCCGTCTTCACGTGTTCGAGCAGATCGCGCCAGTTCGCCTGGATGTCGCGGTTCTCGTTCTTGAAGACCGTAAACGGCGGCTTGTTGAACTTCGCGATCTGCTTCGCGAGGACGCGGTACTTACGATATTCGGGCTGGTGCGCAAGATCCACGCCGATGCGCCGCTCCGCGTTCGTCGAATCGTGGAACATGGCGTAGAAAGCCGAGTGTTCTTCGTCGGCGTGAACTTCGGCGGGAACTCCCGCTTTGCGCAGCTCCGCAGCCAGCGTCTCCAGGTTCGTACGGTCGCCGAAGTCGGCTTTGGTATCGACGCGCAGCTCGGCGTTGCCCAGAATCTCCACGACGCGCGACTCGCGCACGCGCCGCTCGAGCTTCTGGAACATTTGCTGGAACTCATCGAGGTTCATCAGGAACGAGCGCAGCTCGCCGCCGTCGACGCGGCCGCTCGAACCGTTGAGACCGTACTCGATGGAAAGATTCTCGGTGGCGCGGCGCATGATTTCGCGCGTGAAATCCGCTTCGTTTTTGATGTACTTCTCGCTCTTGCCGCGCTTGATGCGATAGAGGGGCGGCTGCGCGATGTAGACGTGCTGCCGTTCGATCAGCTCTTTCATGTGGCGGAAGAAAAACGTCAGCAGGAGCGTGCGGATGTGCGAACCATCCACATCGGCATCCGTCATGATGATGATCTTGTGGTAGCGGAGTTTGGCCGGATCGAAATCGTCTTTGCCGATGCCGGTACCCAGGGCGGTGATGAGACAGCGAATTTCCTCATGGCCGAGCATGCGGTCGTAGCGCGCTTTTTCGACATTGAGGATTTTGCCCTTGAGCGGGAGAATGGCCTGGAACTTCCGGTCGCGGCCCTGCTTGGCGGTGCCGCCGGCCGACTCGCCCTCGACGAGGAACAGCTCGCAGCGCGCCGGATCGCGTTCCTGGCAGTCGGCCAGTTTGCCGGGCAGCCCGCCGGAATCCAGCACGCCCTTGCGCCGCGTCAGGTCACGGGCTTTCCGCGCGGCTTCCCGAGCGCGCGCGGCGTCGATCGCCTTGGAGACGATCTTGCGCATCACGCTGGGGTTCTTGTCGAAGTATTCGCCCAGCTTGTCGTTGACAAGTTGCTGCACCTGGCCCGCGATGTCGCTGTTGAGGCGGCCTTTGGTCTGTCCTTCAAACTGCGGCTGCGGAACCTTGACGCTGATGACGGCGGTGAGGCCTTCGCGCACGTCGTCGCCGGTCAGGTTTTCTTTGACGTCCTTGAATAGTCCGGCCTGCTGGCCGTAGAAATTGATCGTGCGCGTGAGAGCGCTGCGGAAGCCGCTCAGGTGCGTGCCGCCGTCGACGGTGTTGATGTTGTTGGCGAAGCTGAAGAGCGTTTCGGCGTAACCGTCGTTGTACTGGAGCGCGATCTCCATGCCCACGGTTCCGCTGGGGCCCGGTTTCTCGCCTTCGAAGTAGATGGGCTGCTCATGCAGCACGGGTTTGCCGCGGTTCAGATAGCGGATAAACTCGGCGATGCCGCCCTTGTAGAGAAACTCGTCATGCTTCTCGGGGTCTTCACGTTCGTCGGTCAGGGTGATCTTGAGACCCTTGTTCAGGAAGGCCATCTCGCGCAGACGCTGGGCGAGGGTGTCGTAGTTGAACTTGCTCGCCTCCATGATGGTGGTGTCGGGCTTGAAGGTGATCTTGGTCCCGGTTTTCCGGCCGGCTTTGCCCGCGCGTTCCAGCGGCGCCTTGGGGACGCCTTTCGAATACTCCTGCTGCCAGGTGAATCCGTCGCGCCAAATCTCGAGGTCCAGTTTCTCCGAGAGCGCGTTCACGCAGCTCACGCCGACGCCGTGCAGGCCGCCGGAGACCTTGTAGCTGTTGGTATCGAACTTGCCGCCGGCATGCAGCTTCGTCATGACGACTTCAGCCGCCGAGATGCCCTCTTCTTTGTGTAAATCGACCGGTATGCCGCGGCCGTTGTCGACGACAGTCAGCGAGTCGTCGATATGAATCGTGACGTTGACTTCGGTGCAGTAACCAGCCAGAGCTTCGTCGACGGAGTTGTCCACGACCTCGTAGACAAGGTGGTGCAGACCGACCTCGCGCGTCGATCCGATGTACATGGCGGGGCGCTTCCGCACTGCCTCCAGACCTTCCAGAACTTTGATGGAAGTTGAGTCGTAGATGTCGCCGGAACCTGTTTGAACTTCATCTGCCATACAAATGTTTTTCTCTTTTACCTGTGCCCGAAGCGAAGATCAGATTCGCATCGGCATGACTACGTATCGGTATTGCTCCTGCTCGTCAGCCGCCACCGGCTGGAGTTCGCCGGCGCTCTTCTGGTCTTTCAGACCAAAAGCAACCTTCTCCTGTGGAATTGCCCGCAGGAAATCGAGCAGGTACTGCGCGTTAAAACCAATCTCAAGATCCGGACCCGTATACTCGCCGAGAACGCTCTCTTCGGATTCGCCGGTTTCGAGCGAAGAAGAAAATACCTTGACCTCACCCGACACGAACTGAACGCGGATGGCACGGGAACGCTCGTCGGCGAACTGGGCTACGCGCTCAATCGCTCCCTTGATCTCATCTTTTACGAGCCGCGCGATGTTGGTGTTGTCGGACGGCAGGACACGTTCGTAGTCGGGGAAGTTTCCCGTCAGTTTGCGCGTGATGAGCAAACGCGGACCGAATTCGAAAAATAAATGATTGTCGTCGCCTCCGAAGCGAATCTTTGTATCGCCACCGGCGTCATCCGCCAGCTTCACGATTTCGGCCATGGCCTTGCGCGGAACCAAAGCGCGATACGCCGCGGTCGAGTGGCCATTCGCTGCGGCATACGGTCTTTTTACGTAAGCCAGGCGATGGCCGTCCGTCGCCACCATGGTGAGGCTCTTGTCCCCCAGCAGCAGCAGTGCCCCGTTCAACGTAAAGCGGCTCTCCTCCATCGAGATGGCGAACATCGTTCGGGAGATCATCGCCGAGAGTTGATTAGCCGGGATTTCGGCAATGGTCTCCTGCATGAGCGGGAGTTCCGGAAAACTCTCGCGGCTCATTCCGGCAATCCTGGTGCGGGATCGGCCGCAGGTAAAATTGGCCCATTGATTCTCGGTAAACTTCACCGTAATGTCGGCATCGGGCAAGAGTCTGACATAGTCCAGGAGTTTCCGTGCCGGAACCGTCCCCGAGCCTTCCTTCTTCACCTTCGCCGGGCACGATGTCCGCAAGCCCAACTCGAGATCGGTCGCAGTGAGGTACAGCCGGTCCTCTCGCGCCTCCAGAAGAACATTGGAAAGAATTGGAATCGTAGTCTTCTTTTCGACAACACCCTGCGACAGGCTCAGTTCGCGGACCAGATCCGCCTTACTGACAGTAAACTCCATAGAGTGGCTTCAGTTCCTCTCTTGTGACGGTATAGATGAATACGCTAATAGAACCGTATTCATAGGGCTTGTCGAAATGTGGAAGACTCTCTAAATTATACAAAACTTTAGAACTTTACGCCATTTCGAAGTGTGCGAAAAGAGTGCGGGGAGATGGTGGAAACACAGGCTGCAACGCATTTTAAACAGAGATTCACAGGACTTTAGGGAGGGCATCTGTGGAGATCTCTATAAGGCTATTGAAATGAGTCGGTCAGACTGTTGAGCAACTTGTTGAGAGTTGGATCGCCCTGCCGCTGCATCTCGATTTTGGTAATGGAATGGATGACGGTCGTGTGATGCTTTCCGCCAAAAGCGCGACCGATCTCGGGAAGCGAGGCCTGCGTCAGTTCCTTGACCAGAAACATCGCGACCTGGCGGGGAACAACGATTTCCTTGCGATTACTCTTCTCTTTGAGCTGAGCAGGCCTGATCCCGTACTTTTCGGCTACGGCCTTCTGGATGGATTCAATAGTGACGCGGCGTTCCTGCTTCTGCAGAAGGTCTTTGAGCACCTGTTGAGCCATGGAGATCGTAATGGGAGAGTCGGTCAGGGACGAGTATGCGGTTAACTTTACCAGTGCGCCTTCCAGCTCCCGAACGTTCGACTTGGTCTTCTGCGCGATAAACGTCGAGACATCGGCCGGCAGAGTAATACCTTCCAGCTCAGCTTTTTTCTCGAGGATAGCCATCTTGGTTTCGAGGTCCGGTGGCTGGATGTCGGCCATCAGGCCCCACTCAAAGCGAGACCGCAGGCGCTCCACAAGGCCGGTGATTTCTTTGGGAGGACAGTCGCTGGAGATCACAATTTGTTTTTGTGCGTCATGCAGTTCGTTAAAGGTGTGAAAGAATTCCTCCTGGGTCCGTTCCTTGGAGCCAAGTGAATGAATATCGTCGATCAGTAAAACGTCGGCGGAGCGATAGCGGGCGCGTAACTGCGGCATACGCTCATACTTGATGCCGGTCACCACTTCGTTGGTAAACCGTTCGCTCGTCGTGTAAATGATCCGCAGCTGGCCCCGTGCCATCAGAGAGCGCCCGATGGCGTGCATCAGATGGGTCTTTCCCATGCCGGTTCCGCCGTAAATAAACAGGGGGTTATAGCTGCGCGAAGGATTCGCGGCCACCGATTGCGCGGCAGCGTGCGCAAACTGGTTACAGGCGCCCACGACGAAAGAGTCGAAGGTGAAGCGCGGGTTCAGCATCGCCGGGGGTTCGGTCTCGGTCTGCGAACCGGGCCAGCCAGGCGTGCCATTCGCCGCTTCCGCCTTAAACCGCACCTGCTCGAATCCGAGAGCCGCCGCCAGCGCGTCGATCTGCCGGCCGTACTCGTCGGCGATCAACGCGATCGTATGCCCGTCCGGCACGGTGACGAGCAAGCTCTTGCCCTCCACTCCGCCAAACTTCGTACGCCTGATCCAGTTCTCAAAGCTCTCCGAACTCAGCTTCTTTTGGAGCTGTTCTTTGATTGAATCCCAAGCATTTCGATTCTCCACACTCACAGACAACACTTCCCCTCCGAGAGCCGACAGGGTGCTCTTGATGTGAGGCCAACGCCTCGTAAAATTATCCGGGATGACTACAGGATGGCGTCGTTTTCACGACCCGTTTCGCTGCGAACAGGAATGACTATAACACAGAATCGCGAGTTTAAATCCGTTTGTCACGAACGGAAACAAGTGACTTGAAAACTGTTCTCTAAACGCCCGCCGCGCCCCCCGGGTACTGCGCAATTTCGTCCCTTGACAGCACATGATCGAGGTGGTGCTGCATATGGAGAACGTAATCTTCGATAACGAACCGGAGCGACACGACACCCCATCCGATCACGCAGCGATTGCCGAGATGCTCCTCCGGTATCTTCTCGATCACGTGAGCCAGAAGAACGTTGTAGTGGTACCAGAAATCGACCAGCATCGACCAGGGAAGTTCCTGATATCCATGCGCGGCGACCCATTTGTCCTGGGCATAACCGGGTCCGCGAAATTCCGTATCGATGGTCGCGAGCACAAACCGGATGTGGTTGTTCGCCGCGGAATCGATCAGATGTCCAAGTTCTTCCTTGCGCGACCAGCCGTCTGTGTTTCCGTGCCTGCCCCGCGCCTGCTCTTCAGTGAGAGCCCGGAGGTTGGGCAGCTCCCGGTCGATCGTCTGCCGGAGCGAAAGTGCGAGATCCTTTGGCATGATTATTTTCTTCATTTTCCCACGGGCGGCGGTTCGCCTGTGATGGAATACGATCTGACTTCCAAATGTCCCGCGCCCTCACGCAACTGAAAAAGCTCGCCATCTTCTGCCACCGCTGGATGGGGGTTGTCTTCTGCCTGCTGTTCGCCTGGTGGTTCATCTCCGGGATTTTCATGATGTATTTCGACTATCCGAGCGTGGAAGAGTCGGACCATCTCGCACACGCGCAGCCCATCGACGCCGCGCGCGTTCAGCTCACACCTGGAGAAGCGTGGGCGAGTTTACGGATGAATCGTCCGCCGGACGAAGTGAAGCTCGCAATGTTCGACGGCAGGCCCGCGTATTGGTTCCGCCTGGGTCAGCCACGCGCGTGGGTTTACGCCGATAACGGGCAGACCCAAACCGAGTTTCCTCCCGACATCAATCTGCGAACGGCGGCGCGCTGGGCAGGGCAACCGGCCAGCGCCGCCAAAGTCGAGAGGATGGGTGCCGAGGATCAGTGGACCGTCGGCGGCGTCTACCAGGCTTACGAGCCGCTGACGAAATATTCTTGGCCGGACGGCCAGCAGGTCTACATTTCGGAAGCGCTGGGCGACGTGGTGCAGTATACGACGAGCGCGAGCCGGCTGGGCGCATATATGGGTCCGGTTCCCCACTGGCTTTATTTCACGCCGCTGCGCAGGAATCCGCGGCTTTGGAGCCGGATCGTCATCTGGGCCTCCGGTATCGCCACTGTGGCGGCGCTGCTGGGTCTGATCGCGGGGCTGACGATGGTCTCGCCGTCGAAGCGCTACCGTGTGGCGGGAGAGCCGACCAGCATTCCGTTCGCGGGTCCCAAGCGGCTGCATATGATCCTCGGGCTGTTCTTCGGAATCATCGCGTGCACGTGGGCCTTCAGCGGAATGCTCTCGATGGATCCTTTTCAAATCCAGGCCAAACCTTCGGCGAGCCGAATCCCGGAAGCGCTTTCGCCGGGCGCGTTCGAATTTACTCCCTTCGAGGCCAAGACTCCGCGGCAGGCTTTGGCGGAGGCCGGCCTGCAGGTCAGGCAACTGGAATTCACCACCTTGGCGGGCGAGCCGGCTTACATCGCGACGGCAACGGCGGGACACTCGCGCATTATTCCGGTGCACGGTCCAGCGAAAGATGAATTCGATCGCATGCGGCTGGTGGAAGTGGTGACGAAGGCGAGCCCCGCGAACAGCGTAGCGGATGCGCTGTTTCTCAACCAATACGACGCGTACTATCTGGAGAAAAACCACGAGCTGCCGCTGCCGGTGCTGCGCGTGCGTTTGAACGACTCGGAGAGCACCAGGTTCTACATCGATCCGAAGACGGCGCGGATTGTCGGGGAATACACCGCGGGGTCATGGCTGGAGCGCTGGCTTTATCATGGGCTGCATTCGATCAATCTGCCCTGGCTTTATAATCACCGGCCCGCGTGGGATATCACGGTTCTGATTCTGATGCTCGGCGGCGCGTCGCTCAGCGTGACCGCGGTGATCATCGGATTCCAGCTTGTGCGACAGAAACTCGGAGGCTAAAAGCGAGGCGAAAAGGGCGCTTTAGAATCAAAGCATGTCTCGCCGGCTGCCCGCTCCGTTGCCGTACAATGCCGCGCTCATCGTGATTGACTTTCAAAGGGCTATCGATCACGCGAGTTGGGGTCAGCGAAACAATCCTGATGCGGAAAGGAATGTTGCCGCGTTGCTCCAGGCGTGGCGAACTTCACAACGGCCGATCTATCACGTTCGCCACGATTCAAAGGAGCCAGCGTCACACTACCGTTCCGGCCAGCCTGGAAACGAGTTCAAGCTCGAAGCGCGACCCCTGGCGGGCGAAACCGTCATACCCAAGCAGACCAACAGCGCTTTCATTGGTACCGACCTGGAAGCCCGGCTGCGTGCCGCGCAGCAGAACTTGCTTATTGTCGTCGGCGTGATTACCAACAATTCCGTGGAAACCACCGTCCGCATGGCGGGGAACCTTGGCTTCAATACGTTTCTGGTCGAGGACGGGTGCTTCACGTTTGAACGAAGAGACTGGGCAGGCAGGCTAAGGACCGCCTCGGAGGTCCACGCCATGAGCCTCGCGAATCTGGATGGCGAATATTGCGTAGTGACTCGGACAGCGGAAGTGCTGGCGGCTTCGGAACCGAGCCGTTGAGTTCTAAGCTCCCTGGCGCGGCTCGGAAGCGGTTGCGCGGATGTTGCAGCGGATCTGAATCACCATCGCCACGCTTGCTGCCAGCGTTACGGCTCCGACCGCGATGTGGGCCACGCTGATGGCGACCAGCGCGGGTGTGTTCTGCGAAACCATCAGCAGTATAAGGAACGTGGCGAATCCCAACAGCACCTGCACCCCCCCGATGCCTACCAAAGAATGCGCGGCGGGACGTAATGCGCGATGTCCCGGATATTGCTTCAGCGTGAGTACGCCCACCATGAGAAGCAGCACCAGCACGACCATGGCATTGAGAATGTGCCAGATGACTCCCAGCACGTTATAGCGGTACGAGGCTCCGAGGGCGATCTGCAGCAGAACGAAGGCGAGCATCCAGAGCGACGTTTTGCGCAGGATGCCGGAGTTGTCCTCCATCAGCTGGGGGCCGGCGGCGAAACGGTTCGACGTGAAAACGGCGATGGCGCCGATCATCGAAAAGTAGATGGGCGCGAGCAGCGCGTGTACAACTCCCAGCGCGCGCGGATATGCATTGAGCGCCGCCGGAACGCCGAGAAAGGCTTCCGCGACGACAATCACCAGCGCGACCCAGCCGAGGTTGCGCCTCGGTCCGCCAGCCAGCGTGAGCCAGATGGCGAGGGCAATGGTGAGCGTGCCGGTCGTATCGCCGAGGACTCGATGGACGAGAGCCAGAGAGGCCCACGCGGCCGTTATCGCCGCGGTTGCGGTGGGCGGCGAACCCGGCAGCGGCAGCACTTCGCTCGAGAGCCACGCGCCGACGACGATCAGCAGCAGGGCGAACAACGCAACGAGAATGGCGAAGCGATGTAACCAGGGGTTGTTCATAGGCTCAGGATCGCACCAGGTCGCGAATCCAGCGAATGGCCGCCGCGCCCACCATCACGAGGCCGAGCGCGGAGACGATCCACGTTGTTGCTGCGCCCCAAAGGGTGAACATCAGGCCGAGGGCCATCAGCGCCGGGGCATACGTAGGTTTGGGCAAATGTTCCATCGTCATGCCTCCGCTGTTCGGTACCAGCGGGAGGCTGTCGCGAGAATCGCGCTGAGGTAAACGAAACATCCGGGTACCCACATCAGCAGGCCGCCAAGCTGCTGGTCGTCTCTCGCAGTAAGTCCCCAGCCATCGCGAATGAGGGGCAGGATGCCGAGGCGGTCGTCGGGATGCAGATAAGCCGGGTAAAGGCCTGGCGATGAGAACGTGATTGCCGCGCCTAAGAGGCTGCAGGCCGTGCAGGCGGCGAACAGATAGGGAACCGCGACGACAGCCGGGAGACGGTCCGAATCCACGGGGCCAAGGACGGGCCACCAGAAGATCACGCCGGTCGCGAGGAAACTCAGGTGTTGAAAGATGTGCAGGGCGTCGTTGGCGAGGGCTGCGTTGAAGAAAACCGGAACGTGCCAGATGAGCATAGTGCCGACTCCCAGGGTCCAGGGGACGAAGGCCGGCATCGGGGCTGATAGCCGCATGTCCAGAGAAGGCAGGCCGAGGAGCAGCAGCGGCGGGATTACCAGCGCGAGAAGAAAGTGCTGGACAATGTGGGCGCTGAACAGGTAGCCGTCCGCGAGCGCGTCGATGGGCGAGACGAGGTCCAGCAAGAGCAACAGCACGCCGCCGAAGAAATAAAGCATGCGCCGCGAGAACTGACGTCGCATCGCCGCGAGATAGGTGATCGCAAGCGCCGCGCAGCCCGCGACAACCGAAGGCTCCCAGTCCCAACCGGTCGTCAGGAGATTCGTCATAAGAAAGTCCAGAGATACACAACCGAAAAAATCGCAATCCACACCACGCCGACAAAATACCAGTACATTGCGATGACTCCGGTGGCTGCGGAATTGCCAACCATCAGCAGAATTGCGAGCAGCACGATGCCAATCAGCAAGTGCAGGCCGTGAACGCCGGCGAGTGTGAAGAAGGTGGTGGAGAAAAGACCCTGCGTGGTGGCGATGCCATCGCGCAGGATGCGGAGATACTCGGTGCCCTGCCCGACAAAAAAGACTACGCCCAGCGTGATGGTGACGCCGAGCCACAAGCGTCTGCGCCGCGGACTGGCCACCGCGCGCCACATCGAAAGACTGCTGGTCAGCAGGCAAGCCGTCCACGTCGCCGTGACCCGAAGGTCCAGAGTCAGGGCCGCCGTGTGCAGGCTCGCATCACGGAAATAAATGAACGCGAGAATCAGGAAAAAGAAGAATATGGCGTCGGTGAGCAGAAAGAGCGCCATGCCGAGCCGGACCCGATCGCGCATCAGACGACTCCTTCATGTACCCAATCGGGTGCGTCCGGATGCTTGAGATCCCAGAGCGGCCGGCGGCTTTTCACCGGCGGCACCCGCTCGAAATTGCCGGGCGCGGGAGGAGAGGACGCGGCCCACTCGAGCGTCCATGCGTTCCACGGGTCATTGCCCGCGGGCGCGCCGAATTTGAAACTGACCAGAATATTGCAGACGAAGACGAAAATGCCGAACACCAGAATTCCCGCGCCGATCGTTGAAACCAGGTTGAGTGCGCCCCAGCCTGGCAGGTCGGGATAAGTATATACACGGCGCGGCATGCCGATCAGTCCAAGGAAGTGCTGCACGAAGAAGGTGGCATTGAACCCGACCACCACCAGCCAGAAGTGCCAGCGGCCCAGTGTCTCATCGAGCAAGTGGCCGGTGAATTTAGGGAACCAGTAATAGACGCCGGCGAACAATGCGAATACGGTCCCGCCGAAGAGCACGTAGTGCAGATGCGCCACGACGAAGTACGTGTCGGTCAACTGCCAGTCGATGGGTACGGTGGCGAACGCGACGCCGCTTAAACCGCCGATGGTGAATTCGAGCAGGAAGGCCACGGCGAACAACATCGAGGTAGTCAAGCGGATGGAACCGCCGAACAAAGTCGCGGTCCAGCTGAAGACTTTCACGCCGGTGGGCACGGCGATCAGCATACTGGCCGCGGCGAATACGGATAGAAACGTCCGGCCGAGCGCGACCGCGAACATGTGGTGCGCCCAGACGCCATAACTGAGGAAGGCGATGGCGACCGAAGAGAGCGCGACAAACCGGTAACCGAAGATCGGCTTTCGCGAGAAGACGGGAATGATCTCCGAGATCATGCCGAATGCCGGGAAGATCATGATGTAGACCTCCGGGTGACCGAAGATCCAGAAATAGTGCTGCCACAAGAGCGGCGATCCGCCCTGCGCGGCGTCGAAGAAGCGCGCGTGCAGCAGGCGGTCGCCCAGCAGCATCACAAGCGATGCAACCAGCGACGGCAGCGCGAACAGGATCATCAGCCCATTGACCAGGTTCATCCAGACAAACAGCGGTAGCCGCTTGATGGTCATACCCGGCGCGCGCAGGGTCACGACGGTGACGACCAGGTTGATGGCGGCAGCGACGAAGGAAGCTCCGAGAAGCAATATTGCCAGTGCCCAGTAATCGAGGCCGGGGCCGGGCGAATAGGTTCTTTCGGTGAGTGGCGCGTAGCTGAACCAGCCGGCATCGGGAGCGCCGCCCGCGGCGAAACTCAGATAAAGCAGCAGGCCGCCGCAGAGCTGCAGCCAGAAACTGAAGGCGTTGAGCCGCGGAAAAGCCATGTCGCTCGCGCCGATCATGAGCGGGATCAGGTAGACGCTGAAGCCGGTCAGCACCGGCATGACGACCAGAAAAATCATCGTGGTCCCGTGCATGGTGAAAACCTGGTTGTACATCTGCGGCGTCACGACCTTGAGGTTGGGCAACGCCAACTGCGCCCGCATCACCATGGCTTCCATGCCGCCAACCAGGAAGAAGAGCAGTGCCGAGAGCATATAAAGGATGCCCGTGCGCTTGTGGCCGATGCCGGCGATCCAGTTCACTGCAGCGTCTCCAGATACGAGGCGATGGCCGTGCGTTCTGCGTCGGAGAGCGGCTGGTCCGGCATCCGGTTGCCTGGTTTCATCGATTGTGGCGATGCACTCCAGCGGGCCAGGTTATCCGAAGTGTTCGGCGAAATTGTGCCGCCGAGGTATCGCCGGGTCGCCACGTGCGTCAGGTCGGGACCGCTCTCGCCGCGCGCGCCGGTTCCCGCAATCGCATGGCAATCGCCGCATTTCTTCTGCTGGAACAGAAGCGCGCCCTGCGCCGCCGGTTCAGTGGAAGGCGTCGCGGCGGGCTCGGCCAGATGGTTGAGCCAGACCGAGAACGCGGCCTCCGGCTCGGCGACGACGATGAAGCGCATCCAGGCGTGCTGCGTCCCGCAGAACTCCGAACAAGCGCCGTCCCAGGTTCCCGGCGCGTCCGCCTCGAGCCAGATGTAGCTCGAACGCCCGGGCACTGCGTCCATCTTTCGGGCCAGATGCGGGACCCAGAAATCGTGAATGACGTCCGCCGATTCGATCTGTACAAGGAGGCGTTTCCCGGCGGGGATATGAATCTCGCCGGCTGTGACGGCCCCGTTCGGATAGCGGGCCTGCCACCACCATTGATGCCCTGTAATGACCAGGTCGGGTGGACGGCCCGGCTGGTCCGGCGCGTCGATCAGGGCCATGGCCCGAACCGTGACGATAAAAAGGGCGGTTACGATAACCAGCGGGATGGCGGTCCA